>Ga0315289_10006122_pt1 | contig 17711 bp, 7 predicted proteins | sample YL17G11_40_MG_FD_203452 | JGI IMG/M metagenome (GOLD analysis project Ga0315289, IMG submission 203452) | Sediment microbial communities from Yellowstone Lake, YNP, Wyoming, USA - YL17G11_40 | ecosystem: Environmental > Aquatic > Freshwater > Lake > Sediment | place: USA: Wyoming | collected... | reverse complement strand
TCATCTAGCAGGGGAAGGTCCCCGGGCTGGATGGCGAAGCCCTGATACGGCTCGACCAGCTCCGGGCGCAGCGCATAGGCTGTCGCAATACAGAAGCCACATGCCGGCTCCCTCAGCACGATGGCACAGCGGTCGACGCCGGTGAGGATGGGCACCAGGCGCGCCACCTGCTGCAACGTTTCGTCTACCGGCTGCAGGCGGCGGATCAGATCGGACACTTGCAGCATCAAGGTGGAGATCCAGACCTCTTCCTCCCGCGCCGCCGTGAGCCGGCTGTTATCCACGGCGGCCGCCACCTGATGGGCCACCCCGCTCAGCATGACCAGGCGGCGGTCGGTGAGGCTAGCCCCGCTTGGCGTACCCGCCTGCGGGGTAGGCATGCGGCTCCGCTCGAAGCTGACGCCCAGCACCCCGAACACCTGGCCTTTGTTGATCATGGGCAACAGAGCGATCGTGTCTCCCGGGCATATCTGGCGCACAAGCGGCGGCACGTTCGGGTCGTCCGGCCCGGACACATGCGGGCTTTTCCCCGAACGCAGGAGGTCGAGGGCCGGCCAGGCGCCCACGAAAAAGCGCAGCCCGGCGGAGGGGGGATAGTCTTCTGAAAGCGTCAGCCCGTAACCGGCGCCGTACTCGAAGGCCTCGATATCCTCATTCCACAGCCAGATGAGGCACGATTCCACGCCTGCCAGCATCGCCGTCACGCGGACGCAGGCATCGAGCACGTCCTCGACCCCTTCCGCCTGGCTTGCCGCCTCCGCCACCTGGAGCATAACGGTGGTCGTCCAGGCTTCCTCGCGCTGCTGCTCGTGGGCCCATGCGGAATTCACCGCCACGGCGACCTGGTCCGCCAGCGTGCGGAGGACGAAGACGTCTTCGTCGTCGAAGGCACCCACCTGGGTGCTCTGGACATCCAGCACGCCGATCACGGCCCCTTCGATAATCAAGGGCACCGCCAGCTCCGCCCGGGTCTCGGGCAGCAGGGAGGGATCGTCGGGGATGTAGCGCGGCTCGGCCGACACGTCGTTGGCCAGCAGCACGTCGCCATGCTCGGCTACCCAGCCGATGATCCCTTCACGGCCGATAAGGGCGGACCGCCGCTCGCGCCGCCACTTCTCATGGAGCGCCTGACCGCAACCGGCCATGAAGTAGGCCCGGTCGCCGGGGAGGCCGGCTTGGGAGGGATCGCGGTCAACGAGGAAGACTTGAACGTGGTAGTAGCCGAAGCGGGAGCAGATCAGATCGACGACCTGGACGAGAAGCTCGTTCAGGTCGAGGATGCTGGCCAGCTTGCGGCCGACCTCGGACACGGCCATCAGGTCATTCAGCCGGCGCTCTGTCTGCTCAGGTCTCTGCGCCAACACAGCGCTCTCCGAAGCTGAACCAAACCCAGGGGCAGCGATGGGGACCCGCCCGGTTAGAAAGGGGGCATGAGCTCATCATGACCGGCGCCGGGTTGCATCTTCCCTCAGGGCGCGCGGACCGGAACGACATCGCGCTTGACCATCTCCAGCACGTTTCCGTCAGCCGAAAACGAAAAGTGCATCTCATCCATCAGTTGGCGCATCAGGTACAGGCCCAGCCCACCGATCCGGCGCCGCTCCAAGGGGAGGTTCCTGTCGGGCATGGGGACAGAGGTCGGATCAAACGGCTCGCCGCGATCACGCACCGTGATCACCACATCGGGGCCGCGCACGTCGAACTCTACATTGAAGTCGCCGCCGCGCCCCGCGTAAGCGTGCTCGATCACGTTAGTGCAGGCCTCCTCAACAGCCAACTGCAGGTCGAAACGGGCCGCAGGAGCGACCCCGGCCTGCTCGCAGGCATCCTCCACAAACTCCACGATCCGCGGTAGGTCAGCTATCACGGCCGGGCAACACAGCCTCGTCCTGCAATCATCCATCATGCAACCGTCACACCCACAGGAAAGGACACTGTGTCTATCCGAAAGTCTCTGCAGACGCAAAAAGCTGGAAGCCGGGCCACCCCGCTTGGCCCCGCTTGGCGTACCCGCCTGCGGGGTGGCGTTCCGCCGTACGGGGCCATCCGTGGCCGGCATCCAGCCTGCAACCGATGCACTCCAAGGCGACAGGATAAGGACACTGTGTCTGTCAGAAGCTGCCGACAGCCTCAACTTCCGTCGCGTGGATCATGAACTGCGTATCGAGCCCGGTCAGCTCGAACACCTTCTGGATATTGGGAGCCATCTCCGCAAGGCGCAAGTCCCCCCGGTTCCAGCGCCGGCAGGTCTTCCAGGCGGTCACCAGCTCACGTAACGCCGCACTGCTCGTGTAGGACACGTCCTTCATGTTGATCACGAGCTTGTATTGCCCGCCTTCGGTGAGAGCATGCAGGCTGGTGCCCAGTTCAGGCGCCACAGTGCCATCGATGCGCCCGCCGAGCCGGACCAGGGTACAGCGCTTCAGGTCCACCGTCGAAAACTCCATGATGCCTACCTCCTTTGGCGAACAGCCCACAAGGCGCTTGACCGCCGTCAAACGCGCGCGGAGTATAGCACACCCCCGCGCCGCGGCGCAATTTCAGTTCGTGGTCAACTGATTTCCGGACATGGGTGCGCACGCTCGCGCACCAGGATCACCGCGCACATCCCGAGGCCGAGGAGCAGCCAGAAGAAGACGGACATGTGCGGATAGACGAGGTTGAAGAGGTAGTGATCGAGCAGCCCGCCGACCATGACCCCGGTCACCGCGGCGCCGAGGCCCAAGAGCAACGCTTCCAGGCGGGCGTTGGAGGGCGCGCCGGTAGGGCCGTCCCCGAGACTGAGTAGGGTACGCCAGGCCCACCAGAGACTGCCCAGGAAGACGACGACCACCAGCAGGAAGCCTGCCAGACCAACGACGCCCATCTCTTCAGCAATGAGCAGGTAGAGGTTGGAGACGCCCACATAGAGGTCGGCGTCCGGCGATCCGCTGAAGCCGACTCCGAGCCAAGGGTAGCGGCCGATGAGCCCGATGGCGTCGCGGTATTCGCCCAGCCGCATGAGGGTGGCCCGATCCTGGAGCTGCACCCCCTCGATGAAGTGAGCAACGTAGGCCTGAGCTGGCGGAAGCAACAACAGCAGCGCAACCGCAAACACCGCCACGAAAAGCAGCCGCCGGTATCGGAGCAGCCCGATGACCAGCAGGGCGACGCCAAGCCCCACCAATGAGCCCCGGCTGTAGGTGAGATAGAGCGCCAACGCTTCCAGGGCGAGAAAGAGCGCGATCCAGGCGCGGTGGAAGAGGGGTTGTCGTGAGACGAGCTGCGGCGCGGTCAGCGCGGCGACCAGGATCATGAACCCGCCCAACACGTTCGGGTCCACCATGGTGCCGATGGCGCGCATGGGGTTGTCGGTGCTATCCTCGATGAAGCGCAGCGCTCCGTAGCCGCCCGGGTAGTTGAAGCTGCCCAACGCGTCCAGAATGCGTACCGTCCAGGCCTGGGGGATCACGTAGAAGACAACGGCAATGGCGGCGGCAGCGGCGCCCCCGAGCATGATGACCTTCGCCACGAAGTAGAGATCCGCTTCCTTGCGCAGCGCGTTCACCACCAGGAAGAAAAGGAGCACGGCAAGCGCCAGCTCGGCGACATTGCGCACCGTCGTGACGGTGGGGAAGCCGAAGCGCAGACCGTTGGCGAAGGCAAGCACCAGCAGCGCCAGGAACAACAGCACCGCGCCGCCGAGTCCGGTGCCGACCAGGGCCGGCTGCCGGCGGGTGGCAATGCGCATGATCCACACGAAGAAGAGCGAGAGGAGCGCGACGTCCAGGAAGGTGGGAGTGAAGCCCAGCTTGAAGGGCAGGGCGGCAAACGGCAGCAGCGCGACCACCGCCAGCAACGCCGTGAAACCCCACCGCATGTCTCGCAAGATCAGGAGCGCGGCCAGGATGATCAACGCCAGGGCCAGGGCGTATATCGGGCCAGCCACAGCTACCAGGAGCGCGGCGGCCGCCGCGCCCGCCAGGTACAGGGACCCCCGCGCAAGGCCCGCCCGGCGTGGGTTCGGGCTGAAGAGGATGCTTTCAAGGCGAGCGATGGCGGATTCCACGGCGGCCCATTATAGCATAGCCGGCACAGCCTCGCTAGGACTCCGCCTCCAACGTGCCCAGCTCGACATAATCACGACCATCCGAGAGCGGCAGGCGCGGCGCGCCGGGCAGCGCCGGATCATACACGGCCGCGATCACGCGATAGGAGCCCGCGGGCAGGATGAGAGGCAACGGCACGACGTAGGGCACGGGTCCCGCGTCGAGGTAGGATTCACTGATGGGCGCATCGGTCTGGGCCACCAGCTTCCCGTCGGCGTTCAATAGCTGGATCGTGACCTTCTCGGTCCCATGCAACGCACCCGCGGGCACGCGCCAGTTGAGATGGGCCACCAGCAGGTCGCCAGGCACAAGGTGCTCGTTCTGGATAGCGATTTGGGAAATCGCCAGCCCGCCGCGGAAGGTCGCGTCGAGCGGCGTGAGCGCCCGGGGAGAACGCGCGTAAATCGTGATACCCCAATCGTCCATCCGATATGTCGCCAAAGGGGCGTATTGCCGGCCGAGGGCGGCATCTGCCGCAAAGCCGTTATCCCACCCCTCGGCCGGTTGCATGGCAGCGACGACCCTCTCCACGCCTGCGGCGACCAGATTCGAGACCTCCTGCTCGGCCCCCACCGTGTCATTTGCGGCCGGCGGCAACACCCGGTGCGCGACGGGTCCGGCGTAGTAATACCAGAGGGTCGGGTCGGGCGTATCATCGACGAGCATGACCCTTTCGGCCGGAAGCCCTGCCGAGAACCGGTCCAGGAGCGCAGCCACCTCTCGCCAACCGCGGGTTTTGCTATACTCGGGGACGAAGTAGTAACGCCCCAGGCTTGCGAGCGCGCCCAGCAGCACCAACCCCAGCGCCAGCACACCCAGCGCGGCAAGGGCGCGCTGAGCTCCCCTCGGCTGCTTATGATAAGTCATTGCAGGCCCCTCGGGGGCGGGGCCATGACTGCCGTCTGCCCTGGTGTGCGGCCTGGGGGCATACCCCAGCACGGCCGCAGCCAGGAGCAGGTAGAACGGCGGCGCTGCCGCCACAAGATAGCGTTCATTAAAGATGGGCCGGCTCAACGCGCTCGCCCAGGTGGCCAGCAGCGGCACGGCAAGATACAGCGACAGCAAGCCTAGCGCCTGCCTGCCCCCGCGGCCGGCCATGAGAAGGCGCGCGGCGCCCGCTACGAGCAGGAAGCTGCCCAGGATGGCCATGACCGTGCGCTGCGCGTAGGGCGCCGATTCGCCTGCCGCGAACACGCTGATGGCGCGCGCCCACATCGCCAGCAAACCAGGGGAGTCGCCGTTGCCGTAGTACCCGGCCAGCGTACCTCGAGCGACCAATAGCCAGGGCAGGTAGAGCAGGCCCAATGCAAACTGGCATGAAACCCAGGGCCGGAGGTCGCGACGATGCCCGGGCACGACGAGCGCACGGCCTATGAAATAGAGGTTCTGCGCCAGGATGGCGAACGCGGCATAGTAGTGCACGTGCAGCGCAAGCAGGCTCACGCCGACGTAGGCCAGCCAGGGCAGCCAGCGCCTCTGCCCCAGCGCCCTCCAGGCCAGCACCGTGCTCGCCAGAGTGAGCGCCAGGCTCATGCTGTACATCCGGGCATCCTGGCTGTGCCAGATGGCGTAGGGGCTGATCGCCGCCAGGCCGGCAGCCAACAGCGCCACGGGCTTGCCGAACCCCAGCTCCCGGGCTAACCGGTAAAGCAGCACAACGGCAAGGATGCCGAACCAGGCACTCAGGAAGCGCAGGGCGAACTCGCTATTGCCGGTAAGCGCTTCCCACGCCTGCTGGATGAGATAGCTGCCCACCGGGTGCGGCTCGCGCAGCTCGACGGTGAACTGGATGATCTGGCCGGCGGGATCCTGGCGGAAAAGGTAGCCTAGAACCTCATCGCCCCTCAGCTCCTGGTAGCCAAGCCGGTACAGGCGCAGCCCCCAGGCCAGGAGGAGGATGGCGGCGGGCAAGAGCGCGGCTGCGATACGGGCCAGCCCGGGGGCCTCCACGCCGCCTGGGGACGTGATGACGTTGGCACCGCGCCTCCGTCGCAGAAAAGCACCAAGGCCCAGGCCGGCCAACGTCAGTGCGCTGACGGCCAGCCCTCCCCAGGCGCTCGCCGGCCGGTAGACCAGGTCGATGACGCCCTGGCCCGGCTCGATCGGGATGCCGAGGAAGGCCAGGTCAGCGCGCCACACCGGCACGGCGCGGCTTCCGGATTGCCCCTCGCGCCGCTCCAGCGCGCGCCAGCCCGGCATCCAGTTCTCGCTGACCACCAGCAGCCCGCCGTTCTCGCTGTTCACGCGGATGCGCAGGTGACCGGGTGCCAGTCGTTCCAGCGCCAGGTCGTTGCGCCCTGCCGGCGCGAGGAGACCGCTCAGGAGGGGGTCCCCGCCGCCATCGGGGTCGCCCGGCAGCGGCACCAGAGCCGTGCTTTCGAGGTCGAACCCCGAATCCGCCAGCAGGCGCAACGTATCGGCGTCATTAACCTGCTGCACCGAGCTCACCATCCAGGCACGCGGGTTTGCCTGCAAGAGTCGATGGAGGTAGGTGGTGTCGGCGGCTTGTGGGAACTCGGCGAGGAGCTCGCCCGGCGCCTCCGGGGGCAGGTCACGCCGCCACGTCAGCGTATGGTCCACGCCGGTGAGGCGCCACATCCGGTCCAGCGGAAACGCTTCGAACAGGGCGGCATAGCGCGCCAGCCGGAGCGGGCTGCTCCCCCATACGTCCTCCACACCCGCGCGCATGCCATAGTCGTCGAACACGCGGTACTCGTTGTAAGCCCGCCCGGGCAGCCCCAGGTTCACGTTTCCCTGCGCGCGCACGGCATCTGCCAGCGCCTGCGCCTCCCTGGGCAGAGCCGTCTTGAGGGCCGGGCCGAGATCGCTGACATTGGTCGTGAAGTTCGCCAGGAACAGGTCGGCGACTGCCAGCGCGATGAGGCCCGCAGAGAGCCAACGCCTGGGCCTGTCGAATCCGAAAAGCCACGCGAAGAGCAGCAGCAGCGCCGCGGCGGCGCCGGCGATCCAGTAGAACTGGGCCGGCTGGAGGGCGGAGCGTCCGGGAACCTGCCAGAAGGCAGCGAACAGGGCGATGCCGACCAGGGCCGCCCCCACGTAGGCGAGAACCCCAGCGCGACGCCGCGCAAAGGGCGCTGCCGCCAGGATATCGGCCCCAAAGCCCGCGAGCGCACTCAAGCCGAAGGCCACGAGGTAGGCCGCGCGCTCTTGCCCCCGGAAGAGGTTCCACCCCGGCAGCAGGCGATAGAACGCGGCGTAGAGGAAGCCGTTGGCGCCGTAACTGACGAGCAGGCCGATCAGCGCGAGGCCGGCGAAGTAGAGAATGAAAGGCAACGACGGCTGCGCGGGGTTGGGGCGGATCTGCTTGGGGCGGACCTGCTTGGGGCGGACCTGGTTGGGGCGGACCTGTGTGTCCGCCCTGGCGTCAGGCGGCCCTGCCGTAGCACCAAGCCGGCGCGGCGCCAGGATAACAGCCAGCAGCGCCAGACCCAGCGGCACGATCCCCACGTAGAGTGGCGAGAAGACCGTCAGCACGCGAGGGAGAAGCATCTGCCAGGTATCGCTCACCGGAAAACCTCCGCTGAGGAAAGCATAGTCGACGCTTGCGCGCACACTCAGGCGGGTGAACTCAAGGCTGGGCAAGAGCTGCGCCGCGCTCAGGCCAAGGAAGACGGCGTAGAACGCCGCGATCCGCCCGGCATAAGCCGTGCGCGTCATACCGGTGGCAGGGCGCCGGAGGGCCCGCGCGGCCAGCAGAAGGATCCAGGCCCCGACCGCGTAGCTGACGAAGAGAAAGGTCTGCGAATGGCCCGCCAGGAAGGCGGTGGCGTAGGCCAGGGCGGCGCCGATCCACCAGCGCCACCCCGCAGGCTCGCGAAACGCGCGCAGCAGGAGCCACAGGACGAGCGGCAACCAGATCGCGGTGCGCAGGACCGCAAGCTGCAGGGGGGAATAACCGGTGAGATAGCCTGAAAAGGCGAACACGCACCCTGCCAGGAAAGCCGCACCGCGCCGCGTGGTCAGCTCGTGCACCAGCAGGTAGGTGAAAAAGCCCGCCAGGGCCACGTGCAGCACGGCCTCCACCTGCAGCCAGTAGAGCCGCGCACCCGCGCTGGCCCAAGGGAGCGTCAGAGCGAGCAGTAGATTGCTCAGAGGGTAGTAGACGGCGGCCTGCACATCGGCCAGGAACGGGTGGCCCGCGTAGGTGTAGGGGTTCCAGAGGGGCAACCGGCCCGCCAGCAGCTCGCTCCGCTGGAACAGGCTGAAGGGCAGGAAATGGTAAGTGAAATCGCCGTTGGGGAAGGTGCGGAGGCCAAGCAGGATGGGCGAGTAGAAAAGCGCAGCCAACGCCACATAGCCGAGCAGCGCCGACACGCGGGGACGTTGCCAGGCAGGCCGGGCGCTTTGAGCCTGATCCGGCGTTTGGGATCGAGATGCGGGCAAGTGCTGGGTCTCCTCAGGCCGCCCGATTGTACCACAGGGAGCGGCCGAATCGAATTCGGAACGAGCGGAGCGTGTTCCGACGGAACAACGGCCGTCAACGAATGCGACACCGTCGGAATGACGACAAGACACGGTTTGCGGGTCGGATCCGGCCCCGTGTCTGGCGTTGGCAGTATCAGCTTGACAAGCGCTCGGAAGTCGGCTACAAGTGCGCGGGTACCCTTGCAATGGGCCGGTGGCTGGCTACTCGCTGCGGCGACGCGTGTGCGTTACCGCGCCCGGAGGGCAAACCTGATGGCCCCTAATCGCAGCACCTGGAGGCGGAGCGCCTCCGATCTCGTCAGCATCACCCACCTGAAGAGCATCCTCTACGTGCTGGCCGGCGGCTACGCGGCGGGCCTCTTCGCGTGGGAATTGGGCCACAGAGACCGGCTTGCCGGCTACGTCCTCACAAATCAGATCGCGCCGGCCGCGCGGCCGCACCTCCTGCCCCTCGCGCTCTCGATGCTGCTTGCCGTCGTTATCTGGTTGGGCGCGTCGGCGCTGGTCTCTGTGGCCGCAGGGCGCCGGCTGGAGCGCACGCTGGATCAGGGGTCGGGCCTGTTCCTGGCGCTTTCGCTGCTGGCCTTCATCCCGCTCCTCGCGGTTGACCGCCTCGAGACCAAACAACCCCTCCTGATCCTTGGCGCCATCGCCGCCATGGCCGCGATCGCCTGGGCCGCGGCGCGGGAGGTGGTTGGAGATGCCAGTGGGGAGCCCGCCGTCAAGTCACCAGCCCTGTCGAACGTCTCTGGACCCCACGCACGTGACCTGGAGGCCAACCGGGCAGGCCTCATCGCGACCGTGCTGCTCGCGCTGGGCTACACCGTCTACATGAGCCTGCTCACCATAGCCCGGCATAACGCGTTCATGACCCATTCATTCGACCTGGGAATCCACGACCAGGCGATGTATACCCTGCTGCATCTCGGCTACATGCGCTCCACGCAATACGGGGCGGAAGTCATCAACTACATCGGCGATCACTTCTCTCCCATCTTCTACCTGCTGGCGCCTCTCTACGCCATCCACCAGGACGCCAGGACCCTCCTGGTGCTGCAAAGCCTGGCCCTCGGGCTCGGCGCGATCCCGGTCTTCCTTTTAGCACACGACAAGACGAAGAGTCCCGGACTCGGCCTTACGCTGGCTACCAGCTACCTCCTGTACCCGGCGCTCCACGGCGTCAACACGTTTGACTTCCACCAGATCGCCCTGGTCGTGCCGCTACTGCTCTTCAGCCTCTACTTCCTGGAAAGCCGGCGCGATAAGGCATTCCTGGTAACGCTGGCGCTGGCGCTCATGGTCAAGGAGGAGGTGGCGCTCACGGTTGCGGCCATCGGGTTGTACGTCTTCTTCCTGAAGAAACGCCGCCGGCTCGGCGCCGTGTTGGTTGGCGTGGGGCTGGCCTACTTCCTGGTGGTGACGCAGGTCGTGATGCCGGCGTTGGGTGGGACGCCGCAGGTGAACCGGTTCGCGGGGATGATCGCGCCCGGAAGCGAAGGCCTGCCCGGTGTCATCAAGACGCTGGCGACAAATCCCTTCTTCACGCTCTATTTCATCTTCTCCAACCCAGAGCGGATGGCCTACATCGTCCAGATGCTCCTACCGGTGCTGTTCCTGCCTCTGCTCGGGGGGGCGGCGTGGATCATGGCCGTCCCGGCCGTTTCCGTGGCGCTGCTCACGGCGGCGGAGACGCAGTACAGCATCGCGTACCACTACTCGGCGATCATCATCCCCTGCGTGTTTTTCCTGGCCATTCTCGGCATCACAAAGCTGAAGGCACGCCCAGGCCACCGAGCAGGAGTGGCGGCGGGGCTCCTCGTGGCGGGCCTCGCGATGAACTACAGCTACGGATGGATTTTCTCCAAGAACTCCCAGGCCCTGCCAGTCCGGAATCCGCATGCTGCCCAGGTGGAGGCGTGTTTGCAGGGCATACCCAGGGGCGCCTCGGCGAGCGCCATGAGTGACTTGGTGCCGCATCTTTCGGCGCGCGAGACCATCTACCTGTTCCCCATCGTGAACGGCGCGGACTATATCGTTTTCGACTCAGATCCCCGGGCGAACTTCTGGCCGTTCGAGGGGCCAAGCGCCCGGCTCGATGCCATCAGCAGCCTGATCCCCTACGTTAAGACCGGCGAGTACGGCCTGCATGAGAACCAGGACGGGTGCGTCCTCCTGAAGAGAGGTGCCGACACCTCACAGAATAGTGAGGCGGTCAAGACTTTGCTATCGGCGAAATACGAGGCCGAGACGCTCCGCACCGACTTCGCGAGCCAGGACCTGCGCGACGACCGCGCCAGCGAGGGCATGGCAAGGGTTGCCAGGCCCAGCATCCCCAGGGAAGAGGGCAAGAACGCGTTGACGTTCGGCCCATACATGCCCCTTTTCCCCGGCAAATACGCCGTGAGCTTCCGCCTCCGCCTGGATGGGAAGGTGCCGGATGGGCCGGTCGCCACGGTGGACGTCTTCTCCAATGCCGCGGGGGGGGAGCTTGCGGGGCGGGACATCTCTGCCGCCGATTTCAAGGCCGGGGGGGCGTATCAGGACTTCCCTGTCGAGGTGGAGATACGCGATCTGCTGCCCGACCTGGAGTTCCGCGTGATCTACAAGGGGGTGGGTGATCTCTGGGCAGACGTCATCCAGATCACGCCGATTTCGGTGCCCACCCCAACCGAGGCTCCCTAGTCCGGGGCACTATCCAGCCGGTTCCTGGGCTCGGAAGTGGGGCGGCCTGGCGGCGCCGTGGTCAAGCTCGCCAGCGGCTATGGATTGGCGACTATCTCGAGATCCGCCAGCGCGATCCGATCATCGCTGGCGCGGCCCTGGTCGTCGAGGACCGGTAGCCGTTCCCCGGTGTCCGGGTCGTACAGGCCCACGTAAATCCGGTACTTCCCCCCCCTTTTTTTGCATCGGGAGGGATGGCCGGCCGGTGACCATCTGCCAGCACTTCCCCAACCTGCCACGCTGACGTCGGATAGGTGCCCTCCATCGGCGGCGCGTCTGCCTGGGCGACGATTCGGCCCTTCGCGTCCAGGAGGTGGACGAAGATCTTGTAGTCACGCCGCGGCTGGCCCGTCACGCGCCAGTACAATGTCAGCGACACTTCACCTCCCGCGCTCGCGCGTCCACCTGCCATGTCATAACCGGCCAGGTCGACTACCCCTCCAAATGAACACGATGAACGCGGGGACGGCGCACCGTCGAAACGCTTGACCGCCAGGCGCTTGACCGCGGAGCCCTGTCACGGGGCCTTTACCTCCTCCAGCGGCACGGCCGCATCAGGGATCAGGCGCCCGGCGTCGTCCGTGGCGGGCAGGCGCTGGCCGAAAGCGGGGTCGTACATCCCGACGTAAAGGCGGTATACGCCGCTGGCAGGCGGTTTGAGGGTGTGCCGGTCGCGGACGACCTCGCCTGGCAGCCAACCCTGGGTTGGGGCGGCGCCGTCTGCCGGCACTGAGTCGGACTGCGCGGCGATCTGCCCGTTGCCGTCCACGAGGTGCGCGAACACCTTGAGATTCCCTGGCACGTCCCCTTTCGCCTGCCAGTATAGGGTCAGATCAAGCGCTTCTCCAGGCACTCGCGGCTCGGCGAGATCGTATCCCCGCAACGCGATGCTGTCTCCGAGCGTGACGTTCAGCGGGTGATTGATGCGCGGCAGGCGGTACTGCCTGGGCCGCGCCTGCACCGGCAACGTGGCGATCGTCGCGGGTTTGTTAGGTGCGGAGCCTGCGGCGTCGCTGAGGGTCAGGACAAGGCGGTAGCTTCCGCCTGGGGTCGCGGGGGCAAACGTCAAGGGGTAGCGCTCGCGGACGACCTCCCCCGGTTGCCAATCCTGGACCGGCGCGATGCTGAGCGGGTACAGGCCCTGCGCCACAACTCTCCCCCGGCCGTCCTTGAGCTCAAGGCGCACCTGATAGGGTTGCGATGGCTGCCAATCGGCGCGCCACCAGAGCACGACCTCGGCAGGTTGGTCGGAGCGCAGCGGGCCAGGCGTGGAGTCGAGCCCGATAAGGCTCAATTCCTCATTGGCCTTCAAGTTAAGCCGCTGGCCGATCGGCAGGCCGGATGGGTCAGGAGGGGTGGCGGCGGGCAACACGGCGATCCCACCAAGGAGGACATCCTGTCCTGCTGGCGTGTCTACCGCAGCCCCGGTGCTGGGATCGTAGAGCCGCAGCGTCACCCGGTAGCCGCTGGGGGGCAGGTCGGCGGGGAGCAGAAGGCCACGTGTGTCCGTGAAGGCGACTCCGGGCCGCCAGCCGTTTGTCGGGGCGAAGCCATCCTGCGGGGTGTAGTCTTCGGCGGCCCACAGCCGGCCGGCAGCGTCCTGCAGGCGCAGGCTGAACCTCCTGGCCGGCGGCGGGTTGCCCACATCCCACGCGGCGGTGACGCGCAGGAGGTCGCCCGCGCGGCAAGGGCTCGCTTCGGCTTTCGCGGACGCGCACCCGGCCCCGGCGCCAGTGAGCGCCAGCTCGGGCCCGAACGGTACCGGTTCGCGGCGTTCCACGCTAGGATCGCCCCCGGGCAGGCCATAGAGGGTCACCGAGATCCCGTTGTGGAGCGTCTCATCGGCAGGCCAGCCCCTGCGCGCCAGCCAGGCCTGCACCGGGCCGGGCTCGTGGAAGTAGAGCAGGCCCCAGGCGCGGCGGGCCGCGGCCGTCGCCGCGCCGAGCGCGGCATCCACCTCCGAGGCGCTGGCCCCCTGCAACGGGCGCAGATCGATCACCGGTGCGGGGCCATGGTAGTAGTGCAGAAACACCTTCTGCGGGTCAGGGCCGTCCACCAGGACCACGTCACCCGGCTGCTCCGAGCGCTCGATGCGGAGCGCGGCGGCGCGGAAGTCGGGTTTATGAAGCGTCGCGTCATCATACAGCCGGCCCAGTGCCAGAGCATTGGCCGCCACCAGCCCGCACAGCAGTGCCGCGGATGCGGCGGTTACTGCCGCACGCGCCAGCGATGCGCGCCATCGGAGTGTACTACCAAGCCGTCCGAGCTCCACCAGGCCGACCGCCGACGCGAGGATCAGAGGCGCGCTGATCATGATGGTGTAGCGTTCGTGAAAATCGGGCTGGCGGAAAGCCAGCAGAAAGGCGCCCGCCAGCGGAACGCCGGTGCTGAGCAGGAGCATGAAAGCCGCCAGGAAGCGCCGCCGCCACCAGGCGGCGATCCCGGCCAGGGCCAACACGAGATAGAGCCACGGGACCCACGCGTGCCACGGGAGCGGCATGGCATCGCCTACCGTGTACGCGGCCAGATAGCGCCATGGGAGCTGCCACGGGTTCAGTGGCTGCCGCCAACCGGGAAAGGCAAAAAGGCCCAAGAACCGGGGAACCCAAGGGAGATAGAGCATGAGCACCGCCACCCCGGCAGCGACCCACACGAGGAAGCGGCGCAGGTCGCGCGTCCGCCAGAGCCAGACCAGGGCGAACAGGGCATGTGCGAGCGGGACCAGGAACCCGTAGTATTGCAGATAGATGGTCGCCGTCATCAGGGCGACGTAGCCGGCCCAGATGAGCGCGTCGCGACCGCGACCTCCGGATGGCCGTTCGCTTCTTGGAGCGCCAACGCGCAAGAGCCGGACGAGAAGCCAGGTGGCGCCGACGCCGGTGGCGAGCAGCCAGCTATACATCCGGACTTCCTGGGCATACCAGACCTGGAAGGCATTGGTGGCCAGCAACATGGATGCAATCAGCCCGGCGCGGCGCGACCCCAGATCGGCAGCCACGCGGTAGCTGACAGCGATGGCCAAGACGCTGGGCCAGAGGGAGAGGAACCGGAGGGCAAAATCGATGGCGCCGGCGAGCCCTAGCCAGAAATGCAGCAATAGGAAATAGCCCGGCGCATGCTCCACCGGCATGCTTCGGAGCATCTCTCCCAACGGCATGGCGGCGCGATGCAGGCTGATCCCTTCATCGCTCCAGAGGCTTTGGAAGTCTAGGCGGTAGACGCGGACTCCGAAGGCCAGCAGGAGCAGGGCCAGCATCGCCATCCGGGCGACGCCCGCACGACCGCGAGAGGCTCGGATGGATACAGTGTACTTTCCTGTTGCCCGGTGTTTCTGAACGTCCATTAGCGCAGTTCCACGTCACCCAGGGGTACGGCGTCGTCGCGGATCGCGAGCCCGCCTTCGTCGCGCGCGGGCAGGCGGGTGTTGGTAAGCGGGTCGTACATCCCCGCGACCAGGCGATAGCGTGCCGGCTGCTGGGTGCCCGTTGCAGGCGGCAGCGCGAGGACATGCACATCCGTCACGACCTCGCCTGGCGCCCAACGATCGGTCGGATAGCTGGCGTTCGGATCGCCGGCGTTGGGCAGCGCGTCCGATTGGGCCACGATCTTCCCGTCCTCGTCCAGAAGGTGCACGAAGATGGTCTGGCTGGTCGCGCCGGCCGCCGTAGACTGCCACACCAGGGTCACCGTGATCGGCCCCGATGGCCCGGCGAGCGTCACATCCGCGCCGGCCAGGCGCACCGCGTCGCCCAGTCGCGCATTCGTGACCCGCGCCAGGGGGGGCAGATCGTACCGGCGCGTCGACGGCCCCAGCACGATCTCGCCGAGGTCAGTCGTTTGTGTCGCCGCCTGGCCGGCAGCGCCCACCGGCTGCAGAATCAGATGATACCGGCCGCTCTGGGCGTTGGCCGGCGCCCGCAGCCGCAGCCGCCGGCAGATCGCCTCGCCGGGGCGCCAGATCGCGCTCGCGGGCGCGGCCGCGCCCTGCCACAGCGCATACGCACCAGCCTGGTCATCCGCCGGTTGGCTTACAGCGTCAGTGGATGCGGGGGCCGGCAACAAAGCGACCGACAGGCTCTCACCGGCCGCGGCAGGATCGCCCTGCCAGTAGAGATCCAAGACCAGGGGCGAGCCGGGCTGCAGGTCCGGGCCATCCAACGTGTACCCGGCCAGCGTCAGCTCGGGACCCACCTGAACCGCGATGCGCTGTGCTGGCTGCATGTCGTCGAGTGGGTGCGAAGCAAGGGGAGGGCTGTATTCTCCGGCCAGCGCCATCTCTCCTGCGCCGTCAGCCCGCGGCAGGCGGGCGCCCCCGGCCGCCAGGTCGTACCAGCCGGTCAGCACCCTCACGGGCGCCTCATCGCGACAAGGCTCCAGCGCGGGCCGGTAGCGCTCGATCACCCGCTCGCCCGCACTCCAGCTCGGCGTCGGGAAGCTTCCGTCGCCCGGCACCTGGTCGACCTGCCCCACACGGCTGCCGTCTGCGCCCAGCAGGTGCACGAAGGCCGTCAGGTTGCGGGGCATCAGTGCTTCGCCGCGCCAGAACAGGAGGACGTCACTGCCGTCCGGTTTCATGCCGAGGAGCGTCGGCCCGCCATTGAACGTCACCTCCAGGGGCTTCTCGGGGGATCGAGCAGGGGGATAATCACGGAGTGTCTCGGGATCCAACGTGACCGTCTCGAGTAACGGCGCACCGTGGGCATCCGAAAACTCCTGCACAGGGGTTCCCGGCCACAGCGTTGCCAGCCGGACCGCGCGCTGCCGCTGCAGCGCAGGGAACGCGTACACGGCGCCGCGGCCGGAGGGGGGAAGGACGACGGTCTCGCTGCTGTCAAACGACTTGACATCCGTGCCGCGGCGCAGGAACGCCAACGTCGCGTGTTCCGCCCACAACTGCGAGAGGTAGACCTGGCGCGTCGCAGCAAGCGGCCGGAGATGAGCCCAGGCGTCCAGCTTGTCCACGTCGTAAGCGTAGTAGGCCTCCGGGGCCTTCGGAAAACGCACGAAGTAGTTGCGCGCGGCCAGAACCAGGCTGCCGATCACGATCAGGCCGATCACCGCTACGCCGGCCGCCCGGGCGGCCTTCGCGGGCATCGGCGCCCTCGCCAACAGATCAGCGATGGCGGAGAGGCCCAGGCCCACAGCGACAAAAACCGCCGGCAGGGCAGGCAGGGAACGGGAGAAGTTGGGCGCGTCGTCGCTGAAGACGGTCGGCAGGAGCATGACGAGCGACCAGAGCATGAGCAAGGCCAGGGAGTCGCGATCGGGGTCGTTTCGCCGCAACAAGCGAACGATCCACAGGACCAGCCCGAGCCAGAACGGGATGGAAAGCAGAGGGTCAAAGATCGGACGGCCCGTCAGGTTGTGGATCCAGGCCGAGTCCCCCCGGATGCTGAACATGCCAAGCACGGCGCCGGCATTGCGGAGCAGGGCGAGCAGCGGCGAGCCCTGACTGACCCGCGGGGCGAAGACCGATACCAGGCCAGCATGGCCCAGGAAGAAGTCAGGATGGCGATAAAACTCCAGCCCCAGCGGCAGGAAGACCAGCAGGGCTGCCGATCCTGCAAGCAGAAGGCCCAGGGGCGGATAGACCCGGCGCGTTCGGCCGGCGCCCTCCGGGCCCGCCGGCGATCGCCCTTGTTGTAGAGGTGTGGTCTCGCGCCCGCCCCCGATCCAGTGTCGCATGGATACAGTGTACTTTCCTGTCTCGGGGTGCTGCCACAGCAGCCACAGCGTATAGGCGATCAGCACGAGCGGGATCAACCGGCCCGTGGGGTGCGCCCATACACTCAGGCCGGTGAGGAGGCCGCCGATGACGTAAGGCCAGGCTTGTAGCCGGCGGGCGCCCAGCCAGAAGAAACCGCAGACGCCGCTGAAGAGGACCGGCATCAGGATCACCCGGATGCCGTAGTGGCTGAAGTGGAGGTGCCAGAAGCTGATAGCCAGCGCGAGGCTCGTCAGCGCGGCAATGCGCCGGGCATGCCGCTGCAGGAGACACCGCAGGAGAACGTAACTGGCCGGGATGGCCGCGATGCCGGCCAATGCCGAGGTGAGCCGCAGTGTGTACACGCTTAGCCCGAAGAGGGAAGCCAGCCCTGCCTGCAGGTAGGTGTAGAGAACCTCGCGCCCGCCGTTGAGCGGCAGGAAAAGCGGGCGCTGGCCTTCGAGAACCCCCGCGGCATCCAGGGCGTTGTAAGCTTCATCGAACTGGAAGCCAGGAGGTATCACGCCCAGCTTGTAGAAGCGCAACAGGGCGGCAAGCAGGGTCAGGCCAATGAGGATGGCCCAATCGCGGCGGTTCCATTGGATACAGTGTACTTTCCTGTGGATACAGTGTACTTTCCTGTGGATACAGTGTACTTTCCTGTTCATAGGCGCGCGATCCGGGTCTCGGATAAAACCCACTTCGGGCACAGTGGCCGCGTCACCGCACGACCACAGGCTGTTGGAGGAGAA
>Ga0315289_10006120_pt1 | contig 17715 bp, 15 predicted proteins | sample YL17G11_40_MG_FD_203452 | JGI IMG/M metagenome (GOLD analysis project Ga0315289, IMG submission 203452) | Sediment microbial communities from Yellowstone Lake, YNP, Wyoming, USA - YL17G11_40 | ecosystem: Environmental > Aquatic > Freshwater > Lake > Sediment | place: USA: Wyoming | collected... | reverse complement strand
AAGGCAGAGAGATAAGGTAAAGCAAGTGAAGGGAAGAAAAGCTCCTTTGTCTTTAATAATTTACCATTGGGAAGATACCGCGCTGGCTCAATGAGTCTTATCTTCACGTGATTCTCTTTCTAATTTATTTATTGAACCATGTAGAGAGGCAATGCATTGCGTCTCTACATATTTAGTAATGAGAATGTAAGAAACGTATATATATGTTTCCTTTCTTGTCTACCTTAAACTACTGAATCTTGCCATCGAGGATTTCAATGTATCTATCATAAAGTCCTTCCGCCATCTTTTCATGTGTAACCATAACTATAGTTACTCCTCGTTCCTTATTAATTTTCCTGAAAAGTTGCAGAATATTCTCCGAATTTTTTGAATCAAGACTTCCTGTCGGTTCGTCAGCCAATATAATCGCAGGATTTGCCACTAATGCACGGGCTATAGCTACCCGCTGTCTCTCCCCCACAGATAATCCACGAACAGAAGAGAAATATTTATTGCTTAATCCCATCTCATCAATGCGTGACCTGGCTCGTTCTAATTTTTCTCTCTTGTTGAGACGAATTTCCATTAATGGCAATAACACGTTTTCCATCACATTTAACGTTGACCAGAGATAAAATGTCTGGAACACAAATCCGATATTGTTAATCCTGAAAAGACTTTTCTTAAGAACATCTTTGAGTTTTTTTTCCTGAAAATATATCTCCCCCTGACTTGGTGAATCCAATCCACCAATTAGATGAAGCAATGTAGATTTCCCACTTCCACTCGGACCTCGTATAACTAAAAACTCACCTTTCTTTACCTGTATTGAGATACCATTCAATGCAACGACCTTGCCATCCTCATAATATTTCGAAACAGCTCTAACATCTATAAGAACTTCATCATTCATATCGTAACACCTTGATTGGTTCTATTGAAATTGCCTTCACCGCCGGATAAATCCCCGACAAAAAACCCAATAGAACTGAGATAATCATCGCTTTTACCATAAAGACAAAATCATATTCCATTTTCATAAGACCTTGAAGATTTGTTGACGTGAGCAAAACTTTCATCATCAGATACCCAATACATAAACCAAATAATCCGCCCAAAAATCCAAGCAGCGTTGATTCCCACAACACTAAGATTATAACTTTTACATTTCTCCAACCTATCGCAAGTAAAATTCCAATCTCTTGCGTTCTTTCAACTACCGATGTCGTCATTGTATTCACTATCCCCAATATCGCTATCAAAAATGCAACAATTGATATTGCCCACGTAAATTTCAATGCGGTTAACAATGGATTATCCGTTGACACAAAGCCCTGTATGTTTTTCACCTCTACATCGGGGAATTGATTTTGTATTCGATTCTGAACATTCTCAATAGCCTTATTTACATCATTCCCCTGAATATTCTCCCTACTTACTTTCACATTAAACATTGTTACCATTTGTGAACTATTTTTCATCATTTGAAGTTTATTTAGCGGAATAATAATAGCCCCTTCTTCAAATATACTTTTGCTCTGGAAAATACCCACAATAATGAAGAGAGTGTCCGTAATACGCATTTTATCACCGATTTTTTTCTTCAATCGTTCCGCAGCATTGACACCCATTATTAGTTCATTTTCATTTTTAGGTGGGCTTCCAGTAATTTTTAGCTCATCAAAAAGATATGAGTCTGACTGCCATCCATAAACCAGCATATATCGATTTGAACCAATAGCGTAAAACTTTACGAGAATAGCACTTACATCAAGGACACCCGGTATTTGTTTGATTTTCTCAAGATACTTTTCATCAAGAGTGCCACTGAAAATATCTACTATGCCTTTCTCAAGAACAACTAAGTCAGTTCCACGGGATTTAAGAGTAGTTCTCAACGACTCAGCAAGATTATTGGCAAGACCCACCAATGACACAAAAGCGGCGATACTAATTCCAACACCCAAAATAGTCAAACCTGTTCGGATTTTTCTATGCCAGAGATTTTTTAAGGTAATTGTCAGTAGATTCATATTCTCATTATTTCGTATGGAATGGTCGAGACCATTCTCCGCGGCTTATCTCCTCAAATCGTTATTGAATACTTTTCCCAAGCATCTCTTCTACTACACTTTTATGTAAGAGTAGATTCATCATTTTCAACTTCACATAATCTTCGTGAAAGAAGAAGTAACCCTTATTTTCCCCATTCCAGGCACTGCTTCCTGAATCTTTGATTAGAAACCAATCCTTTCCACCTTTTTCCAAATACCCCACAAGATGAATCGCATGGTCATCGGTTGTGGATTCGGTACTGAATCGCATCTGACGTGCATTGTCATCAATATATTCTGAAGGAATATCATAAGTCGGAATCATCGCAACGTCTGATTGCGGATAATATCCAGGTTCTGATGTGTCACCAACTATACAAATCGTGTATCCTTTACGAACAGCGCCCTTAATTATTTTCATAAAATCTTCCACTGGCACATTATAATAGTCTGTGTTATGCCACCAATTGTCAGCAACTTCATACTCTACCTTTTGATAATACGGCTTTCCCATTAGCGACATCACATCAACGTAATCATCTAATTTTAATTGCAGAACCTTATCGAGATAATCCTTTGGAGTTATTTGTTTACCATCGATAACAATTGCCATTGGTGGAACACCTATGTAAGTATTCATAATAGACCTGATTGTTCCAATCACAATTTCCTTATTCCACTCACTTCTCTCTTTGACAGATTCCAGATAAGCCTTCATCTCCTCATACATCTTAGTATGGTCGAAAAACTTCTGTTCAGGCTTTTTCCCCGGATATAATTCTGCAGGAACAATTCCATACTTTTCCCAGATTCGTTTCGTTGCATTAGGCTGAGAGCCTTTGCTGAAGACCGAATCTCCTCTTTCCTCAACAAACCGTTTCGCCTTCTCAACGTATTCCCAGTAGATTGTATACATTTCCGAAAGCTTGACTTTTTTCTGGGTAAGTCTATAAACTTCGGATTCAAAAAATGACACAGAAGAAAAAGCCCAGCAACCACCTGTCATACCTTGTGAAATCGGCTCACTATACCAACTCTTTTGAAAATCACCTACAGAAGCGGGAATATCCAATCCTGTAAAATCCATTTTAAATTCTTTCTTTGCAGGTTCTTCCTTTTTCGCCTCTTCAGCGCTCTTTTTCATATATTCAAGGAATTCATCTTTCTCTTCAGTGAAAATCCCTTTATCACGCTTCTGAGTTTGAGCGAATAATTGTTGACTGCAAATAACAAGAATAAAAATTAAAATTACATTAAGAATATTTTTCATTGATTTATTCCTTTCTGTTTTTTATATTTTATAACAATATATATAGTCGGAATTTTCATCTTTTAAAGAAAAAAATTACTTTATAATAAAAATAGGAAGAAGTCAAAAATGGAAAGGAAATCTATACTTATGATGAGCTATATTCTTTTTCTTTTAAATTTTACGCCATATCTTTCTTTTGCTGAGAGTGAAAACAAAATTTCAGCAAAAAAAGAACCCCAAAAGTCTGATGAGGTTGTTGAACCTCTCGGTCTTTATGAAAATCCTTTACCAGAAAAAGAACCTATCTGCCGCATTGGGCTTGTCCTCGAAGCCGATAATAAAACCAGTATGGAAATTGTTCTTCCTGTCGATAAATTCAAAATCTGGAGCGAATCAAAATCGGAAACATTAATCAAGATAACAACGGATAAAAAATGTATAGAAGAAAAGCACCTGAAAATCATAGTAAACAATAATGCTGTTATTTGCAAAGATGATACTGATAAAGAAATTTTAAGAGATAAAAATTTTATTAGTATCCAAAAAGCAGATGGGAAAGAGTCCATCACACCAAAATCGGGAATTCTCCTAAAAGGTGTTGTCGCGGGAAGAGGATTTCACTGGCAGAAAGAGGTCGATTTGTATTTTTCGCACAAATTGGAATTTTATAACTGGAACTCAAAATTGCTTGTGGTAAATGAAATTCCTATGGAGGCATATTTGGCTTGCGTTGTAACTTCCGAGATGAGCGCCAAATGCCCTCCCGAATTCATTAAGGCTCAGGCAACTGCCGCTCGCTCCTGGATGATTGTTAATCTCAAAGGCAAACACAGAGGTGTTCCATACACAATCTGCAACGATGATTGTTGTCAGAGATATCAAGGAACAACATTTATTTCTAAAGAAGTTGCTAACAATTCCGAGCAGTCAAGAGGAATGTTCCTTGTAACCGAGACGGGAGAAGTTTGCAGTGGATTTTATTCTAAGTGCTGTGGAGGCATTATTGAAGACCCGAAGAAAGCCTTTGGAGAAAAAGCTCTCGGACTGAGTGATACAATTGATGCGCCAGAAAATTCCCAGACTTCTCGATTCAAGCCTGTCACTGAAGAAAAAATTCGTGAGTGGGTTACGGGAGATTGGCTCAAGGAAAGCGATAGTTTTTGTTCACCAAATGTTTGCCCCGAAAAGACTCTGCCTGAATATTTAGGTGCTGTCGATGAAGCAGGAAGTTATTATCGCTGGAAAGTTATGTATACTTCGGAAGAAATAGTTAATCTTCTTAAGAATAAAGCGAAGTTGGATGATATTGCTGAATTTTTAGGCTTTAAATCTGGTACCCGTGGTAACTCTGGACGACTTCATCAATTAGAAATTTTATATAAAACAAAAGAAGGAGAAGAAAAATCATTCAGCATAAAATCTCAATATCAAATCCGCAATATCTTACATGAAAAATTCCTTTTTAGCAGTGCCTTCGTCTGGGATTTTGAGAAGGATAATAATGGAAAAATAACGAAGATAATTTTGCAAGGAGCAGGTTGGGGACACGGCGTTGGACTTTGCCAGATGGGCGCTCTCGGTATGGCTCTCAAAGGTTACTCCTATCAAGACATCCTCAAACACTATTACAACAAAACCACTCTCAAGAAAGCATATTAAGAATTTGAGAACTATGAAGAATTGTGGTATGAGATGATAGAATTTTAAAAATTATTGTCCATAAATAAATATACCCCTCACCCTTCCCTCTCCCCTCTGGGGAGAGGATTAAGGTGAGGGGGTGGACATTTCTTATTACTGCGGGTAGCTTCGCAACCCATAGCTGTGTTATTGAACTGCTACGCAGTAAGAGAATTTCGCGAATCTACACGAACAGGAAATTGTCTCGTTCCCAAGCCCTGCTTGGGAATGAAAATATGGTTGGAAGCCCCTGCTTCAATATATAATATACAATTGTTATTTCATCAAAGGGAATAGGGCATAAACAACAAGTGTCAGTCCCCAATTCTTTTATTTCGTTCTGGTAATTATTCGAAATAAGACGCAAAAAAATTTTCTTTACTTATCCCCTTACCTCTTATACAAACTTCTTTCACTATAAAATAATCTAATATTAATAGAAGATGGAGTATAAAAGTGAAGTTAAAATACTTTTTACATACAATTATTATATTTTCAGGTTGGTTATTTATATCAGGATGCACAGAGCTATATGATTTGAGAAATATCAAAGAGATTCAGGACGCTAAAATCCGGGAACTAATGGCTGAAAATGAACAATATCAAGACAAATACTATAAGGCTATTGAGGAACGTAATACTACTGTTACACAACTCAATAAATCAATTACTGAGCAGAATACCCGAATAGCAACTCTGGAAAAATCAAGGTCGGATAGAGAAGCAGAGCTTGAACTTAAGATTAATAAAGTAAATCTTGAGCTTAAAGATTCAAAGAATGAAATCGCACGACTCAATCAGGTCAATACTCAAAGTCAAACGGCGATCTCCGAAAAGGATAAAGAACTCAATAATTTGAAAACCGAGAAAGATACACTCACAACAACTGTAACGGAAAAAGATACGGCTATCACAAGTCTTAATAGTGAAATTGAAACCTATAAAAATGAGATAGTGACTCTGAATGAAACAATCTCGAAACTGAATGCCTCCATTCAGCAAAATGAGGAGGCGTTAAAGAAAGCTCAAGAGGAATCTAAAAAATTATCGGGCGACCTGACTAATACAAAGAAAGATTATGAGAAAAAATTATCCCAACTTCCTGTGAAACCTGCTACTGACCTGTCTCCATTAAAACAAAAAATTGAAAAGTATTTGCAGGACAAAGCGATCAATTTCATTACGATTGAGGACACGCAAAGAGGTTTAATCATCTCGATTCCGGCAAGTTCTCTCTTTGAAGGTTTTGCTGAAGATATTAAACCTGATATGATTCCCATCCTTAAAGACATAGCCAAAATCTTAAAAGAGTCTCCGGATAATGACATACTTGTTGAAGGTCATACGGATAATCAACCCATCAAAGACTCTCCTTTCTTTGATAATCTTCATCTTTCATCCTCACGCTCTTTAAGAATCACGAGGTTTCTCATCAACGATTGTGGTATTAAGTCATCGCGACTTTATGCTGTCTCAGCAGGAGAATTCCATCCCAAAGCGGAGAATAATACTCCTGAAGGAAGAAATAAGAATCGTCGGGTGGATATCGTTGTATTAAAATAAAGATTTTCAAACCGCGAATTACGCAAATCTTCACGAATATTATTTGGTCTTGAGAAACCCAATTTGTCAATTAATTAAAAATTATCATTGTAGAATGCTTCTTTGGAGTGCGTAAGCCTATGAGACTGTGTCGTAATTATTTTATTTTTGTAACCCGTAGATTTATCTATGGGTATGAAATGAATAATCCAATTTGTTATCTATTTTTTTAATGGAAAAGCTGTCTTTTTTATTTCAAATTAGCCCACAATTGAAATTGTGGGCTACTAAAATCTAATTGTGACATAGCCCCGAGAGGGAATGGTAAGAACATATCATTATGAACGAAGCAATGGAGCAGTAACCTCATTCCTTTGTCCCCTCAAAGAGTTTTTAAACAACCACTGAGAATACCCAATTTATGTCTTCATAGAAGTGTAACGCAACATACAAATATTTAAAATTGTGACTTCTTTTTACTTGACACAATAAATTATTATGGAATAGATTGGTTAGTGAATATTAACTAACATAAGATATAAAAGGTTTCATTTATGGCTGATTTTACGAATAGACAGATGGAAATAATCGATGAGTCTATCAAGCTTATCGCAAAAGGCGGGATTCAAGAACTGACCATTAAAAATATCGCTAACAGTATCGGCATTTCCGAACCGGCGATATATAGGCACTTTAATAGTAAGATAGACATCCTGTTAAGTATTTTGTCCTTTTTCGAATCCAATGCAAAAAATCTTTTTCAAAAGATTCATTCAAAAAATATTTCTAATATTAAAAAGATTGAGTCGATATTTTTAACACACTGTAAGTCGTTTGCTGAAAATCCACCCCTTGCAACCGTGATTTTCTCTGAAGAGATGTTCATAAATGAGAAGGTGTTGGCGGAGAAAATATTTTCAATAATGAAACTTCATAAAAAGGAAATCTTTGAGCTTATAAAAAAGGGTCAGAAGAATGGCGAGATAAGAAATGATATTCCCAGTGAACAGCTAAGCTTCGTTATATTAGGGACGCTACGACTCACTGTAACGAGATGGCGATTGTCTAATTTTTCTTTTGATATAAGGAAAGAAGGAAGAAAGATGTGGAATGCTATCAAGAGACTGATTGCAAAATAGAAATAAATCACTGTAGACGTCAAGAAAACAATTGTTTTAAAAATTCAAAAACATTAACCGCAGAGAACGCTGAGAAGACGTAAAGAACACAGAGATTAGATGAATGGGAATCTTTTGTGAACTCTGCGTCTTCTTTACGAACTGTGCTGTTAAGTCTTTTTCCCAAGCCCAATTTGGGATCTCTGAAGAACTTCAAAAACGAGATTGATTCGTCGCCTTCGGCTCCTCACAATGACATTTTAAGGTCTCTGTCATTCTGAGCAAAGCGAAGAATCTCGTATTTTGGATAGTATTTCAATGATCTCAACCTGGGAATGTAAAAAAATACCTTATTTAAAGTTCAAGGAGTGATGGTATGAAAAGGGAAATTATACAAATTGATGAAGAGAAATGCAATGGTTGTGGATTATGCATTCCGAATTGTCCAGAAGGGGCTCTGCAGATTATTGATGGAAAAGCAAGATTGATTAGCGATTTATTCTGCGATGGATTAGGAGCTTGCATCGGCCATTGCCCGGAAGGAGCCATCACAATTGTTGAAAGAGAAGCAGAGGTTTATGATGAGGCGAAAGTTATGGAGAATATTGTCAAGCAGGGAAGGAATGTTATTAAGGCACATCTTGAGCATCTCAAAGAGCATAATGAAACTGAATATCTAAATCAGGCAGTAAAATTCTTGAGAGATAGAGGTATCGAAAACCCAATTGAGAAAGATGATGAACACAACAATCACAAGCATTCTCAACATTCTTCGGGCTGTCCGGGTTTGAGAATAATCGATTTCAGTGAAGAAAAACAAGATACAGAAAAAGCTGATGAAGTTTCCTTAAAATCGGAACTTAGGCAATGGCCCATCCAACTACAGTTGTTAAATCCAAATGCGCCATATTTCAAAAACGCTGATTTATTGATAGCCGCTGACTGCGTTTCATTTACTTTCGCCAATTTTCATCAAAAACTTTTGAAAGGGAAAATTCTGATTATATTCTGTCCAAAATTGGATTCGAATATTGAACAATACATAGACAAACTAACGGAGATTTTTAAACATCAAAATATCCGATCAATTACATTAGCTCATATGGAAGTTCCGTGTTGTTCGGGGATTGAAAGCATTGTAAAAAAAGCCATTGAACAATCAGGAAAAGATATAATTATAATTAAATACATAATATCTTTAAGAGGAGAAATTTTATCAGTATCAGAGATTAAGAATAATAAAGAAATTCTTGTAAATCATAAATAAATTGAGAGGAGGAATTATTATGAATATGTTTTGCAGACAATGTGAGCAAACAGCACAAGGGAAAGGTTGTTATGTTAGAGGCGTATGTGGAAAATTGCCTGAGATCGCTACACTTCAAGATTTATTAATCCACAGTCTCATAGGCATTGCAATCTATGGCAAGATGGAAATGGAATTGGGCGTGAAGGATAATGAAGTAGATAAGTTCATTATGGAAGGGCTATTTTCAACAATTACAAACGTTGATTTTGATGAGAAAAGATTACAGGAAATTATTATGAAGTCATATCAAGTTAAAGAAAAAATCAAAAAACTTTTTTCAGATGCTTATAAACAGAAAAATAAAAAAGACTTTGATGGTAAACTTCCAGAATCTGCTTATTGGAAACCTGCTAATACTTTAGAAGGATTGATTGAGCAAGGGCAAAAAGTTGGGATATTGACCTTACCCGCTGGGAATGAGGATGTACGGAGTCTGAAGGAATTGCTTCTTTTTGGACTGAAAGGGATGGCAGCTTATGCAGACCATGCACAAATCCTTGGAAAAAGAGATGAAGAAGTTAATTCATATTTTTACAAAGGGTTATCTGCATTAGCGGATGAGAAATTATCTGTAAGTGATTTGGTTGCGATGAATATGGAGTTCGGCAAAGTTAATCTCAAATGTCTTGAAATCTTGGATAAAGCCCACACTGAGCATTTCGGTCATCCAATTCCTACAAAAGTTTTCTTAGGAGTGAAAAAGGGTCCCGCCATAGTAATATCAGGACACGACTTGCTGGATTTAGAAGAATTGCTGATTCAAACTGAAGGAAAAGGCATCAACATCTATACACATGGCGAAATGTTGTCTGCTCACGGTTATCCAAAATTAAAAAGATACAAACATCTTGTGGGTAATTATGGAAGTGCCTGGCAGAATCAGAATAAAGAATTCGATGAATTTCCCGGTGCCATATTGATGACAACAAACTGCATTCAGAAACCGAGAGATTCTTATAAGGATAGGATTTTCACAACTGGATTAGTTGCGTGGGAAGGCGTCGAACATATTCCCGATAGAAAAAATGGTAAACAAAAAGATTTCAGCAAGCTCATCAAAAAAGCATTAGAAATGGGTGGCTTTAAAGAAGACGTCCCAGGAAAAGAAATCCTTGTTGGATTTGCCCATAATGCTGTTCTTGGTGTAGCGGATAAAGTAATCGAGGCTGTCAAAGCAGGTGCAATTAAGCATTTCTTCCTCATCGGAGGCTGTGATGGAGCAAAGCCTGGAAGAAATTACTACACGGAATTTGCTGAAAAAGTCCCGAAAGATTGCGTGATACTCACATTAGCCTGCGGAAAATACAGATTCAACAAATTAGATTTTGGAGACATTGGTGGAATACCGAGATTATTGGATTGTGGACAATGCAACGATTCCTATTCAGCGATTAAGATTGCATCAGCTTTAGCAGATGTCTTCAAATGCGGTGTGAATGATTTGCCTTTATCTCTTATTCTTTCGTGGTATGAACAAAAAGCTGTTTGTATATTAATTACGCTTTTATCCTTAGGAATAAAGAATATCAGATTAGGACCATCACTCCCTGCCTTTGTTTCACCGAAAGTGCTTAATGTGTTAGTTCAGAATTTCAACATAAAGCCTATCTCAACACCTGATGAAGACTTAAGGGCAATTTTAGGATAAAACTAAAATAGGATTACTTAAGCGTAGTTTGAGTTCCGATAAACTCGGAACTCAAACTTTTAGTTTTGTAGAGAGAATTTTAAATATAATATTCTTTTCAATATAATCTATTCAAACAACTCAAAAATATTCTCATCAACTTCTGTATATTTTACAACTCTTATCGTTTTCGGGATAGATACACCAAACCATATAACCCCCTCTTGTAACATTTGATAAGTTATTATAAATTCTCCTTCAACTTCAGGACAAATCCAAAAGTTAAAAGTTACTTCTTCTCCAGGAGCAACATCATGAGGTAGTTCTACTCTTCCAGGCCAACCAGAAGGAGGATTATCTCCTTTGAATCCCAATTTGTATGAATTAGTCTGAGTCCATGTTGCTCTACCTGTATTCTTAAACGTTATAATTAATAAACGTTCTCCCCTTAAAGGTATTTCATCAGGAATATAATAAAAAATACACTCAGAATCTCTTAGTGGTGGTGTTAAAGCGCCTGGATTTCGAGCTTCAACAAAAAAGTCACGAATGGAATCATCAGTATCAAGTGCTTTCTCACGTTGTAGTGAATAACCTTCATATAATCCATTATTACTTGCAAAAGTAGATGCCTCTGCTTTCCTGGGATGCACACCATAATAGTTATCTGTGCTTAAAATAGGATTCCCATAAACCAATCCATCAATAACTTCACTCAAAAATGTAATCTCATAACCATCAGTGACTACAAGCATTACATTATCTGAATCATCTAATCTTGGACCATTTGATCCAAGCAATTCCATTTCCGGAATCTGGGAACCATTGAAAGATAGTCCCGAATCCTTAGTCTCAAATATCTTTACGCCCCTCTTTGGTGCATTCATTGACATTGCATTTACTGTAATTTCATCAATAAAAGCTTGAGATATATTTGTCCCCAGTACAACAACTACCATTCCCTCTGGTGGTATTGAGTATCCCTCAGGGAAACGGCATGAACCCTCAAATGTATCATTACCAGCCTCATTATTAGTGATAGCAAGATTATCCAAAGAATAAGATTTGGTTGAAGATTTATTATAAATTTCTACAAATTCCAACTCCAAAGGGTCGTCAGCTACTTCTGTAATTTTCAAATCATTTCCCAACTCCAATATATTTGGTTGGGATTGGGCAGATTTAACAACACCATAGGCATTGACGCGACCATAACCGTAATAAATCGAATGACCAGTTTGTCGTCCTATATATGTCACATTATCTGAATCAATTTTATCTGCAGTTTCACGCATGATATTTCTAATTTGCGTAGGTGATAATTCAGGATCGATTGAACGCACAAGAGCGGCTATTCCTGCTGCTAAGGGTGCAGCTGATGATGTTCCACCAAAACCCGTATTATCACCAGCTTTACAATAGTTTCCATTTGCGTACCCCGACGAACCCGTACGATCTGTTGTCTCAATCCGTAACTCTTCCCCTGTTTCAGATTCTACAATAATTATAGGAATGATAATATTAATAAATTTATTACTAGGTGCGACAAAATCTAACTCTGGGCCATATTGGCTATAGACAGATTTTATACCATTATAGTCACTTGCACCTACACAAACTGTTGAATCCAGCTCAGAAGGATAAGCAACGGTACCACCATACATAGGAAAAGTTTCGTTATAATCCGTAGTAATTACTTGAAAAGCTGCATAATCTTTTAAATCATATAACGAAAGGGGACTCTCTGAATTTACTCGTATATAAAAACTCATAACTCCTTTGGATTTCAACTCCTTGGTATATTCTATATATGAATTCTCGTAGTGAGATATGAAACCTGATTTTGCAAAAATATTACCAGAGTGAGCTGGGTGCACACTATCAGCATATTTTGTTTCCCAGGGTGTATTTCCACCAGCCTTCCAACCAGAAGGTAAATTGGGCGGGGTCACAGAATCAAAATATTCTTCTTTCCCATCTGAAAATTTAACCGAATCTAACCAGAACGTATCATCACCCTCTGAGATGGAACCATTTTTCACATATTTCCAGCGAAAAGTAAAGGTGCCTTCGGGAAAGTTCTGAATCTCTATTCCTAAAAAACCTCCCCAATTACCAGCAGATGCTAAAACGATGGATCCTTTACCACCTGCTCCCCACTGACGGACATAATGTATTGCACTCTGGATTGTGGAAGAAAATCCGGCTCCACCCCAACTACAGCTAATTACATCAGCATATTGCCCAGCATAACGAATGGCATCAGCAATTACGGAATCAATTACAAAATGATTATCACCAGCAATCTTGACTGGTAATATTTTACAATTATAAGCTATTCCTGCCACGCCAGTACTATTATTACCAACGGCTGCTGCTACACCAGCACAGGCTGTTCCATGATTATCATTTGTATAAGTAGGATTAGGATCATTATCATCATCGTAGAAATCGTATCCATTTGGATGAATGTTAGCTGCAAGATCTTCGTGTGTTGTCTCCACTCCGGAGTCTACAATTGAAATAACTATATTGGGATTACCCTTACTGATTCCCCACGCTTCAGGTGCATCTACATCATTATCTACAACCGGTGTTTTTCCCCCAATATTTTGACCCACACTATGAAGATGCCATTGATTGCTGAAAAGTGGATCATTTGGTTCAAAATGCAATTCCCATTCTCTGATAAAATCAGGTTCCGCCCACTCCACATCGGGATCAGAAGCAACTTCCTTTACAACATCTAAAGGGAAGCGTTCCTTTGGATTAATAAGACGGATAACAAATTGATTTGATGTAAGAAAAAGTTGTCTTACTGTTTCTGTTCCATAGCGTTTATTAATCTCATCAATCGACACATTATCATTATTGAGACAAATGACAATACTATCAGTAAGCATCAAACGTTTAAGACCGGCAAGATTAAACAAGACTGGATATGCATACCGTACCTCTGGAAATTTTTGCAGAGTATCGATTGCTTGTTTTGCACTAGTTTTGACTCGAATCCGGTGTCGATTCCCAAAGACAGGGGTTATCTCATCTGCATTAGACTTTAAAAAGATCTTGTTAAGTTTCGTCTTCTCTGGTAATACTCCTCCTACATATTCAACTATTACTTCATTGGTCACTTCGGTTAAAGTCCCAATCTGGCTTTGAGAATAGACCAATTTCTCAATTGACCTATAAGATTGAGAATAAACACTAACATCATAACCATTCTTATCTATTTTTAATAAACCAGGATCATTAAAATCAATCTGGATAACAGGAGCATCATTTTGAGATTCTAAATCGGAACTTGGATAAATTTTTCTACATATCAGAAATAACAATATTAGTATTATAAAAGTCAAATTTAATTGCCAAAATGTAATGAAGAATTCCCTAAATAAAAGGTAATTTAAACTCAATCGTTTATTCTTTTTCATTATTATCCCCCTTTTTCGAAATTTTTAAACAATTGATTTAATACCACATAAGTCCTATTAAAAACTCCTATTTTTAAGATAATTTATTTCTTTTTCTTCAATTATTTTTATTTCTTTCTTTTCTATTATTTTAATAGTTTCTTTTCGAGGGATTGGTTCCCAGTTATCACCATTCCAGCATAAACTCCAAAAAACCCATTGATAAGCAATTCCATAATCTTTATCTATAACATAAACTATTACATCAACACTATTATCAGAATTTTTAATGAAATCAAAGTTACATTTATATTCTGGACTTTTTTGTTCAAAATCATTACTGATTTTTATTAGTTTTTTCTTTATCGGTTTCAACGAATAATTATCAACAGATGATAAATCAACTTCTTCAGTAACCACTTCTTTCCAACGTAATCCATTCCAATAGTAGATTAAATAATTAATAAGGATTGCTCTGTTTTCTTATTTCTTACTTCAGCAATTACATCTATTTTATTACTATTATCATACTCCAAAAAAGTGTATGCATACTCATAATCTGGATTATTTTGTGATACCTCATCAGATTGTTTTCTCAATGATTCTTTTATAAGATTCATCAATCTATCTTTGTTTTCAGGAGCATTAATAAAAGCCATAAAATTAGGAGAAATTTCTTCAATCCAATCTGAACCATTCCAACAGTAAGTTGCATATTTTATCATGGATTGTACCCTTGTTTTTTTATCATTTAATTTAGCGAATACTTCAATACTTCCATCTGGATTATCTTTGTAAATTAAATCTATTTTACTCTTTGAAGTATTTCTCTTTAACTCATTTTTAATTCGTTTCAATTTTATCTCTTTAAGCTGATTTTCCATATTTTTTTCAGTTAGTTTATTGTAAGAGGAAAAGATAGGTTCATGTTTTCTATTTATTTTTTCAATTTTAGGTAATTTAGGTAATGATTTTTTTTCACTTCCTAAGATATTATTTGTCATAACTTCTAAAGATTCCAGTAAAAGTATTTTATCATCAATGATTTCTGATGAATTATCCAAAATTTTTGCATTATAAACATCTATTAATTTTAATTCTATGCAAAATCCTTGATCAATATTTCCTATACTCCCAATAAGTAATTTATTACACTTTAGAAGGTTTCCAATTTTTATACAAGATTCTATTGATTTTGATAACTGATTTAAATTAACATTATTGGCAATAAGAATTTTTTTAACTTGTTCTTTATCAATAATGATAAATCGATTGTCAATAGCCACAATTTTTCTTAATTTATATGAACAATCTGAAACAATTTCACTATTGATATCCCCATAACTTATAAAATCAAAAACTCCTATTACTTCTTTACAGGAGTCATTTTGATAGTTCGCAAAAGATTGAATAAAAACAAGACACAAAATGAGAAAATTTATAATTATTTTTGACAAAGCACATCACCACTCTTCCTTTCAATTAATTGTTTTGATTTATAAAATAAAAACATTAATTATGTCAAGTAGAAATATATTAGAAAAAATTGAACTTAAGTTTATCATTTTAAATAATTAAAATGAAAATTATACAACAATATGCGTTCCTGTTTTATTTGAAATAGCTTCCATTAAAGTTCCATTTTTCGTGATTATGACTTTTTCTCCACCATTTTTAAGAAATTCAATGCTTGCGTTTATCTTGGGTAGCATACTGCCGGGAGCGAAATGTCCTTCCTTGACATAATTTTCAATTTCACTAACTGTTACTTTATCCAGAGCGGTCTGATTTTTCTTGCCAAAATTTATGTAGACTTTATCAACGCTCGTCAGGAATACAAGTGTTTTAACTCCGATACTTCTGGCTAATAAAGATGATGCAAGGTCTTTGTCAATTATCGCTTCGATTCCATAAAGTTTTCCATCTTTATCCTCGACGACAGGAATCCCACCACCTCCCGCAGCAATGACGATTATTCCTAACTCTGCGAGTCTCTTAATAATTTCTTCCTCAATAATTTTGACTGGTTTGGGTGAAGCAATGATTCTTCTATAACCTCTTCCGCTATCTTCAATCATTGTCCATTTCTTCTCGCGTTGGAGTTCTTCAGCTTCCTCTTTAGTATGAAATTTCCCGATTGGTTTAGTTGGATTTTTGAAATCTTCATCATTTATATCGACGAGAACCTGAGTAATAATCGAGACCACATTCCTATTTATGTTATTCTCAATTAATGTATTGTGAATAACTTGTTGAATCATATATCCCATTCCACCTTCTGTATCAGAGACACAAATATCAATGGGAAGAGCATAGAGGACTTTACTGGCAAGCTCACTTCTTAAAATGACGTTACCAACCTGAGGACCATTACCGTGAGTTAGAATCAGATTACAATCTACCGATTTGATAAGATTCACGATTTCCTGAACAGCCTCATTAGTATGGAAGAATTGCTGCTGGATATTCCCCTCTTCCCCTTTGATACTGATTGCATTTCCACCTAAGGCGATTAAGATAGATTCTTTAGTCATATTATATTGACTCAAAATAAAATAATATAACAAAACAAATTATTCAAAATAGAAAAATGATTTATTGCAAAGGGAAAATTATACAGAAATTAATTTCTCTTCATTTTGAATGATGATTCTGGGATTGAGATTCTTGGGAGGGATGGGCAATCCTTTTTCTTTAAGCAGATTTATATGTTCCAACATTCCCCATTTTGCTTTATAAATACAATCTTCCACCGAATGACCTATTCCAGTAAAACCCTCTAATTCAGGAGAATAAAAACCAAAGTAATCAGGTTCATCCGTTGCCTCGATTATTAATGAATACTCTAAATCAATCATCTTATTTTACTTTCTTTATTCCCGCCGCTTTCAGTATAGCTTCACAGGTTCCTTTAGGAACTTCCTTAGACCCGTGATAATCTACTCTTACTAATTTTTCATAACCCTTTTTCCAATAATACCGAATAGATCCTTTTTCCTTAATTATTCGAAGTCCATTTCTTTCTAATAACCGCACCAATTCACTAAATTTCACCACTTTCTCCAGATGATAGAATATTGAACTAAGAAACTATTTCCAATTCTCTAAATCCAACGAATTTATTTAACTCCTCTACGGTTGTCTCCTCCAAACACATCTCTATAACTTCTTTTATATTCTCTAACGCTTCATCTATAGTTTTACCATATGAATGACATCCTTTAAACAAAGGACAGCTAACAATATAGCAACCATCTTCATCAATCTCAATTATTATTGGTAAATGCAATTTCTTCATTTCACATCCTTCATTCCTTAATCAGCTCTGTTTTTTCAGTTGGGACAGGTTCGCCAAGAACTGTTTCATACGGAGTGGGTTTTCTCAAGCGACCAATGACCTTTGTAGTTCCTTTATTATCATTCCCCGAGTTATATTTAATGTAATCGTCCACCTCTTCAAGAACTCTTTCTTCCTTCATTTTAAGCCAATTAATCATATTGTTTCTCGCTATTTCTCTTTGTAGTAGCCTTGTTTGGTACTTCGAATCGGAGTCGTTGACTGTAAATCCGATGCTATCTCTTTGTTGCAGAACTCCTTGATAAAATGAATCTGTAGCCTTTTTACCATCTCTCCAGTTTGCTATAATATCAAAATGAGATGATAAAGGCTCAAAGAAAAGTCGCGTCTCGATATACTTCTCCCAGGTTTGCTCAAAGTCAAAGAAGACGTAAATATTT
>Ga0315289_10006119_pt1 | contig 17716 bp, 15 predicted proteins | sample YL17G11_40_MG_FD_203452 | JGI IMG/M metagenome (GOLD analysis project Ga0315289, IMG submission 203452) | Sediment microbial communities from Yellowstone Lake, YNP, Wyoming, USA - YL17G11_40 | ecosystem: Environmental > Aquatic > Freshwater > Lake > Sediment | place: USA: Wyoming | collected... | reverse complement strand
GGACTATCTCGAACGAACCTACGCCGGAGTACTCGGAAAAATAATCGGTGTTTACCTGGGCCGGCCTATTGAAGGCTGGAGTTACGAACGAATCACAAAACAATTTGGAGAAGCGGGTCATTATATCCATGACAAGGTCGGCGTCCCGCTGGTGGTCACGGATGATGATATCTCCGGTACCTTCACCTTTCTGCGCGCTCTGCCTGACTACGGCAATAGCCTCTCTCTCACCCCGCAACAGATCGGTCAAACCTGGTTGAACTACCTGATCGAGCGCAAGACCATCCTGTGGTGGGGTGGGTTGGGCAATTCCACCGAGCATACCGCCTACCTGCGCCTGAAAAAAGGCATTCCAGCCCCCAAGAGCGGCTCGATCGCCGTCAACGGAAAGATTGTTTCTGAACAGATCGGCGCCCAGATCTTTATCGACGGCTGGGCAATGGTCTCCCCTGGCAACCCGCAGCAGGCGGTTGACCTGGCGAAAAGAGCCGGCAGCGTCAGCCACGATGGTGAGGCCGTTTACGGCGCTCAGGTGTTGGTTGCCATGGAAGCCGAAGCCTACGTCAACCAGAACATCCATCACCTGCTGGATACAGGGGTATCCTTTATACCAAAAGATTCGATCATTTACCGCATGATCGCCGACCTGCGTAACTGGGCAGTCAGCGATGGCGATTGGCGCAAAACCCGCCAGCGCATCGTGGAGAATTACGGTTACGACAAATATATAGGCAACTGTCATATCGTGCCCAACCATGCCCTGATCATCCTCGGCTTGTTGTATAGCGAAGGTGATTTCCAGAGATCATTGATGATCTGCAACACCTCCGGGTGGGATACCGACTGCAATGTCGGAAACCTGGGCTGCCTGATGGGCATCCGCAATGGCCTGGCTGGCTTCGAAGGCAAGGTGGACTGGCGCGGCCCGGTGGCGGATCGCATCTACATCCCGACGGCCGATGGCGGCCGCTGTGTGACCGATGCGGTCCTCGAAACCTACCATATCGTCAATATTGGCCGCTCCCTGGCAGGTCTTGCTCCTGTACAACCCAAGAATGGGGCGCGTTTTAACTTTGAGCTGCCAGGTAGTCTTCAGAGCTTTGAATGCCAGCAGGGGGCTGGACTGGCGGAAGTGAACCTGCAGAATGTCTCTGGTTTCAGCCAAGCGGGTACCCGCAGCCTGAGGCTGGAATTACCCACCCTGAAAAAGGGTGAGCTCGGGCGCGTCTCCACGTCGACTTTCATTCGTCCGGCTGACTTAAAAATGCCAGGATATGAATTGATCGCCTCACCCACCTTGTATCCAGGCCAGACTGTGCGCGCCAGGTTGAGTGCTGACCCGAAGAATGCCAAGGAGTTGCCAGTCAATTTGTTTATGGATGTTTACGGCCCGGAGGATATCCCGGTAACCATCCAAGGCCCCTCGGCAACCCTCGTGCCTGGCTCCAGCCATGAGTTTGTCTGGCAGGTGCCCTCCACCGATGGCCCGATCGCCCAGATCGGTTTTGAGCTTAGAATGCCGGGGAAGCTATATCTCGATTACCTGACCTGGGATGGCATCCCCAGCGTGGTGTTCAGCCGCCCCAAGAACAGCAGCATCCCCTTCCCCGGCCCGCACCTGTGGCGCAAAGCCTGGACCAACGGCGTTGACCAGTGGGAGGTATGGGGTGCTTCCTTCCGCCTTGTGCAAAATGAACGCCGCGGGTTGATTATCTGCGGGACGCGCGAATGGACGGATTACCGCATCTCAGCCACGCTGACCCCTACCTTGCTCAAATCTGGCGGCCTGGCTGCCCGGGTGCAGGGCATGCAGCGCTTTTATTCGCTGCAATTCGTTGAGGGCGGCAAGGTGCGCCTGTTGAAAGCCCTGGATGGTGACACGGTGCTGGCTGAAGCTCCCTTTGCCTGGGACTATTGGAAACCCTATGCCATGGCGCTGGAAGTACAGGGCAACCGCCTGCGCGCCTGGCTGGAAGGAAAACTGGTATTCGACCTCGATGATTCTCAACGACCACTGACCAGCGGCGGGATTGCCCTGGTCGTTGAAGAAGGTCAGATCCTGACGGATGCCATTGAAGTTGGAAAGGTAAAATCACCGAAATGAAGCCCAGAATTTTAACTCTTTTCCTTGTCGTAGTACTACTCGGCACGGCGTGTGGAAGCGCCCCAGCAGCAACCAATCCACCAGGGCCTGCAGATGGAACAGGTTCTACAGCCACTATCAACGCCAGTGTGCAGTACCGCCGTCTGCCGCTCAAGATCTACCGCCAGAAGATGATGGCCGGCTGGCTGGGGCAGATGGTTGGCGTCAGCTACGGCGCACCGACGGAATTCCGCGCCCTTGGACATCTCCTGCCAGAAGAGGCGGTTCCAGAGCTGGTTCCTGGCCTGGCAAATAATGCCTACTCGCAGGATGATCTGTATGTTGAAATGACTTTCCTGAAAACGCTTGAAACCTATGGACTGGATGTTCCCATCACCCAGGCCGGGGTTGATTTCGCCAACTCGGAATACGAGCTGTGGCATGCCAACAAGGCCGGCCGCGATAACCTGCGAAATGGAATTGCCCCTCCCAATTCGGGTCATCCCATTTACAACGCCCATGCCGATGATATCGACTACCAGATCGAATCAGACTTCGCCGGGCTGATTTCACCTGGCTTGCCCAATCGCGCCATCCGGCTGGGGGAGACATTCGGCAGCCTGATGAACTATGGCGACGGATTGTATGCCGGCCAGTTCATGTCCTGCATGGTTGCCGAAGCCTTCTTTGAAAATGACCCGCAAAAACTGGTCGAAGCCGGCCTGGCCTGCATCCCAGCTCAAAGTCAGTATGCTGAAGCCATCCGGGATGTGCTGGCTGGCTGGCAATCAGATCCTGCTGACTGGCAAAAAACATGGACGCTGATCACCGATAAATACCTCAAAGATCCTGCTTACCGGCGTTTTTCCTGTCACGATGAATATTTCACCAGCACCGACTTCGACATTGATGCCAAGATCAACGGCGCTTATGTTGTACTCGGGCTGCTTTACGGCCAGCGGGATATTCCAAGTACCATGCTGATAGCCATGCGCAGCGGGCAGGACTCAGATTGCAACCCTTCCAGCGCGGCCGGGGTGTTGTTCACCACCATTGGCTTTGCTGACCTGCCTGGTCTGTACACGGATGGCCTGAACCAGGACGGGTATTTCAGTTATACCGGATACTCTTACAAACGCCTGGTGGAGGTGAGTGAAGAACTGGCCCGTCAATCAGTCATCGCAGCCGGCGGACGTATTGAAACCGATGAGAACGGTGAGGAGGTTTTCCTCATCCCCATCCAGACTCCCGTGCCGAGTGCGTTCGTCCAATCCTGGGCTCCAGGTCCCATAACAGAATCGGTTTTCAACGCCCAGGAACTGGAACAGTTGGTACATTCACAAACCAATCTGGAGCCGGACATTTCTGAATTTGCCCCTGGTTGGAGGGTGCAGGATTGCTCCAATGATCCCATGCTGGGTTTGAAGGACAAAATACTGGGAAGGGAAAAGGTTTTGATTACCTTACCCCTGGATGACACTATACCCTGCCGGTTGGTATCCAGCCTGACCCTGCCTGAGACGCTCCACAAGGGTCTTCACCTCGTGGTTGGTCATTACATTTACAGCCAGTGGTTCCTGGTTGTCATGGCAAATTCAGATGAAATCCTGCGCCAGGAGGTGTCTCCAGATTTCTCCACCGATGGTTGGATGGATGTGACCGTTGACCTCAGCGCCTACGCCTGGAAAACGATCCAACTCGAATTATGGAATCTGGCGAGTGGGTATGGTAATGGAGGCGCCTACTGGGGCTTGATCGAACTGGTGGATCGGCCGTAGAACCTGTGACTTTACGGGTACACTGCCCTACCCTGACCGAACTCCGAACTGCCACGTTTTCATCGATGTCGATCCTGATGCTTTCATTGTTCTGTTGCTGAATCAGAAGAAAAGGATTTTTGCATGCCACCTAAGGTTGTTGTTATTTGAAGTTCGAATACCGACAAGGTAATGAGAATGGCTCATATAATGGCGCATTCATCGGAATAAAAAATTTGATAGGAAAATTGGAAATATGAAACCAAAGATCGTAGTCATTGGCAGTGCCAACACGGATATGATCGTCAGAATCACGCATATCCCAAGAGCGGGAGAAACCGTTTTGGGTGATAATTTTATTCAATCTAGAGGCGGAAAGGGGGCTAATCAGGCAATTACTGCGGCACGGCTCGGGGCAGAGGTTACTTTTGTGGCACGCCTGGGAAAGGATCGCTTTGGGCAGGATGCTTTTGAAGCTTATGAAAAGGAGGGGATAAACACAAAGTATATTGTTTGGGATGAGGCATCACCAACCGGTGTAGCATTGATCATGATCGATTTAGAAGGCGAAGATATCATATGTGTGGCTCCCGGGGCAAATGGGAAACTCTCAACAGATGATATCTCCAAGGCGGAGGAAGCCATTAAATCTGCCGATTGTGTGCTGCTGCAACTTGAAATCCCAATGAAAACAGTCGAATTTGCAATAAAGTTGGCGTCAAAATATCATGTTCGTGTGATATTGAATCCGGCTCCGATGGCCAAAATTTCGGAAGACCTGCTGGAAAGGGTCGATGTTCTTACTCCGAACGAAACGGAAGCAGCCGCTCTAACAGGGAACTATGTGTCCCATCCTAGGGATTTAGCACACATTATTAAGAGGAAGTTTAACGTCGAGAATGTCATTGTTACGATGGGAAAAGATGGTGCAGTCATCTCAGGATTGTCCATCCCTATTGTAGTACCCTCTTTCCCGGTAGAGTCGGTTGATGCCACTGGGGCAGGAGATGGATTTAATGGCGGATTGGCAGTTGCGCTGGCACGTGGTGACAACCTCGAAGATGCAGTCATATATGCCAGTGCGGTAGGCGCTTTGGCAACCACACGCTTTGGCGCCCAAAGCTCGTTACCGACCGCCTTGGAGGTTGTTGCTTTTCTTAATAAAAATGCGGAAAAGGTCAGATGATCTACGTTTGAGGAGTTTGGCTTTTCGGTGGTTAATGGAATTGCCAAGGCGCGAGGAATCTGATGAAAATCGCCATCGCCTGTGACCATGCAGGCTATCAATTGAAGCAGACAATTATCAATATAGTGCGCAAAGCTGGCCATGAGGTGCTTGACTTGGGTACTGATAATACGAACCCTGTAGATTACCCGGACTATGCCGGGAAAATGGGTCAAGCGATTTTAAACCATGCTGCCGAATGCGGCATTATGGTATGCGGTTCAGGAGTAGGCGCATGTATCGCTTTGAATAAGATTTATGGCATTTATGCAGGTTTGTGTCATGATACCTATTCCGCTCATCAATGCGTAGAGCATGACAACGTGAATGTTCTATGTATGGGAGCGCGCGTAATTGGTCCAGAAGTGGCAAGCGAGATCGCCGAAACTTTTCTCAACGCCCATTTTATTGGAAATAGTCCAGGCGAAGGCCGCCACCTGCGACGTACCAACAAAATTCAGAAAATGGAAAAAGATTTCCTGATTCTTTCCAATTGATATTTTTGATTGGTTATCACTTCTTCTCCTCAAAGATGGTGATGTAAACAGGTAATAGCGAACGCCCTCAAAAAGGGCGTTCGACATCCCGGTAAAGCTTCCGCATGACCCGTTTACACCTCCAAAAAGCCAAAGAACTGTTCCTTAATACCGATGACAGCATTACTTTTGTGGCAGCACAAACCAGGTTTGAAGACCCCGCTTATTATCTACCATCCCACCGTTTCCGCGCCGATTACAATGCAGTAACGAAAATACTTGCTCGTTACCTGGCTGTACGGCGGCCAGTGTAACCCTCCTCGGCAGCTTGACCGAGGCGCAGGAAAATAAAAAGGACCAAAAAGGTGCTTTCAGGCTCCTCGCCGAGGATTTGAACCTCGAACCTAGCGGTTAACAGCCGCCCGCTCTGCCGTTGAGCTAGCGAGGAAGGCAGGCGGGATTATATAGTCAAGCCAGAACTCTGTCAAGTTGATTCTGAAAAACGCTTGTGGAATTGGGATTCTGGTTGTATAGTTTGAGAAACCACGAACGAGAGAGACGATATGACCGAATCCACTCAACCTGTTTACCGCATCACCGACTTGGCCGCGGACGAACGTCCGCGCGAGCGGCTGGCGCACCTCGGCCCGCAAGCGCTCTCGACCTCAGAACTGCTCGCCATCCTCTTGCGCGTCGGCGTGACCGGGGAGAACGCCGTCCAGGTGGGGCAGCGACTGCTGAACGCCTTCGGCAGTCTTTCCGGGTTGCACCGTGCCCCATTCGACGAGCTGTGCCACCAGCGCGGGATCGGGGAGGCCAAGGCCGCGCAGATCAAAGCAGCCATCGAATTGGGCCGTCGCCTGGCGCTCGAATCCCCGCAGGAGCGTCCGATGGTCAATAGTCCGGCCGAGGCGGCCGCATTGGTGTCCTATGAAATGTCCGCCTTGGAGCAGGAGCATTTGCGCGTCATCCTGCTCGATACGCGTAACCGTGTGCTGGACATTGTCGAAGTCTACAAAGGGTCGGTCAATTCGTCGCAGGTTCATGTGGGGGAATTATTCAAGCCCGCCATCCGGCGCAACGCGGCTGCATTGATCGTCGTCCACAACCACCCCAGCGGGGACCCAACCCCAAGTCCCGACGACGTGGCCGTAACGCGTGCCATCGTCCAGGCCGGGAAGCTGCTGGACGTGGGCGTCCTGGATCACATGGTCATTGGGCAGGGAAGATGGGTATCACTGAAAGAAAGGGGATTGGGATTCGCCTGAAATCAATTGACCGGAACCTTGAAAGTTCCGGCCAACTCTGCTATTGGTAATTCTGCGCCAGGTAGTCAACCAATACCTGCTCTTCTTGCGGGGTGAGTTGGGCACCGTTGGAGATCATGCGCTCTACCGTCGTTTTCCACTGGTCGGCCGTTTTATGGGCTGAGGTGACCCGACTCAAGGAATGACATACGGAGCAACGTTGCTGCATGAGCGTCTGACCGTCGGCTGGGTTGCCTGTGTTTCCACTGGAAGTTGGTGCGGAAGTGGCCGACGAGCTGATTGATCCACAGGAAGCTAACAATAATCCTGCCAATACTACCAGGAGCAGGATGCTAAGGATTGAGATAGCGCGTTTACTCATTGTTTACCTCTTTCTAATGGAACTGAGTCATGGGCTATTCTACCTCAAGGCATTAAATATTTCGATAACATTCATCCCCTTTGTGGGTAAAATTCTCCCACTTATCTGACTTCAAAACGCCCAAGATCGCCAGTGGGCGTTTCCCATTCGGTTTTTGCATCCTCCACACGAGAGACCCGCGGACCGGTTTTTACTGTCTCCGCGAACCGCTCGACCACATCACGCCGACCCTCGGCCACCGTTTCCACCTGGTCATAACTTACGTTACGTACCCATCCGGTGAGACCGAATAACGCGCCGGCCTGCTGGACGAAAGCACGAAAGCCTACCCCTTGTACACGCCCCGTCACCCAAAGGTGGACGCGCACCAGATCGTCGGAGTTTGTTTCTGCCATTTCGTTCCTTTTTCGGATTACTTTGTTTTTCGGTGTTTACCGTATCCAATTCACTCGTCTGCCTCGTCTGAATCCTCCTCGTGCCAATCTTGATCTGGGTAACCACCGAGTATATCGAGTTGGGTAGTGTCTTCGGTGAAAAACAGATTATCCAGCGCTCCTTCGATGAATTCGGCCTCTTCATCATCTGTTTCGGCGTCGAGCAATTCCTCCAGCCGGTCACGGACGCCATCTCCGCCGATCTTTGAAAGCGCCCAAATAAGTTCACGGCGCAATTCCAGGTCTTCTTCGTCTTCCAGCAGGTCGAGCAGGACCGAGCAGGCGGAAGCCAGCTCCAATTCTCCGGCGGCATGGATGGCCTCGGAGCGGATGTCTTCGTCGGGGGCGCACAGTTGCGAGAGCACCTGCTTTTTCCAGCGAACGTTACTGGAACGGCTCATGGCGAACAGGGCACTCACCATCCAGTCGGGGTTCTTCTCGTGGTAGGCGGCTTCGATGAGCGGAATGACTTCTTCGCGTCCCGAATATCCCAGCGACTCCAGCGCCCGCCTGCGGACCAGAATCTGCTCGGTAGAGGTGGTCGCTTCGATCAGTTGGTCTTCAATCTTGTGGTGGATTTCAGCGGGGATTTTTTCCAATTCGCCCAGGTAGACGAACAATCCCAGGGCATTTGCCACCGCCGCGCGCACTTCGGTGTCTTCGTCTTTGTTCAAGATTTTCAGGTAGACCGGGATGAGTTTCGCCTCCTCGCACTCCCAAAGCAGGCGGATTGCCTGGACGCGGACGCGCGCCTCCGGGTCCGTGAGCAGGGGACGGGCCAGGTCGTCGAAGCAGGTCAGCGTGTCTGCTTCGGCCAGGTCTTCCAGGTCTTCGAGCAATGTCTGCTTGCGGCGTGCCGAGACTTGCGGCCAGGCTTCGAGTAGGAGTTTCAGGTCAGCCGGCGCCAGGTCCGAGAAGCGATGCAAATAGCGCGCCGGAAAGGGATTGCTATCATCGAGCAGGGCGTCTAGAATGGTCTGAAAGGGTACATTCCGGGTCATAGAAAAATCGCCCTTCTCCTACGGGAGGGTGAAAGTGACCGGGCTGATAATGTCTTTGATGTAGAAAAAACCAAGCAGAATAAGCAGGACCATGAAGCCGAGGCTGTTGATCGCGGCCTGGTATTTGGCTGGAATGGAGCGGCGCAGGATGATCTCGACCAAGGACGTGAAGACCCGCCAGCCGTCCAGGGCCGGGATGGGCAGCAGGTTGATCACGGCAACGGTAAGTGTCAACGAGATGATCACCAGCAGGGTATAGTTAGTAGGAACTTGAGATTGACTGCTTGTGGCTGTCTGGCGGCTGGCAACGTCACGCGCCACCGACTGCTGGAACAGGTTCCAGATGCTGCGTGGCCCGCCGACCTGGGCTTCTTGTGCGGGAATGGTTCCGGCGATGATGCGTCCGGGCAAGGCCAACAGGTTGTTGATGTCGCTACCGACAGCCGAAAAACCGGCCGGGATGGTTTGGAACCAGGATTTCGGCGGGTAAAGTGGCTGGCCAATAGCGACTCCCATTGGCCCCTCGTCAGCCGGAGAGGCGGAGCGTGGGGTGACGGTGATTTCCAGCACCTGGCCCTCGCGCAAGATGACCAACGGAAGTGGTTCATCGAGGTAATTGTGGGTGATCTCAACCAACCGTGCGTAGCTCGTGACGTGCATCCCTCCGGCGGCCAGGATGGTGTCGTTGACTGCTAATCCGCCCTGTTCGGCAGGTGAACCCGCGTCGACCACAGAAACAACGGTAGTGTGGTTATCGGGGATGCCGACCTGGCTGAAGAAAATAGTGTAAACGAGGACGGCTGTCAGCAAGTTCATGCTTGCTCCGGCCAGAAGCACGGCGATGCGCTTCCAGGGTTTGGCGGCGGCCATCCCGCCTGGCATGTTCGGATCGTCTTCTCCTTTGATTTTATTGAAGCCGCCTAATGGGATCCAGTTCAGGGTGAAGTCGGTCCCTTTCCAGTTGAACAGCTTCACGGCACGCGGTGGAAAGCCGATCCCGAACTCTTCCACTTCGATGTGAAACAGACGGGCAACGATAAAGTGCCCCAACTCGTGAAGCAGGATAATTCCGGCGAAGACCACTACAAAAATGACTCCGCCGAGTATGGTAGTACTCATTTGACCTCGCCAACAATAAATTTACGCCTCCTGCGAGGCGGATAGGCTGATTATATCCTTTTTGATGAGCAGAGTCTAACGGTGGAGATAAAAAGAAGGTGAGAATATCATGCCATGCGCCGACATGACTAGACCAGCCTTGCCGGACCTCCAACGCGCGCCAGGCGCACTTCCCGGACTCCCGGTATGTTGCGCAGTAAACCGGCCACACGTTCCGCCTCGGCCCCTTCCGTGATCACATGGACGTTTGGCCCGGCGTCAATCGTGTAGCAGACGGGCAGTCCCTTTGCGCGCGCTGCGCGGACGGCTTGCATGACGGTCAGCGTGGCTTCCTGCCAATAGAACAACGGCGGACGGGAGGTCATCATCACGGCGTGCATCATATTCGAGTCGAGTTCGACGATATCTGCCAAAGCCGCAAAGTCACGCTGCTGGATGGCGTTCCGACAAATCTCCAACCGACTGGGAGCGTCTGCCAGGCGCGCTGCTTGTAACGGACTGGTGCCGGCCAGGGCGTGGCCTTCGGTGGAACCGGTCGGCTTGGGCTCACTGGAGAGTATTGCGATGCAGTCGGCCAGGACCCAATGCTCGAGCGGGGCGATGGAGACGGCGTAAGAATCGGAATCTCCCATACCCATCTGCCATTCCACAAATCCGCCGGGGATGGAGCGGCAGGCCGACCCGGAGCCGCGCCGCGCCAGCCGGGAAAGCGCGGCTTCCTCCAGGTCCAACCCCGCCGCTTTGGTTGCGGCCAGGGCTAATGCTGCAAACGCCGCTGCCGATGAGGCGATTCCGGCCCCGCTGGGAAAGTTGCTCTCACTGGCTACGCTGGCGCGAGTCTCAATCCCTGCCATTTTGCGCACAATATCAAGAAAGGCGGAGACGCGCTGCAACCTCGCGCCCTTGACCGGCCGCCGATTGATCATCAATGAGTCTCCCGGCAATTCGGTGCTAATTTCTTGGAACTCGACACTGGTGCGCGTCTCCAGACCGGCCAGATTCATCGAAATCGAACCGTTGGCAGGCAGGCGCAGAGCCTCGTCTCGGTTGCCCCAATACTTGATAAAGGCGATATTCGGATGGGCAAGCGCGGTTGCTTTCCAGGTAGGCATCGGATTGGATCAACCTTCCTCTATTTTTGGCTGTTCCACAATTCCTTCAAACTGCTCCAACGCGGGCTGGACGATGGTGGAAGAGGCGGGAGTATTCACAGTTGGTGTTTCTCCGGCATTGCCGATAATTTGCCGATATATTGCCGATACTCTGCCGATAAGCGATAGGCGCGCTTCCGGCGGGATGGATCGGTCATTTCCAGCCAGCCAGCCTGCACCCATCCCTGGCACAGGAGGCGCGCCATGCGGGCCGACAGGCCCAGGGCTTCGGCTATTTGAGATGTGGTGATCTCTTCCTGGCGGCTGAATAACCCCAGGACCAGGCGGGCACGCTGGTCCAGCCTGCGGATGAAGTCCGGCTCGGGGGTAACGGGATTTTGTATCAGGTGCAGGGCTTCGTCCCTGGCGGCGGTGAACACATCGGAAAGAAGGCCGAGGAAGTAATCCAGCCAGGGAGTCAGGTCTGCTTCGGCATGGCCTTCGTAGTAGTTGTGATGCGGATGGACTGCCAGCGCTTTGTAGTAAGCATCCAGGTCACGGGCATGATATTCCTCGAGCGAAAAGAATCCATGCAGGCCGTACCCGCCGCGATGAAGGAGGAAAGTCGCCAGGAGACGGGCGGTGCGCCCGTTGCCGTCGTAGTAAGGGTGAATGGCGACGAATTGATAGTGCGCCAACCCGGCGACAATGGGAACCGGGAGGTTCTCCTGTTCGGTCCAATTTACCCAATTGACGAGGCCGGTCATCAGCGCCGGGACATCAGCGGCTTCGGGCGGCAGGTAAACGATGCCCCCGCTGACAGAGTCGCGGATGACGTTCTGTCCATCGCGATAGGGCGTGGTAGAGGCCCGCTGACCGTATTCGACCAGGGCGTGCAAACGGCGGATCAAATCTTCGGTAAGGGGTTTCTTCTGCGCGGCCCACTCTTCCACGCGCAGCAAAGCATTCCAATAATTGCGGACTTCGCGCACGTCCCGTTCGCGGCCCCGGACCGTAGCGCCGCCCTGCTCGATGACGCGGGCGGCTTCTTCGAAAGTCAGGCGGTTGCCTTCGATGCGCGTCGAATAGTGCGTGGCGCGGATGCGCACCCGCTGGCGCAGTTCGGCCTCGACCGGCGGCGGGAGCGGACTCTGCTCCACCACGGCGCGGGCGGCTTCGATTTCCATCAGCCGGCGCGCCAGGGCAGGCGTGATGATATAGCGGGGCTGCCAGACCGATTTATCGTTACTCATAGCGTCATTATACTGTCCGCGCCGACTCCATCTGCCGCTCATTCTTCATCATCACCAAGTCCTTCCCACCAATGTTGAGTGGAATTTTCTGAAATTCCAGCTATTCTCTCTGCTACATCGTACTCCGGTGCAGACGGAATCATCTTCGCCATTTCTTCTGCAAAACCGTATTGATTTGCCCAATCAACTAAATTCCACCAGCGATCTCGGATAGCACCAGCAGTCGAAAATGCTGCTCCTGCTAATATCAATGGGACTGGTGGTTTGGGAATATTTGGATCGCTTTTATGATTATGCAATATGCTCAATTCATGATGAATTCTAGCCCAATCTTCAGGCAAGGGGACGGGTATATCAGAAGATAGTTGTTTCATTATAACCTCCCCTCAAACGCGGACCGCAGCACTGCCTGCATCAAGCGCCTCGCCGCGGCGCTGTTTTGGACCGTCCAGCCGGAGGCGGTGAGGAGTTGGTCAATCTGCTGGCGAGCGAGGGATTCGGGGGTGGGCATGGAGGTACGCAAGCCTCGTGAATAGTGTATAGCAAAAAGGGGACAAAGTCAAAGGCTTTTGCATAATGAGAATGCCAGGAATTTCGAGAACTATCGAGGGTTACCCATAGAATGAAAATGATACAATATTGAAGTACTTGTTTCCCGAAACATATTTTCGATTGGATTCTCGTCAGGAGGAGTCCTCTATGAAACGAATGGCATTTTTCTTCATGATCGGAACTCTGTTGCTGGCCGCCTGTACCTCTGCAACGCCCCAGCCAACCGCCACACCGACGATCACGCCCACGGTCGTGCCCACGCTTGCACCCACGCCGACATATGGATGGGACTCCCAAGGCTGGAATCTGGTCTGGTCCGATGAGTTCGATGGCAATACGATTAACCCCCAAAACTGGACATTCGATAAAGGCGGGAACGGATGGGGGAATGCAGAACTGGAGTACTACACCGATCGGCCCGAAAATGCCCGCCTCGAGAACGGCATGTTGGTGATCGAAGCGCGCCAGGAGCTTTATGGGGGTCTCCAATATACCTCGGCCCGCATGAGATCGCAGGGCTTGCAGGAGTTCCAATACGGGCGCATTGAAGCGCGCATGAAACTGCCTTCCGGGCAGGGGATCTGGCCGGCCTTCTGGATGTTGGGCAATGATTTTGGTAAAACGAAAGCCTGGCCGATCTGCGGTGAAATTGACGTCATGGAGTACGTCGGCAAGACCCCGGATACTGTTTACGAAACCGTTCACGGCCCGGGATATTCGGGCGCCAAGGGGATCGGTTCACATTTTGCTCTTGATGCTGATACGCTCAAAAACGATTTTCACGTCTACGCCATTGAATGGCAGGAGGATGAGATTCGCTGGTATGTGGATGACCAGGAAGTTTTCAAGGTGACCCCCGATCAGATCCCGGCTGGAGCGCAATGGGTATATGACCATCCGTTCTTTTTCATCCTGAACCTGGCAGTCGGTGGTGGCTGGCCCGGTTACCCGGATTCGACCACAGTCTTTCCGCAACAACTCCAAGTGGATTATGTCCGGGTATATCAGAAACCCTGACGAGCCATTGCAACACCTAAAATTTATCCCATAATGTGTGATACAAACAATCTCCCCTGCCGCTTGGTAGGGGAGATTGTTATTCAGTGGGTTATGCCTTCGCAATGCGCCTCTTCGCTATTTTCTTAGGGACGACCTTCAAGGATTGTTCGGCGGCCATTTCTGCGGGCTTTTCTACCAGAATAGGTTCTGGCTTGTGCCGCCACTGACGCAACGCCAGCCAACCGGACCCGGCGCCGGCCGCGCTGACCAGGATGCCGAACACCCAGCCGACGTACGGGATCGCCCGTAAAAGAGTATAGACCACCGTCCCGGCCAGTATGGCCAGGATGTCCATCCAGACGGCTCTGCGCTGGAAGAGCTTCCCGAACAGCCAGGTTCCGGCGACGTAGATGACGACGATTTTTGTCCCGTAGACGATGAAGAACCATAAAGCTGCCAGCGCCAGCCCCAGGCAGGCGTAGGCTGCCACCCACAGTGCTATCGAAAGCTGCCACAGCCCTAAGAAGTTCAGTCCCAGGCCGATGGCGAAGATAAGCACCGCCAGTAAAAGCGCCACGCCGATCAAAGCGAAGGCGATGACCAGGGCCAGCAGACCGCTGCCGAGCGTCCGCCAGGGATGGGTTCGCAGTGGTTCCCCAGACCGTTCGAGCGGTTTGTGCGTCAGCCAGAGCGCCAACAGGCTAAAGACGAACAAGACCGCCCAGTTGCGCAACAGGCTGAGCGCCCACATCCCCCAGTCGAACGTTTTGGCTGGCGGCGCTTCGGCGATTCGTAGATGGACAGGACGCCCGGCGGAGGTGATGTTGCTGCTTGAGTCGCTGGCCGGTTTGGGCGCTTCGAAGTGCAGTTTGATGGTCAGGTCGTCGAAACCCAGCAGGGTCATCAGCCCGTTATAGAGCTGGATCGGGCCAATGACGGTGTGCAGGTTCCGCCCCACCTGGCCGTTCAGGCCGGAATCCAGCCCGACTGCGTATAGGTCTCGCCCGATGACGGAGTTGCTCCCGCTGGTCAGGCTGACGGTGGCCACGTACAGGTCACGCCCCAGTGCGGCGTGCGGGGCCAAGTCGAGGGTCAGGGCCAAGGCGTAGACCCCGCCGGTAACCGTCCCGCCGATGCCAGCATTCTGCCCGATCAGGATGAGACTGCCGTCCACCGTGCCGTTGACCGTCACCTGGTTGCCCAGGGCGAAAACGTTACCGTCCACCGTCCCGTCAATGGTGACGTTCTGACCGATCAGGATGGCGTCCTGGTCGAGCACCGTCCCGGCGGGAACGCTATCGCCGGTGATGATACCGTCCGAAGCGGCGACGGGGGTGGTGATACCGAGAGCCAGGGAAAAAGTCAGGATTATGGGAAGAAACCGAATATAGAAGGAACGTTTCATTGGACAGTCTCCTCTCCGGGGTGAAGGTGCATACGCTCGTAGTGTAGGATAGATCTTCAAAAAGAGCAAGAGGAATCGGGAAGCACCGGGGCAGCCTCTAACAGCAAAATAAAGAGAACCGCCTGATCCAGGCGGCTCTCGAGCAGGTTCGATCTTCGGAAGTATTTATTTCATGAAATACTTCTTGACGAACCAGACGACCACGAGCGTCAGGACGACTGGGGCAAGGAAGGCGACAACGGCGGTGAACATGCCGGTGATGTAAGGCCCAACGAAGGGGAGGCTGTTCAGCGCACCAGCGACTGTGGCCAGCACAAGGAAGCGGATGCCGGCGTTGACCACGTCATTCGAGTCAAGGAACAGGATCGCTGCCAGGATTCCCATGATCACCAGGATCAGGGACAGCCATGAGAATGAGAGGCTGAACAAGCCAGCGACGATGGCGATGAGCAGGCCGATGAGGTAAAGCCACTTGCCGATTGTTTTAGTCATATTTTAATCTCCTTTGGTAGGTATGAGAGAAATGGATGGACGTCCGAACAATATAACATCTATCGGCGCGGAAGGTTACGGGGAATTTGTCACATTTTTTGGGTTTCCAGAATGTGTTTTGAACCTGTGCTTACCCCCGCAACGGATGCCCTCGGTCGCAGGGTTGGCCGAGGGCTGAGAGAAAGTTCAAGCGAATGTTATCGTGATTACCGCCGCGCCGACGAACTGACCGTCTCGCAACTGTTCCAACGCCTCGCCCGTCTGTTCCAGCGGGAAAGTCGTCACGTCGGTCTTGACCGGCACCCGCGGGGCGAGCGCCAGGAATTCCTCGCCGTCTTTGCGGGTGAGATTGGCCACCGAGCGGATGAGGCGTTCCTCCCACAACAGGGAATATGGAAAGGCCGGGATGTCGCTCATGTGGATTCCGCCGCACACCACCACGCCGCCCTTGTTGGTGGCTTTCAGCGCCGCCACCACCAGCGGTCCGAGCGGGGCGAAGATGAGCGCCGCGTCCAGCTTATCAGGCGGCATCTGCGTAGAATCTCCGGCCCAATCCGCACCCCGGCGCCGGGCGAACTCCTGGGCGGACGTGTCGCCGGGACGGGTGAAGGCGTAAATCTTCTTCCCTTCGTATTTAGCCACTTGAGCGATGATGTGCGCGGCTGCGCCGAAGCCGTAGATCCCCAACGTTTCCACGTTTTCCCCAGCCATGCGGTAGGTGCGGTAGCCGATCAGACCGGCGCACAACAGTGGCGCCACTTCCACATCGGTATAGGTGGCGGGAAGGGAGAAGCAGAAGCGTTCGTCGGCGACGGTATATTCGGCGAAACCGCCGTCAACGGTGTAGCCGGTGAATGCCGGGTGGTCGCACAGATTTTCCTGTCCGCGCCCACAATAGCGACAGGTCCCGTCGGTGGCGCCCAACCAGGGCACGCCGACCCGCTCCCCTGTCCGGAAGCGCTTCGTCCCCGGCCCGGCTTGGACGACCGTCCCGACGATTTGATGTCCCAGTACCAGCGGTAGCTTCGGCTGGCTCAGTTCACCGTCAACGATGTGCAGGTCGGTGTGGCAGACACCGCATGCGTGGACCTTGAGCAGCACCTGTCCCGCTTCCGGCTGCGGGACGGGCAATTCCGTCAGGCGCAACGGCTGGTGAGGCGCTTCGAGCAGCATGGCGCGCATAGTTTGCATGTTGGCTCCTTATGGTGTGGGCAGGGGCGGCGTGACGCTGTGGCCGCCCCACCAGACCCGGCAACTGCCCCGCTTCCACCCGGAGCCGGCGGTGATTAGTATCGCCGTGAATGCCTTTTACTGCTGCTTGCATAAATATCTGTATTTGTTACTATCGAAATGTTCCTAGATTATGGGATTTTGGTTCAAATATTTACGCAGTCCTCTGTGGCAGGGAGACCGCCAGACGGGACAGTCTCCCTGCGGGTTTCTGGCCGGGATGTCAGCGCAGGATTAACGGCAGGAATATGGTGAACGAGGGGGGTTCTACTGCGGTGATCGTAACGTTCACTGTGATCGTATCGGTGCCTCCATTGCCATCAGAAACCTGAACGACGAAGCTATCGGAACCATGGTAGTTAAGAGCGGGGATATAGACAATGGATTTAGAAGTCCCTGTACCAGAAGCGGATGCGGCGCCATATGAGGCAGGGGTAGAGATGCTCCAAGTGATGGTATCGCCGCCATCCACATCCGTCGCATGCAGGGTCAGGCTGAACGGCGTGGTTGAGCCGTCTTGAGACATGCTGACGTCGGTGGAAGTGCCTTCGGTGATGACCGGCGCATCGTTGACCGCGCCGACAGTGACCGTCAGATCGAAGATGTTACTGTCCAGGGTGCCATCATTTACCTTGACCGGGACGGTCAGCGTGCCGTTGAAGTTGCTGGCAGGCGTGATTGTGTTGCCGGTGAAGGTGTAGTGCGTGCCAGCCAGAACCGTCAGCGTGAAGTCGGTTGGATAGGTATTATCAACATCGGTGACGCTCAGGTCCGTTAGCGTGATCTCCAGGTCGGTGTCTTCGGGAGTGGAAAGCGCACTCTGTCCGGTGATGACCGGTGCATCGTTGACCGCGCCGACAGTGACCGTCAGATCGAAGATGTTACTGTCCAGGTTGCCATCATTTATCTTGACCGGGACGGTCAGCGTGCCGTTGAAGTTGCTGGCAGGCGTGATTGTGTTGCCGGTGAA
>Ga0315289_10006118_pt1 | contig 17717 bp, 15 predicted proteins | sample YL17G11_40_MG_FD_203452 | JGI IMG/M metagenome (GOLD analysis project Ga0315289, IMG submission 203452) | Sediment microbial communities from Yellowstone Lake, YNP, Wyoming, USA - YL17G11_40 | ecosystem: Environmental > Aquatic > Freshwater > Lake > Sediment | place: USA: Wyoming | collected... | reverse complement strand
TGCATATCCGCCGCGTGGGCTCCCTGGTGCCGGCAACAGTGGCGCGTATGCCCCTTTTTGTCAAGAACCTCAACATCTCCATGGAGCAGATGTACCAGATAGGCGTCGAATCGATACCCCTGGTGTCCATTACGGCCCTGTTTCTGGGCGCAGAGACCGTCATCCAGACCAAATACCAGTTCCGCGATCTGGTGCCTCTCAAATACCTGGGGGTCGCTGTCTGCAAAGCCATCATCAACGAACTGGGGCCCGTGGTAACGAGCCTGGTGATATCAGGACGCGTGGCAACGGCCATTGCCGCCGAAATAGGGTCCATGAAAACCAGCGAGCAACTTGACGCAATGACCATCCTGAGCCTCGATCCGGTGCGCTACCTGATCGTCCCCAAAACCATCGCCTGCGTCATCATGGTCCCCGTGCTGGTGGTATGGGCCGAACTGGTGGCCATCATCGGCTCCATTATCACCGTGGTGCTGGCGCTCGATGTGACGCTGTATGTGTATCTCAACGGTCTGCGCCAATTCTTTGTGGCCACCGACCTGCTGGCCGGCGTGCTCAAAACGTCGGTGTTCGGATTTGTCATCGCCATGACCGGCGCCTATTACGGTCTTATTGCGCGCGGCGGCGCCGAAGGCGTGGGCAACGCCACCACCCGCGCGGTTATGACATCCGCGGTGCTCATACTTATTTTTGATTTCATGGTGGCATCGCTTCTCTGGTAACCGGAATCCGGCCGCATCCATGCTTAAAATCGAACATCTTAAAAAACGGTTCGGCGCACAGGTTGTGCTGGACGACATCACCTTTGAAGTCAACAAAGGGCAGATCGTCGCCGTGATCGGCGAATCGGGCGGCGGTAAAAGCGTGATTCTCCGCCATATCATCGGCCTGATCCTGCCCGACGGCGGCCGCATCATGTACAACGGCCGCGAGATCGTCAATCCCGCCTCCAAACCGGCGGACCTGGCCGAGGCCCGCAAGCGCTTCGGCATGCTTTTTCAGCAGGCTGCGCTCTTCGACTCCAAGGACGTGGGCGAGAATCTGGCGTTTCCCCTGCGCGAACACACGCCGCTTACCGAAACGGAAATCCAGGACACGATCACCGACGCGCTCGAGAAGGTGGGATTGCAAAAGGCGTTTGCGGCAAAAATGCCGTCGGAGCTTTCAGGCGGCATGCGCAGCCGCGTGGGCCTGGCGCGCGCCCTCGTCATGAAGCCCGAAGTCATGCTCTATGACGAGCCCACATCGGCCCTGGACCCCATCATGACCGATAAAATCAACGACCTGATCGTCAGCCTGCGCAACAAGCTGGGCATGACATCCATCGTGGTGACGCATGATATCAGTTCCGCATATAAAATCGCCGATAAAATCGCCATGATATACCAGGGCAAGATCATCTTCGACGGTCCGCCCGCCGAATTGCGCGCTTCGCGCAATCCCTACATCCAGCAATTCATCCGGTCCCAGCGCAAGCACTTTTACGCCGTGGAAGAGGAGCTCGATTACCAGCAGACCGTGGACATCCGCTCCCTGCGATTGCGCGCCATGCATGACCGCCGCGCGCGCAAGCAAGGCTCCACCCAGCAGGCGCCGGATATCGACGCTCTTACCGGGTTGCCCGGGAAAGACTCCTTTGACGCGGCCCTTTCGGAAGAGCTGGCCAAAAGCAACAACGCCGGCACCCCCATGGCCGTGATCGCCGCGGCGCCTGACAATCTTGACAGAATTAAAATCGAGCTGGGCGAAGGTTTTGCGCGCACCGTGATTTCTGAAATCGCCAGGCGCTTCGAAGGGACCATCCGGGGCACGGATTTCGCCGGCTATCTGGGCGATGGGGTCGTCACGATGGCGCTTACCCGGGTAGACGTCGCGTCGATCGCCCGCGGCGTTGAGCGCATCCGGCAGACCGCCTGCGATGTGGTGATCAAAACACCGGCAGGACAGGATTTCAGGCCCGGCGCCAGCTGCGGCATCGCCCTCTCTTCGCCGGAGCAAAACGCGCGGACCATGCTGCAAAATTGCCTGGCTGCACTCACCACAGCGCAGCGCCAGGGCGGCGGTCGGACGATACAGGCGTAAAAGGCAAATAGCCCCGGAGCAGCAAAGCCTCAGAAATCAGAGGTCGGAAGTCAGAAGTCGGAAGCAGAGAACGGCCCCTAATCCCCCATGAAAAAAGAGCAATTGCAATTCGTCTGCGCGCACTGCGGTATGGATTTCCCCAAATGGCAAGGCCGCTGCTCCGCGTGCGGCGAATGGAACACCCTTAAGGAATTCCGCGTGCCCGCGACCGGCGGGCCGGCATCGCGCCGCGCTTCCCCGCAAACATCGGCCCCCACGGCGCCGCTTCCGCTCCGGGAATTGTCATCGCGACAAGCCGCCGCGCCGTTTGACGCCATAAAAAGCAGGTTCGCCGACATGGACCGGGTGCTGGGCAATGGCGTGGTGCCGGGGTCGCTGGTGCTCATCGGCGGCGATCCGGGCATCGGCAAGTCGACGCTGCTTCTGCAGCTCATGACGCAGTGGTCGTCCGCCGGATGCAGAGTGCTCTATGTTTCCGGGGAAGAATCGGCCGAACAGCTGTCGCTGCGCGCCCGGCGCCTGGGCGCCGCGGAATCGGACCTGCTCGTGCTGGCGGAAACCTCGCTTGAGGCGATTTTCACCGCCATCGAACAGACGCAGCCGCGGATCGTGGTGGTTGATTCCATCCAGACGATGTTTACGGAATCCGTCGAGAGCGCGCCCGGCAGCGTGGCGCAGGTGCGCGAGAGCGCCGCGATGTTTCTGCGCCATGCCAAGAAAAACAACGTGGCCGTTTTTCTCATCGGCCATGTCACCAAGGACGGCGCCATTGCCGGGCCGCGCCTTCTGGAGCATATGGTCGATACGGTCCTGTACTTTGAAGGCGATACGCATTTTCAATACCGCATGGTGCGCGCTGTCAAGAACCGTTACGGCCCTGCCGGAGAAGTCGCCGTTTTCACCATGACCGATACCGGGCTTGCGGAAGTTGCCGATCCTTCGGAACTCTTCATCCACAGCCGCGACATTCCGCAGATCGGCTCGGCGCTTGCGCCCGCGCTCGAAGGCAGCCGCGTGCTGGTCGTGGAACTGCAGGCGCTGGTCAACAAATCCCACTTCGGCCTGCCGCAGCGCGTGGCTTCGGGGATCAATCCCAAAAAGCTGTCGCTGCTCCTCGCGGTATTGGAACGGCACGGCGGCATCGTTCTGGGCGACCACGACATATTCTTCAATATCGCGGGCGGTATTGCCGTGGGAGAACCGGCCATCGACCTGGGGATCGTCGCCGCGGTGATCTCGTCATTCCGCAACAAGCCCCTGCGCAAAGGGCTCGCATTCATCGGCGAACTGGGACTGGGCGGCGAAATCCGGCCGGTCAACCGCACCAATATCCGGCTGCGCGAAATCGCGCGCATGGGATTTACGGAATGCTGCATCTCGGGGGCCGCGCTCAAATCCCGGGAAAAACTTGAGCACCACGGGCTGAAGGTATTACCGTTTCGGAAAGTGGGCGATATTGCGGGGGAGATTTTTTAGGGCGCGCGCGGGTCATCCCGAAAAGCCGCTTGATTCTTCATCCCCCGCTTCCGCAAAATTATATTATTGATACCATCCGAAAAGTGCGTTACAATATATGCTTCGGTGCTTTTTCCCTTCGAAATCCGGTCCAGGGAGGTATCATGGTTCGCAGTATTCTGTCCCTTGCGTCCATCCTTGTTCTATCGGCCCTTGCCTTTGCCCAGGATGAAATCGTTGCGGAAGGATTCGGTGAAGGCGCCAACCGCGACGAAGCCCTGATCAACGCCAAACGGGCGGCAGTGGAAAAAGGCATCGGCATGTTGCTGCTTTCCCAGACAGAAGTCGAAAACTTCATGCTCAAACGCGACCAGATCATAACCAAAACCATCGGCACGGTCAAATCCTACGACGTCCTTAAAGAAGGCAAGTCAACGGACGGTCTTTTCCAGATCACCATCAAAGCCGTGCTCTCCAAAGCCACTATCCGCGAAGACCTGGCGGCATTTCATATTCTCATCGAATCCATGAACAAGCCGCGCACCATGGTCATCATCAAGGAAAACAACGTGGGCAACGAAGAGCCCAGCAACAGCAGCGCGGAAACGGCCATCCTTGGATTTCTCAAAGACCCGTATGAATTCGACCTTATCGATCCCTCGGTCGTCCAATCGATCAAATCGTCGCAGCAGAAAATGGCCGAAATCGCCGGCGACGCGGCGGCAGCGGCCAAACTGGGCACGGGCTACGGCGCCGAGGTGATCATCACCGGCACGGCCGTAAGCCGCACCGCCGACGGCATGACGCAGAACCTGGGCGGCATGGTCTCGGTGCAGGCCGACGTGACCTTGCGCGCCGTCAACTGCGCCACGGGCCGCATCATCGGCACGGCCGACGCGCATGCCGCCAAGGTGCATATCAGCCCCAATACCGCCGGCAACCAGGCCATTGCCAAGGCCGCCACCGACGCGGCCAAAAAGCTCCTCGACGGCATCATCAAGGAATGGACGAACCAGATCAATAACGGCGCCACCCTGAGCGTGAATGTATCGGGCGTCACGACCTTCCGCAATAAAAAGGAAGTGGTGCAGACCATCGAGGGCATCGCGGGAGTTTCGGCCGTGCGCGAGCGCAACTGGGACGGCCAGAGCAAGATCCTGGAGCTCGATGTTGTTTACAAAGGGAATGCCAGCGGATTCTGCGACAAAGCCGACGGCCTTAAAATGCGCACGGGATCCGGAAGCCTTGCCGTATCCGGCGTCGAAGGCACGCGCATCAATCTGGTGGCGCAAGTCATGTAATTCGCCGGGTTTCTGCAATCCGTTGCGCGCGCAGGCGGCGGCCGTCTGCGCGATGGTTGACGGTCCGAAAGCTTTCCGTGAACTCACCCATGCTCCGCAGACCCACCCGCGCCGTGCGCATCGGCCCCCTTTCCATCGGCGGCGGCCATCCTATTGCTATTCAGTCAATGACCAATACGCCGGCCGAGGACGCGGACGCCACGCTCGCGCAGATCGACCGGCTGACCAAAGCCGGGTGCGCCATCGTGCGCGTGGCCGTGCCCACGGAAAAAGCCGTAGAGGCGTTCAAGCGCATCCGCGCGCAGACGCGGGTGCCCCTGGTGGCCGACATCCACTTCCAATATCGCCTGGCAATAGCCGCCATCGAGGCCGGGGCCGATAAAATCCGCATCAATCCCGGCAACATCGGCGGCGCCGACCGCGTAAAGGCCGTGGTTGACGCGGCAAAACAGGCGCGCATACCCATCCGCATCGGCGTCAACAGCGGCTCTTTGCAAAAAGAAATCCTCGCGCACCACGGCCACCCCACGCCCGAAGCACTGTGCGAAAGCGCCCTCGATTACCTGCGGCTCATGGAATCGTTCGCCTTCGATGACATCGTCTTTTCCATCAAAGCAAGCGACGTACCCACGACAATCGCGGCATGCCGCCTGCTGTCCCGGAAGACCGACCGGCCGCTGCATATCGGCATCACCGAATCCGGCGCCGTGCGGACCGGCACGATCCGCTCGGCAGTGGGCATCGGAACGCTTCTGGCCGAAGGCATCGGCGACACGGTCCGCGTCTCGCTTGCGGGCGACCCCGTGCTCGAAATCCACGCGGCAAAAGAGATCCTTAAATCCCTGCACCTTGCCGCGGGCCCGACGGTCATTGCCTGCCCCACCTGCGGCCGCACGAAAATCGACGTCGCCGCCCTTGCGGAAAAAGTGGAAACCATGGTCTCCGGCATCGACGCCTCGATCACCATAGCGGTCATGGGCTGCATAGTCAACGGCCCGGGCGAAGCGGCCGAAGCCGACATAGGCATCGCCGGCGGCGTGCGCGAAGGACAGATTATCGTGAAAGGGAAGATCGTGGAAGACCATGTGCCGGAGGAAAAGCTGCTGGAGAGATTGCAGGCCAGGATTCAGGAGGTTGCAGCAAAAGGCAAGTAGACGAGTAAGCGGTAAACGGTTAAATACCGTATGTCAGAAAATAGCATGTAAAAACATCTGGCGCTATCTGAAATAGCGATTGATCATTGACGAAAGACGGCAGCGCGAAGAGGCAAGTTTGCAGCAAAGAATGAAATATATGCTGCCTGCTTACATGCGAATATGGCATTTACAATTCGATTGCTTGATAACAAATCAGAAAAATGGTTTACGCGAAGCAAATCGGAAATAGTTCTTTCCGCTGCCAGGACAAAAAGCGCCCAAATCGATCGTCTGGTCGCCGGATCAATCAGATATCTGGAGGAAAAGAGCCCATTGTTTAACTAGGCATGAATATCCAATCTTTATTCCCTATCTGCTAGTATTGAAACGATGCTGAAATGGAAAAATCTTTGCATCCACGATGGAACTCGATCAAGCACATTATGTGGTTCATCGCAATGATAGAGGTACTCCTCCTGTTCCTGGCAATCATTGCCGGCCATACCTGCGGATACAGGATTTCTTTCATCGCCCATGGCATTCTGGGCGGGTTCGTGGGCGGCTCCCTGCTTCTCCTGTTATTGGGCATCATATTGGCCGATGTGGCTATGCAATCCATTAATAAGCTCCGAAATCCAACCCGAAAGGATGCACCATGAGAATCCCCATATCATTCTCAATTGTTCTTGTATGCGCGGCCCTCTCTCAAGCTGCCGACCAGAAAGGAAATGCCATGGATTCCATTAAAGTCACCATCGAGGACAAACCGGAGATGTTTCTTGTCGGTATTGCCGGCTATGGATCGCCGGACAACATGAAAATAGGCGACATGTGGGGGCGCTTTTCCGAAGTTGACAAAGACATTCCGAATAAAATCAATAATGAAGGAACGTATGGCCTGATGATCTATCCGCCGAAATTCCCGAATCCCTGGGAGTTCACTTATCTGGCGGCTGCTCGCGTCTCGAATTTAAATGATATACCGATCCAGATGCTGGGCAAGCGCCTGCCTAAAAGTAAATATGCCGTATTCTCGGTGCCGGGCGGACCGGACAAAATCAAGGACACGTACCAATATGCGTATCAGACCTGGCTCCCAAATTCGGAGTATGATGCGGCGTATCCCTTTGATTTTGAATTCTATAAAGAGGAAAAGGGAAAGCAGCAGTGTGCTTCTCCCCTATTTGTGCATATCCCCATAAAACCGAAATCCGGGAAGTGAAGAAGCCGAAGGGCTATCGTCCCGGCCTCCACTCGTGGCCGCATGCGCGGCACCGGTATCGGCCATACGCGAAAGGGCCGGCTTTGGAGACCATTTCCGTGTCGTCGGCATCGCAGGCGGGGCAGAACGAGGGCGTTGCGCCCTGCGCGTCAAGGAATTCGCGGACGAGTTTTTTCGCCTCGGCCTCCTGACCGTCATCCTTGACAAACAGCTTAGGCCATGCATTGTCGAAGGGTATTTCGCCCGCAATGGGGTACAGCAGATCGTTGCGCACCTCGCAGGCGATGCCGTTGGATTCAAGGAATGACCGGACCAGGTAGAACGTGGAGTGGTCGATGGTGGTGTAGATTTCTTTCATGGGTGCTTTATGATTCTATATGAAGGCCGGGTCACGTGACCCGGCTTCCTATAATCGAATCCTCCATTAAAACACTTCCACCCGGTCCCTGCCGTTCTGCTTGGCGCGATACAGGGCCTTGTCGGCCTTGTGAACCAGGCCGTCGATATCTTTGGCGTGCAGGTTGAAGACGGCGATGCCGAAGCTCATGGTGACATGAATGCTTTCTCCCTGCGGCGTATGGAAAATAAGGGAGCTTATTTTCTGGCGTATGCGTTCGGCGGTCTCCTGCGCCGTCTTTTCGTCGGTCTTGACAAGGATCAGAGCGAACTCCTCGCCGCCGTAGCGGGCGGCGATGTCCACGCTGTCGCGGATACTCTGCAGCAGCGCGGCGCCCACGCCGCGCAACACCTGGTCGCCGAAGGGATGGCCGTGGGCGTCGTTGATCTTTTTGAAAAAATCGATATCGCCGATGACCAGGGACAGCGGATCGTTATAGCGGGTCGACCGCGTGATTTCGTCGCGCAGCAGTTTCTGAAACTGCCGATGGTTGTTGAGCCCGGTCAGGCCGTCGTGCGTGGCCAGGCTCTGGGCCTGTTCGAGCACGGCGATTTTTTCGATGGCAAGGCCGGCGGAGGTGACCAGGCGCGAGAGAAGGGCGCGGCTTGCGTCGGAAAAGGCGTCGCGCCGCATCGATTCGAGCAGGATGCCGCCTTTGCATTCGTCAACGCCGACGGGAAACGCCAGAAACGAAGCCAGGTCCATGGCATACGGTTCGCCGTCGGCATAGCGCACTTCCACCGTATCGGACGAAAAGTTGCGGAAGAAACACATGGCGCGCGAATAGAGGAGCCCGGCCAGCGTCTTTTCCTTGATGGAAAAGGTTTTGGATGCAAACCCCTCCGCGCCGGCGCCCCAGGCGCGGCGGATGGTGGCCGTACTGGTGCCGGGGTTTTTCAGGCTGATCGTCAGTCGGTCGCAAGGAATGGCGAACGGAATGATCTCGACCATCTTATCAAGCACCGCTTCGATATCGAGCTTATTGAAGAAATACTTTTCGGTGTTGCTCATGGCCGCCAGGCGCTCGTACCTGAGCCGGTGTTCGTTGCAGAGATAGGCGTAATAGACCGTTTCGCCGCACAGGTGCGAAATGGACGTGAGGAAATCGTGGTCTGCATCGGTAAAGTGGCGCGGCTCAATGCTGTCGACCACGATGGTGCCCCGCTCCGCATTGCCCGCGATGATGGGACTGGCCATGAGCGAACGGATGCGGGCATCCTGGGTATAATAGTACAGCGTCATGCTGTCGGTGACGATGTCCTGCAGCGAAAGCTGCTTGAGCCCGTCCTTGAGGAAACTGCCGATCACACCCACGCCCGGATAGATGACCGCCTGGGGATTGACATATTCGCATTTTGACGCGAAACGGCGGATTTTATAGCCGCCGTCGTCGGTGGGAAAAAAAATCGCGACGGTATTGATGTCCATCTTCTGCTGGATGCAGCGGATGGCGTGGTCGAGGGCCGCGTCGACGACCAGTTCCATCTCCTGCCATTTCTGGCGGGAGTACGCGGCGCCCAGCACCTTGAGATCAACGTCACCCGTCTGTGCGCCGGCCGCCTCTTCGAGTTGTCGCGGCAACGGGTTTTCATCCGCCGGACCCTTGATTTTCCGGCTCTTGAAGATCCGGAGCGCGCGGCCGGTGGCCGCGGCATAAAAAAGCCAGCAGGCGATCAGGATTGAAAGCGGAAGCATGATCACCTGGACGACCATGCCGCCCAGGGCGATGACCAGGCCGCCCGCGATGAGTGCGGCGCCGATCAGAACCAGTTTACGTTTGCGCGTCATGGTTGCCGCTTTTTCCGCTTGCCAAAGACATGCTCGCCCAGCACGCCTCGGACGGTTTTCAGAACATCGGCATTGCCGAAGGGTTTGCTCATCACATCCGAAAAGCCGATGTTGAGAAGGCTTTTAACAGGATGTTTATCGGTAAACGATGTCACGGCAATGACCGGCGTTTTGCCGAGGTCGGGATGTTTGCGCAGATTATTGATAAACCCGATGCCGTCCATGACCGGCATCATGATGTCGGTAAGGATGCAATCCGGCCGGAGCTCCTGCGCCTTGGTCAGGCCCTCAAAGCCGTTGACCGCCGTACTCAGTTCGTAATCGCGGAACAGAATCACTTCAAGCAGGTCCAGCGAATCGTGGTCATCGTCGATAATGAGTATTTTTTTCAGTGCGCTCATCGGTCCGCCTCTTTATACAGCACTATGCCCAGAACCACAAAGATGATATTGCCCAGCCAGGCGCCCATCAGCGGATCGAGCTGCCCGCTTTTTCCGAACGCCAGCAAAAATCGCGTCAGGCTCCAGTAGACAAAGACCAGCAGCAAACCCGTTCCCAGAAGCACCGCCCCGCCGGTTTTTCCCATGCGGGCCGTTATGGCGATGCCCAGAAGGATTACGATGAAATTCATAAACGGATAGGCGACCTTGAAGTCGAGATCCGTGGCGAATTTGGCGACATCTTCGCCGCGACGCTTCGTCTTTTCGATGAAATCGTTGAGCTCCCAATAGCTCATTTCTTCGGGACTTTTAATATACACCACCATTTCCTGCGGGGTAACCGTGAGTACCGAATCGGCCAGGGTATCAAACGACGACGACGCGATCGTATCGCCGCGTATGGCGCGCCGCATGCCATTGACAAAATACCATTGTCTCTTATCGTAGACCGATCGCTCGGCCCGGATGCGCTCCACGATGCGGTTGCCGCTGAAAACGATCCGCCATACATTGCGCGTCTTTTGGGGCCGCGTGCGGAACTCCTCATACCCGTAGATGGTGTTCGCATTTCCAAAATAATAAAAATTACGCCGGAAGTCGCGCAGGACCCTGCCGCCGCCGTCGGCGCCCGGGGCGTTTCCCTTGATCTCCTCGGTCAGCCGCATGCGCTTGACATTAGCGTATGGCAGCACGCGCTCGCTGAAATAAAAGGTGAGTGCCACAAAAAGCAGCCCCACCGCAAGAAGCGGCATGGTGATGCGCCGGATGCTTTTGCCGGCGGCCTTCATGGCCACCAGTTCGCTGTTTTTCGCCAGTTTTCCCATGGAAAACATGGATGAAAGCAGCACAACGATGGGAAAGAGCATCTGGATGATCCACGGCAGATAATACCAGTAAAACAGCGCCACCAACCGAAACGGCACGTTCATGAAGCGCTGCGAATTCGATACATAGTCGACCACCGCGAATATCACCACGATGGCCGCCAGCATGCCGATAACGTAACCCAGAAAAATCCTGATGAGGTATACCGGCAGGATGCCGGTGACAAGACGCGTGAGCGCAAAGGGAATGGTCAGCAGGCGCCGCGGCAGGGCAGCCACATACCGGGCAGAACGCGCCCACCAGGAGTTCCCGTATTTTCCCGATGTTTCGTGCATAAAGTGCAGCAAAGGCGTCAATGATATAAACGTGGTTTCACGGATCATGCGTATCAGCAGATACACACCGCACGCGCCGATAAGAATATTGCATGACCACATGGCCCAGAACGGCGAAATGATTCCGCGGTCGGCCAGATGCTCGCCCTGGATCAGAAACGCCCAGTACAGGATGAAAAACAGGACGCTGTAGCTGGCCCCCACGCCCAGTCCGCCGCGCCGCGCCATGATACCAAGTGGCGCACCGATAAGAACGAAAACAATGCATGCCACGGGAATGGCGAATTTTTTATGCACCTCGACCATATACTGGTCCATGCTCAATTCCTGGGAGCGGACGCGATTGACGATACGATCGATGATCGACTTCTGGCGCCGGGCATCGGCGATTGCCGCGGGCTGCCCCGTCGCAAGCTGCCGCCGCCACTGCTTGAAGTCCGCGGGCGCCGGCGCCGTGTCCGCGGCCGGCGATCGGCAGGTCCATTGCCGGTCGAGACGCGCCAGCTGTGCTGCCATAGTGTCAAGGTTCCCGCTTAATTCGGCAACATAGGAATCGCGCGCCGAACGGAACCGGGACACATCCTCGAGCATCATGGCCGAACTCTTTTCGCGGTCGCCGCGGTAACTCGAATTCGTGCGCTGCAACTCGCTGTCGGGGTTCTTTATGAAAAGCACCTGGCGCTCGAACCGGCTGATGAAATACTGCTGCGGGTCCTTGACGTCCGTGTTGTGGGTTTCGCCGGCAAAAAGCGTCAGTTTCATATAAGCGCCATCGAAGGTCTGCATCACCTGGCCCGAATCGGCCACGGTGACCGAAGGATTTTCTCCCGGCACATCGGAAAAAATCTTGATGTTTTTCAGTTTGCCGGTGCGGCCGTCTGCTTCGCGGACATGGATGGTGTAGAATTCAAAATCCCTGATAAGCACGTTCGGCTCGATAAACGCGGCAGGCCGCTTGCGCGAAATATCGGACATCAGATTGGCGGTGCGGTGGTTTGCATCGGGCAGGATCAGATCGTTGAAATACACCAGGCATACGCAGAAAATGACCGCCGCGGTCATGACCGGCACAATCAGGTGCGTCATGCTAAGCCCCGACGCCTTGACGCTCAGGATCTCGTTATCGGCCGACATGCGGCCGAACGCCATGAGCGTCGACGTAAGCACCGCCATGGGCACTGCCAGGGCAATGATCCATCCCAGGTTGATGACAAACACTTCGAGCACGACCCCCGCGTCAAGCCCGCGCGAAATGATGTTGTCCAGGATCTGGATGGCATATTGCATGACGGAGATGAAGACGAGGATAGCGAGCGAAAAGAGGAATGGAAAAATATGCTCTCGTATGACGTGACGGTAGAGGATCATGCGGGTTTTATTCCCTATGGCGTTTTCCTGCCGACGGTACCGGATTAAAATACAGCAAACCCCCATGCGCTATCAATGAAAATCGCGGGGACCACCCGACCCTTGACGCGGATGCGGCGATCACCTATATTAACCATTTGGTTAAACCATTCGATTTAATCATTCAACCAATACCGATCGCCTATGCCAACGACACTTTTCACCTCATCGCAACCCTCGAAACTCTCCGACACCGAGCGGAAAATCCTGAAAGCCGCGCGCCAGGAATTCATCGCGCGCGGACGTGCGGGCGGCCGCCTGCAGTCGATCGCGGACCGGGCCGGGGTCAACAAGGCCCTGCTGCATTATTATTTTCGCAGCAAGCAACGTCTTTACGAAGCAGTACTCGCCAATATCATCGGCAGCTTTTTGTCCAACCTGGCGGACAATATGCGTTTTGATGAAAAGGAGACCGACATCCGGCACCTTATCACGACTATGGCGACGGTCTATATCGATACCCTGCGCGCCAATTCCGATTTTTCCGGCATGTTCCTGCGCGAGCTGGCCGAAGGAGGGAGACATCTTTCCGCCATTGTCGACGCCATCATCGAATCCTCCGGTAATCTGCCGCTTAAAATCGTCCAGGCGCTCAAGGCGGGAATGCGCGCAGGCCGCATCAGGACCGTAAACCCGCCCCAGATATTCATGAATATCATGGGCATGAGCGCCGGCACCTTCTTCCTGGCGCCGGTCATCCGGGCCATGCATACGAAAATCATGGGTTTTGAGCCGGAATTCAATGATGCCTTTTTCAAAGAGAGAATCCAGGCCATCGTGGAGATGGCATGCGACGGACTGATCATCAAGGAGAGCGTGCTATGATGCGAAATACACGAGCGTACGAGCGTACGAACATACGAGCGTACGTGGGGATGCGCGGGATCGCAATGCTGCTCGCGCTGGCCGCGGCCGCCTGCGCGATGACGCTGGGCGAAGCGCAGAAAAAAATGCTCGAAAACAATACGGACCTGATCGTCCAGCGCCGGCAGACCGACATCGCGCAAGAGCAGGTGGCCGAGGCAAAAGCCGCGCTATTCCCTCAAATCAACGCGGTCGCATCGTATGCCTATCAATCCGATGTCGCGGCCATTCAGGTGCCCGCGATCCCGCCGGTATTTCGCGGCATCAGCATGGAAGGGGCGCATGACAAAATCGACATGGGCGTGGAAGCGTCGTATCCAATCTTTACCGGCGCCACGCGCTGGTATTCCATTAAAAGCCGCGAAATGGCGCGCGAATCGCAGGAATCCCAGGAACAGGCGCTGCGGCAGCGCCTTTCCTACCAGCTCGGGATGCTTTCGTGCGCATGGAAACTCGCAGACCAGAGGGTGGCCGTAACGCAGGCGCTTGCCGATCAATTGACAGAATATGCAGCGCAGACGCAAAACCGCTATGGCGCCGGCGTGGCAACCGCCGCGCGCGTGACCGAGGCGCAGGCGCGGTTTTCGCAGGCGCAGGCGGACCTGGCGGGCGCGCGCACCACCGTGGACTCGCTGCGGCTGGAGATCGCGTATCTCGTTGGATCGCCTGATGTCAATCTGGCGCCGGAATCATGCGCCATCCCTGCGGATTCAACGGCACTGGTAAAGGCCATGGCGATGACGCCCGGGGAAACCCGGCCCGAGCTTGCCGCCTTCGACCGTTCGATCGACCAGCAGGCGCTGTTGCGCAAGGCCGCGGGCGGACGCTACCTGCCCGCGGTTTCGGGCATGGCCGGTTACCACTATGGAAAGCCGGGCGTCAACTTCCTGGGCAATGAATTCATGGACTACTGGCTCGCGGGCGTGCAACTCCAATGGAACCTGTTTGACGGACGCAAAACCGGCGCCCAGCGCCGGCAGATCGACGGCGCCATGGCCGCGCTTGCGGCGCAGAAACAGAAGCAGGCCGACGCTTTCGCCAAGGGTATCGAGATGGCAAAAAGCCGCCTGATCTGGGCGCGGCAGCAGAGGGTCGCGGCCGTGGCCGCCCTGGCCGCTTCGGATGCGCTGGTGCAGGATTTGAAAAACCAGGTGGCAGCTGGCACCGCCACCTCGCTCGAATATATCACGGCCATGACGAATCGCGCGCAAACGCAGTTCATGATCAATCAGGCCGATTTCGCGCTATCAGCGGCGTATCTAACGCTGCTGTATTCCGCCGGCGCCACCATCGAATTTTAGGAGGTCATCATGCAATCGTTCCGATCAGTATTCCCGTATGTCGGCATCACGGCCCTCGCCACGATCTTCGCCATCTCCTGCACCCGCAGCGCCGATCCCGCATTTCTGGGGTCGGCAGTTGTGGAAGTCAAGACCTATCAGACCGGCGCATCCGTGGCAGGAACGATCGCGGCCGTCACCAAGGACGAAGGCGACCGCATGGCCGCCGGCGAACTCATTGCGGTCATCGATACCGTGCCATTATGCCTGAAAGGCCGGGAGCTGAATGCCGCTGCCGCGCAGCTTGATGCCCAGATCTCTTCGCGCCGCGCCGATATCGCCTCAGCCCGGTCGGACGCGGACGGATTGCAGCGCGAAGTAAACCGTATCACCGACCTGGTCGCCAAGGGATCGGCGCCATCGGCCCAGAAAGACGATCTGGAGACGAAATTCACTTCCGCGAAGCTCAAATTGCAGTCGGCGAACCAGCTTCTGCGAAGCCTGAACGCCCAGAAGGAGCTGATCGCCGCGCAGAAGGCCGAACTCGAGGACCAGATCGGCCGCTGCTATATCAAGGCGCCGGCGGCGGGCATCGTGCTCACGCGCTATAAAAACGAGAGCGAAATGGCCGCTCCCGGCCAGCCGATATTTGACATAGGGAAATTCGACAGCGTGCAGGTCGACTTTTTCGTGCCGCAGACCGCGCTTGCGTCGATCCGGCTGGGCCAGACCGTACGCATCCGCGTGGACCTGCTGCAGGATGCCCGGAAATCAACGCCGCAGTTTACGCCGGCCGCCGTCACCTGGATCAGCGAAAGCGCCGAGTTTTCGCCCAAGAACATCCAGACGCGCGAATCGCGCAACGAACTTGTATTCAAGGTCCGTGCGACCGCGGCCAACGCGCAGGGAATTTTCAAACGCGGCATGCCGGTGGAAGTATGGCGCTGAACATCCCCGCACCGAGGACAATCCGATGCCGTACGCGGTGACCATCGACAACCTGCGCAAGAATTACGCCGGCGAACACGCCCTTGCCGGCGTGTCGTTTTCCATTGCCGCGGGATCGCTCGCCGGTATCATCGGCGCGGACGGCGCGGGCAAGACCACGCTCATGCGCATCCTGGCCACGCTCATTTCGGCCGACGCCGGCGCCGCCTCGGTATTGTCGTATGATGTCAACACGCAGCACCGGAAAATCCGCGCCGCCATCGGCTATATGCCCCAGAAATTCTCGCTGTACGAAGACCTGACAGTATGGGAAAACCTTCTCTTTTTCGCCGACGTATTCGGCGTGATCGGCATGGAGCGGCAACGCCGGCTCGATCGTCTCATGGCCTTTTCGCGCCTTGGGCAGGCACAAGACCGGCGCGCGGGCCGTCTTTCGGGCGGCATGAAGCAGAAACTGGCGCTCTCCTGCGCGCTCATCCACACGCCGCGCCTTTTGATCCTCGACGAACCCACCACCGGCGTGGACCCGGTGTCGCGCAATGAATTCTGGCGTATCCTCAAAGATCTTCAACGCGACGGCATTACCATCATCGTCTCCACGCCCTATATGGACGAGGCGGAATACTGCGACACGGTCCTGCTTCTGCACCGAGGCGGAGTTCTGATGCAATCGACACCCGCGCAGGCGGTCGAACGGTATCCCCATGCGCTTTTCCGCGCGGAAAGCCGCGCCGGCACTGTCCGCTGGCCCGCCCGCGCGCCGGCGCCCCGGGGCGCGCGCTTCGTGTACCCATCGGGCGGCTCGCTGCATGTGGCCGCGGACCCGCAAATTGTCAACGAACCGGCGCTATTGGAGGCCCTGCGTGAGGTCATGCCGGAAATCGAAACGCTGCATCGCATCGGACCGCGCATGAACGACGTGCTGTTCTCGTGCTATAACGCGGCCGGAAGCGCCGGTCCCGAATCCGCGCCGCCGCCGGCACCCGCGCCCGGGCACGCGCATAATCCGCTGGCAATGATCCGGCATGCAATCTCACAACATCGGAAAGGCCGGCCGTGAAGACCACCATCGAAACCCGCGATCTCAGCAAACGCTTCGGTCCCCATACGGCTGTCGACCGCATCACCCTGTCGGTTTACCAAGGCGAAATTTTCGGATTTTTAGGCGCCAACGGCGCGGGAAAAACCACGGCCATCCGCATGCTGTGCGGTCTTTTGGAGCCCACGTCCGGTTCCGGCACCGTTGCCGGGTTCGATATCATCCGCCAGACCGACCGCATTCGATCGCGCATCGGCTACATGTCGCAGAAATTCAGCCTCTATAGCGATCTGTGCGTGATTGACAATCTGCGGTTGTACGGTTCACTGTACGGCCTGGGAAAGCAGGCACTCGCGCGTCGCATCGACGAACTCTCGGCGCTGCTTTCGCTTTCGCCTTTGCACGGCCGCATCACCGGCTCGCTCCCGTGGGGCTGGCAGCAGCGCGCGGCCCTTGCCTGCGCCAACCTGCACCGTCCCGAAATATTGTTCCTGGACGAACCCACCGGCTCCGTCGATCCTGTTGCGCGGCAGACATTCTGGGACCTGATCCAGACGCTGGCAGCGGGCGGCACCACCATTTTCGTGACTACGCACCATATGGACGAGGCGGAAAACTGCGGCCGTATTTCCATCATGATCGACGGCCGCATCGCCGCGCTGGACACGCCCCGCGCCCTTAAGGAGCGCACGGGCAAACCCACGCTGCACGAGGTGTTCCTGCACCTGGTTGACCCGCATTCCGAATCGTCAAAGGAGCGCGCATGACCGCGCCCTGGACAGGCCGCATTCTGGCCGTGATGCGCAAGGAGATGCGCCACATCCTGCGCGACGCGCAGACCCTTGCCATCGTGATCGCCATGCCGGTGATCATGATGTTCCTCTATGGCTACGCCCTGACCCTTGACATACGCGATCTTCCCACGCTCATCGAGGACCCGGCGCCGTGCTCCGAGACCCGCGCCATCGCGCGGGCCGTGGACGCCACCACCATGTTCAAGGTCGTGGGGACCGTACCGGCCTCGGGCGACCTGATCGAACTGTTCCGGAAATACCACGTGAAGGCGGTGATCCGCTTCCCCGCGGGCTTTGGCGCCGACCTGCGCAACGGGGGAACGGCCGCGCCCATTCAGGCGCTGATTGACGGAACGGACCAGAACACCGCCACGATCGTGCGCAACGTGGCCGGGCCCCTTATC
>Ga0315289_10006117_pt1 | contig 17719 bp, 13 predicted proteins | sample YL17G11_40_MG_FD_203452 | JGI IMG/M metagenome (GOLD analysis project Ga0315289, IMG submission 203452) | Sediment microbial communities from Yellowstone Lake, YNP, Wyoming, USA - YL17G11_40 | ecosystem: Environmental > Aquatic > Freshwater > Lake > Sediment | place: USA: Wyoming | collected... | reverse complement strand
CTTCCTATCTAATCTGGTGGAGGGCTTATCTCCGAGCAAAAGAATTGGGTATGCGCTATTACAACTTGGGGGGCATCGACGAAAAACTGAATCCCAACGGGTATCGTTTCAAAAAACGGATGGGAGGGAAAGAAGTGTTCCATATTGGTGCCTTCGAGGCATGCGAATACCCTATCGTCGAGAAAGTCTGGCGTGCAGCCGAGTGGGCCTATCGTCTCATTAAAAAGTAGACCTGTGAATCCCTACTCATAACAAATGGCAGCATATTGGAGTGACCATCCATAGTGTCCTTCGATGGGTCGTCTTACCTCTGCGTTCCGTCACTGTTGATGAGGGCTCTATGGATCAGACCGCCCAGATCGTCCGGCAATACACCGGTCAGTATCCTATGCACCAGATACTACTGATGTGTAGTCATACAGTGACGTTGCCAGTTGAGCGGAGAGAGCTAAACACAGGGTAGGCATAGAAAGGGTAAGAATGCTTCAGGTTGTGCAGAACTATAAAACGGGCGAGCTAAAACTGCAAGAAGTGCCAGCCCCTATTTTGAAACCAGGAGGTGTAATTGTCCGTTCGCATTACTCACTCGTCAGCGTGGGAACAGAGCGTTCTACTATTGAGATATCAAAGAAAAGCCTGCTCGGCAAGGCGAAAGAAAGGCCGGATTTGGTGAAACAGGTTATTGCCAAGGCAAAGACTATAGGAATCAAGAACACTATAGACTTAGTCTTAAGCCGATTGAATACTCCTGTACCCTTAGGGTATAGCTTGTCAGGTGTTGTTGAGGCAGTTTCCGGCGATGTTCCAGGAGTTGCTGTAGGGGATCTTGTTGCCTGCGCAGGCGCCGGGTACGCCAATCACGCTGAGAAAGTGTTCGTCCCCAAGAATTTGATGGCCAAAGTTCCCGCTAACGTCTATGCGAAGGAAGCTGCATTTACGACTGTGGGCAGCATTGCCATGCACGGCGTCAGGCAAGCAAACCTCGGGCTCGGAGATAGAGTTGGTGTAATCGGACTTGGGCTGATCGGGCAGTTGACGGTTGGGTTGCTGAAAGCGCTTGGATGCAAAGTCCTGGGAATCGACCCAAAGGAATATGCGGTAACCCTTTCGAAAGAAATGGGGGTTGATGTTGCACTTTCAGGAGCCGGTTCTGATGTAGTCGATATTGTCAGAGACTTCACGGATCAAATCGGATTGGATGCTGTCATTATCACCGCAGGTACCAGCTCAAATGAACCGTTTCAGTTGTCATCGGAGATATTGCGTGACAAAGGCACATTGGTGATAGTGGGTGGGGTTAGAATGGAAGTTGTGAAATCTGTTTCGAGTGATTTCTACCGGAAGGAAATAGACATCAGGTTCTCACGGTCGTATGGGCCTGGAAGATATGATTCCGACTACGAAGAAAAGGGCTTGACTTATCCTGTTGGTTACGTGCGATGGACGGAAACTCGAAACATGCAATGCTTCTTGGATCTGCTGGCTTCGAAACGCTTGTGTCTCACCCCGCTGATTACTGAAATCTTCCCATTTGAAAATGCACCTGAAGCATACAAATTTATACAAGAATCAAGCAGACCATACGTCGGCATCTTGTTCGAGTACAGCCCAGCTACCAAGGAAGCCCCCCGCAGGATTATAGTTAACCATGATGCCAAAGCTATTGCTGGGAAAATAGGCGTCGGCATGATAGGGGCGGGACACTTTGCACAGTCAAATATCATCCCCCACCTGAAGAATAATCCGGACGTAAGTCTGGTAGGCATATGCACGTCAAAAGGTTTGACCGCCAGGAACATTGCGGAGCGGGCCGGCTTCAACTATTGTTCGGGCGATCCGAACGAAATAATAGATGACCAGAATATCCAGGTGGTATTTGTTGCCACTCGCCATGATTCACACGCTCAATATGTTGTTCAAGCACTTGAGAAAGGCAAACATGTGTACGTCGAAAAGCCCTTGTGTGTCAACAAGGGTGAACTTGATAGAATCATTGAAGCCTATCATTCTGCTGGTGAGGGCAATCCACCCCACCTGATGGTGGGTTATAACCGGCGGTTTTCACCTCTGGCTATACAACTAAAAGAGTTCTTTGGTGCGGTCAGAGTACCGCTTACTGTTGTCTATCGTGTAAATGCAGGGCACATTCCAAAAGAAAACTGGTATCAAGACCGGGCACAAGGAGGGCGATTCGTTGGCGAGGGCTGTCACTTCGTGGATTTCGGCATGTTCCTCACGGATTCTGTGCCTGTCAGAGTGTGTACCTTTGCGCTTCCAAGTGGCAACGAGTCCCTTCTTAACGATAATCTTACGGTCACCATACAAATGCAAAATGGCTCCATAATGACCATTATCTATAATGCAAGTGGGGCAGCTTCCATGCCTAAGGAGCAAGTTGAGGTACTTGGAGCAAACTGTTCCGCCATATTAGACGATTTCAAATCTCTGTGTCTGTTCGGGGCTAACAAGAAGAAACTAATAAAGCATAGACGACAGGACAAGGGGCATAGACAAGAAATCGATTCATACATCAGGCTCATAAAAGACGGGGGCGAACCGCTGATTCCCTTTCAAAGTCTAGCCATGGTCTCTCTAACCACTTTTGCCGCCATTGAAAGCCTAGGGCAAAATCAACCAGTAGAAATAGGTACGATTTGACCGCTTTTAGCAGAACAGCCAAGTGAGGCCGTAGCAGAGAGCTTGAGCGGGGACGTTCGGCATAGATGTCTGAAAGTCGGGATTACCACCAGAATAAGAAAAACGCGAACATCGTTTGTTTTTCGGGCGTCGACTGGTGGTATCATAACGAAGGTCTGTTCTGCCCACAGGTGATGAGGAGGCTGGCAAAGCACTACGAGGTCCTGTTTGTCAACTCACTGGGGATGCGTGTCCCGTCTTTGAGAAAGGATCGAAATGCAGCAAGAAAGATACTTCGTAAGCTGCGAAGTATTGGGCGTTTCCTACGGAAAGAAGACGGATTATATGTCCTTAGCCCTCTGTCGCTACCTTTCCTTGGTAGCCGCGTTGGCAGATGGGTCAATGTGCGTTGTGTTCTGGGACAAGTCAAGCTGGCAATGATGGTTTTGGGATTCAGAGGGTCTATCTTCTATATCGAATGCCCGCCAGCCTTGGAAGTCGTCAAGAAACTTGGCCCAGAATATTTGATATATCAACGGACAGACTTGTTTGAGGCTATGCCAGGGATAAATACGGCTTACATCACCTCCTTGGATGATGAACTGACACGGTCGGCAGACCTCGTTCTGTACGTCAATAGAGCACTATGGAAACAAGGAATTCAGAAGAACAAAAACTCTCTGCTCATCGGTCACGGGGTCGATTTTGGCCTTTTTGCTGACGTAGAGAATTCTAAGTACGTACCTGGAGACATCACAGAAATACCAAGGCCAATAATTGGGTATTTCGGTGACATCTCTGAAAAGACGATTGATATGGCTCTGTTGGAATTTGCCGCAGAAAGACTGCCTGATATGTCATTGGTTTTCATTGGCTCTATTTCCACCGATGTAAGCAGGTTGAAGCGATTCGCAAATGTATACTTTCTTGGTCAAAAACCGTACGATGAGGTTCCGTTCTATGGAAAAGAGTTTGACGTTGCGATTATGCCTTGGAATAAGAGTAGATGGATCGAATTCTGCAATCCTATCAAGATAAAGGAGTACCTGGCGTTAGGCAAACCGGTTGTCACGACCTACTATCCTGAAATTGAGCCTTACTCTGATCTGGTTTACGTCGCGGACGATTACGATGCCTTCGTATCTTGCATCCGCAAGGCGGTCGAAGAGCGTGATCCCACCATGGTTCAAAAACGACGCGATAGGGTCCGCAATGAGACCTGGGATAGTAAGGTCGAGCAGATTAAGGCCTTTATCGAAAGAAACCTCAATTCAAAGACTTAGGGCATTTTGGTTGGCCGGGTATACGTATCGTTGAGGTGGCAGATAAGTAGGCGGGCAAACTACTTTATGCAAGTCTCGTGGTACTACCGCAGATTGAGGTCAATGTGTTTTGGGGAGATCCTTTGGCGCATAAAACGCGTGCTGTGGCAGGCCAACGCGCGGATGTTCCGTAAATGGCGGGAACTTCCATTTAGAACAAGTGGCATCGCTCCGACGGAACTGGTTGAAATGCTGGACAAGGTCAGCTTCTACGGGCTTTCAGATATTCTACCCTGCGATGTTCCACACAAGTGGTTCAATAACACGATTGCTGTGGCTGAGAAGCTTCTGCAGCATCGCTATGACTATTTGGCTCTTGGTGAAGTCAATCTCGGACAGACCATCAATTGGAACCACGAGTACAAGAGGGGCATCGATACGCCCTTACTGTTTGGGCCCTGGATGGATTACCGCGATAGTGAATGTTACGGTGACTTCAAATACTTTTGGGAGTCACCGCGACTTCAGCACCTGATTACTTTGGCAAAAGCTTACTACCTTACGAATGAAGAAAGGTACGCCGGGGAAGTCGCCAAACAGATCACCAGCTTTGTCGAGCAGTCACCGTTTCTCTTGGGTGTGAATTGGATAATGCCGATGGAAGTGGCCACCAGGCTCGTTTCCATCAGTTGGATAACAGCTTTCCTGAAAGAACATCTGAAAAACGATCCACAAACATGTGAGTTGGTAGAGTATATCGTCAAGAGCCATGTGGATTATGTAGCTAGCAATTATGCAGCATACTCCTCAGCCAACAATCACCTTGTAGCAGAAGCTGCTGGTGTGTTTATAGCAAGTACGTGTTTCCATCAACTGGACAAAATGAGCAGTTATCGCCAAAAGGCTTATGATATCCTTTCCAGAGAGATTATCCACCAACATCATCCAGATGGTGTTAATAAAGAACAGGCGGTGCACTATCAGATTTTCGCCTTTCAGTTCTTCCTCTTAGCCGGACTGCTGGCTAAGGCCAACAGCATTGACTTTCCAAACCAATATTGGGAGATGCTGGAAAAAAGTGCGAATTTTATCGCGGCCATAGCCGATGATGATTGCGGGTTACCTAATATTGGTGACAGTGATGATGGTAAAGCATTGCAACTATCGGAAACAGATTGTGATACTGTTCAGTCAATCTTAGCAACGTCAGCAGTACTATTCAAAAGAAGCGATTTCAAGCGGAAAGCCAAGACATTTCACGAGACTTCGTTTTGGCTGCTCGGCCAGAAAGGTAAAAGTGAATTCGCGCGGTTGGATTCTGAAATTGTACTGTCCCCACAAGTGTTCGACAGGGGTGGTTATTACATTTTGAGCACCAGCAATAAGACTAAAGCCAAAATCATATTCGATTGTGGGCCTTTGGGTTTTGAGACAATCGCAGCACATGGTCACGCAGACTCGCTTAGCTTCGTATTAAATGCTTACAATCGGCCTTATTTCATTGACCCGGGAACCTACACTTACGTCGCCGGTGATTCTTACCGAGATTACTTCCGCTCTACCCGGGCACACAACACGATTGTCGTTGATGGGCAAAACCAATCAGAGATAGCAGGCCCATTTCTGTGGGGACAAAAAGCCAATTCATTCGCTGAGCAATGGAATAACAACGAGAACCACGACGAGGTGACCGGCTGGCATAACGGCTACCACAGGTTGCCAGACCCTGTTACTCATCGGCGCACCATAAAGCTTGATAGAGAACAAGACGTCATAACTATCGATGACCATCTGGAAATGAAAGGCAGGCACAAAATCGAACAGTACTTTCATTTACACCCGGAATGTCGCATTGAAAAGGTCACTGACAATATCTTGCAGATAGAAAACGAGGGCAAAAGAATTGAACTGGCAATAGACAGTAAGTTCAATTGTGATGTTTATGCTGGCAATGAGCGTCCCATCTGTGGGTGGTTCAGCAGCGGTTACGACCGAAAGTGTCCGACGCATACTATTGTGTGTTGTGGTGTCTTCTCTGGCAGCCAGCATTTTGGCACCCAAATCAGATTGGCATTTTAGAAAACTTTCGAGGTAGACATGGTTGATTCCACGGACACCGTCACGGAACGCAAGAGCTTGCACCAGATGGTTGAGTCGTTGTGCAACATAGCGAAGGCCAGCCTGGGCCGGTATTACACGAATGCCGACAACGGGTTGCCTTTTTCTGCAACCATCGGTCCTGACGGTGAGTGGAAATTGTCTGGGGTCAGTCTAAGGTATGCGGCGATAAGCCAAATCGGCATTGCACGCTGGCTAGACTATCATTCGGCGGATAGAGCATACTTGCCTAATCTTTGGCAGACGATAGCTGACAATCACCATGCAATTACACAAATTGGGGACCTGGCACTTGCTCTTTGGGCTGGCATAGAGAGCAAGGCGAGCGATTCTCGGCTGTTTGCAGATGCAATGTCTGCCGCCTGGCAGGACCACGCAGATATGTGTAATGCAGTTGAGCTCGCCTGGGTTCTTCAGGCATGTACGCTATCCCTGCACAGGGACAAGGATTTACAGTCTTACATAGAGCCGGTGATGGAAGAAGTGAAAGACCGGCTGCTCAATCTTTTTAGGCCGCAACAGAGTCTCTTCCAAAGACACAATAGAGCCGGTTTTGGACAGGCTATCAGCAAACGCATTGCGTGTTTTGCTGACCAAGTCTACCCAATTCTGGCACTGTGTACCTACGGACGGTTTTTCGAAGACAATCAGTGCATTGAAATCGCCCGGAAGGCCGTTGAGCGAATATGCCTCCTTCAGGGACCGCTTGGACAGTGGTGGTGGCACTACGATACAGAAGAAGGAAAGATTTGCGAAGAATATCCTGTGTTTTCGGTTCACCAGGATGCCATGGCGCCGATGGCAATTATGGCAAGTGACAGATTGACCGGACAAAACCATTCCCGAGAAATCGAACGCGGCTTGCGGTGGCTTTGGGGGCAAAATGAACTGGATGAGTGTCTTGTTCTCTATGACGCCGGGATTATCTGGAGGGACATTGAAAAGCGCGAGCTCGCAAAGATTTCACGCTCTGTCCGGGCGTTGTTGTGTGTGGCCAACTTAAAGTTGCTGCATACTCTTGCTGGGAGGTCCTTTCTTGGTTTCTGCATCAACCATGAATGCCGTCCTTATCACCTGGGGTGGATTCTGTATGCTTGGGCAGACTACGACAGCAGGCCGAATCTACCATATCCGGAGCAGTGCGAGTGAGTTGTTCGACTAACCATCATACTGTAGATTTGCTGGGGATAAGGATCGCTGCGCTGACTATGGATGACGTGCTGGGCATTTGCGAACAGCATATCGCTGCAAAAAGCTCGCTGTTATTGTCAGTCGTAAATGTCGCGAAGCTTGTCAACAGCCGCAAAGATGGTGAACTACGCAAGAGTGTAGTGGAAGCAGACATTGTTTTAGCCGACGGCCTGCCGCTTGTCTGGCTTTCGAAGCTCATCGGTGACCCATTGCCGGAACGCCTGCCTGGGATTGATATAATGTATGGACTGCTGGAGCGTGCATCTCACAATAACTATGGCGTATATTTTTTGGGAGCGGAGAAGGCCATTATTCAAAGGGTCGTCCAAACCGTTAAACAACGATATTCAGGTTTGCGCATCGCTGGCTACAGAGATGGGTACTTTGGCGAGTCGGAAAGCAAAGAGATTGCGGAGAAGGTAAGAAATAGCTCCGCAGACATCCTTTTGGTCGCTATCAGTTCGCCCAAGAAGGAGAACTTTCTGAGAGATTGGCGCAAGTTTATGAACGTCCCTGTTTGCCACGGAGTAGGCGGAAGTTTCGACATCCTTGCAGGTGCGACTAAACGTGCGCCGTTTTGGGTGCAAAGATATGGCTTGGAATGGCTTTACAGACTCATCCAGGAACCACGAAGAATGTGGAAGCGGTATCTCGTCACGAACACAATATTCATAAAGCTGAGCCTGGAAGCGATCTTACGAGCCCGGTTTCGTAAATTGTTGGGCAAATCCACATGCGTAACGGCCTGTAACCGCGAAAAGCTAAGCGACTAACCTGCCTTGTGTTGAGCAGTTGCGGTAAATAGAATGAGTTTTTGAAAAATACTTCGTCTTCGCCCTGTGGGACCTAATTCTTAAGGACAGCAAGTATCGTAAGTGCTCACATGGGACATTGACTCGTCAAGACAGTAATGTCTGCCTTGGGTTTTAGAAATGACCGTTGCGGTATTATCCGGCTCGATGCACGGCAAGCGCAGCAACCGATCGTAGTTGAGCCGTCACGCCTAACAGCGGAACAGGAAGGTTTCCCAAGTGGCTGTGGCTCATTGGCCGTATGCTAATGCGTGACGAGAAACGAAACAGGCGAGCTGCTTTGTTGAATCACCGATCTCGCGAATACAAGTGAACGCCAACTCAACACAAAAGTGCTTGCATGGGGTATGTTGGTTAAATCATGTGTATTCAACGAGACAAATAATAATCTGGTGTGAGGAAGCAATGCTATGAAAACCGTTATACTATGCGGGGGAAAAGGACGACGCTTAGACCAAGAAACGGAATTCAAGCCAAAACCTCTCGTCCTTATTGGGGGCAAGCCTATTCTCTGGCACATCATGAAGATTTACAGCCACCAAGGTTTTAAGGATTTTATCCTGTGCCTAGGGTACAAAGGACATATGATCAAAGATTTCTTTCTTAACCTGGAAGAAATGTCTAACGATTTCGTCTTGGATTTGAGAAATGGACGAAAATCCATTTTAAGTGACAATAAGCGTTTAGACGTGACAATATATTTTGTCGATACCGGCTTAGAAAGCATGACTGGAGCGAGGGTCGCCAGAGTCAAAAAATATATAGGAGAAGACGAAGACTTTTTCCTGACCTACGGCGACGGGGTCGCAGATGTCGATTTACATAAGCTCTACGAGTACCACAAAAAAATGGGCAAGATAGCAACGATAACCTCGGTCAGACCTATTTGTTGGTTTGGCCTGGTGGAATCGCAGGACGGAATAGTGACAAAATTCGATGAAAAACCCGACATGAAAGCCCTGATTAATGGTGGCTTTATGGTTCTCAACAGGAAAATATTTGATTATTTGTCAGAGGAAGCAAGCTGTGTTTTAGAGCGAGAGCCGCTACAAACCTTGACGCAAGAAGGCCAGCTAGCCGCGTACGTGCATAACGGTTTTTGGAAAAGTATGGATACCCAAAAAGACGTCGATGACCTAAATAGAATGTACGAGCAGGGCGCTCCCTGGGAAATCTGGAAGAAAAATGGATGAATGAGCCGCGAGACGCAAGGGTCGGCACAGAAATGGGCAAAGTAAGTAAGGCAGTGCAGGAAAAATGACGATATCTATGAAGGCATGTGATGTTGTGAAGAAGGATTTAGATTTCATGGTAGATCGTCTCGAAAAAGAATTTTCTGCACTATCCGGTAAGAATCTTTTGATTACTGGCGGTGCTGGGTTCTTAGGTTACTACCTTGTCCAGTCCGTATTGCAGTGGAATGATCGTAACAAACAGAAAAGCCCAATCAAACTCTGGATTTTTGATAACTTCATTTTAGGAGTCCCCTCGTGGATCAAAGCGATTAGGCAAAGAGACGACGTACGTATCTTAGAACATGACATTGCACGTCCATTACTGAATACTGGGGTTGCGTTCTCATACATTATTCATGCCGCGTCAATCGCATCGCCAACGTGTTACCGGCTCCATCCTATAGAGACAATGGACACAAATGTTCAAGGATTGCGTCATCTGCTTGAATATGCGCTAAGACAAAAAGAGGACACTGAACCAGTAGAAGGCTTTTTATTCTTTTCCAGCAGTGAGATTTACGGTGATCCAGCTCCGAATAACATACCGACGCCTGAAACCTATCGCGGAAATGTTTCGTGTACCGGTCCACGAGCCTGTTATGACGAATCAAAGAGATATGGAGAGACCCTTTGCGTTAACTTTTGCAGACAGTACTCTCTCCCTATTAAGATAGCTCGGCCGTTCAATAATTATGGGCCCGGCCAAAAGATCACCGATAGAAGAGTCATACCTGATTTTGCGAAAAACATATTTTCGAGAGAAGATATTGTAATGTTTTCTGATGGCACCCCAACAAGAACTTTCTGTTATGTAGTTGATGCTATTATTGGGTACTACAAAGTTCTAATAAATGGTTGGCCAGGTGAAGCATACAATATTGGTGTGGAAGCACCAGAAGTGTCAGTAAGAGAAATCGCTGAGCGAATGGTAGATCTCGCTAGAAGATATTTTGGGTATTCCGGGAAAATAGTGTATAAAGAAAGCGACGATAAGGAGTATCTAACGGACAGTCCAAATCGCCGCTGTCCTGACATAACTAAGGCGCGAATCCAATTAGGTTATGCTCCCTCTGTCGACCTTGACGAGGGATTATTACGAACGATGTACTGGTATGCTGAGAATTTAACAGGGGAAGAGTGATGAAAGTATGCGTGATAGGAGCGGGCTATGTAGGTCTAGTCGCCGGGGTATGCTTGGCAGAAAAAGGGTTTCACGTGACCTGCATTGATACAGACGCGGAGAAGGTCAAAAAAATAAATAATTGCATTCCTCCGGTTCTTGAAAATGGCCTGGAAGACTTGCTAAAGAAGAACATAAGTAATAACCATTTTGTTGCCTCCTCTAATCTTAAGAGAGCAGTAGCAGAGAGTGACATTTCGATGGTTGCTGTTTGTACACCGGTTGTTAACGGCAAGGTTGAGCTTGATTTCTTGAGAGACGCCGTAAAAGAGTGCGGCAGCGCCTTGAAAGAGCGAAAGGCATATCACGTAGTCGTTGTCAAGAGCACAGTGCCACCTGGAACAACAGATGAAGTAGTATTGCCAATTCTTGAAAAATATTCTGGGAAAAAGGCAGGCGTGGACTTTGGTGTTGGAATGAACCCAGAGTTTTTGAGAGAGGGATGCGCCGTAAGCGATTTTATGCATCCAGACCGCATAGTAATTGGTGGGATAGATAGAAAAACAATCGATAAGATGCTCGACTTGTACAAAGCCTTCGAAGGAGTTGATATATTAATAACAAACAATAAAACTGCTGAGCTAATTAAGTATGCCTCAAATAGCCTATTGGCAACATTAATAAGTTTTTCAAATGAGATTGCAAATATCTGTGCTCTAACACAAAACGTTGACATAAAAGAAGTAATGGCCGGAGTGCATCTGGACAAGCGTCTCAATCCGATTCTGGCCGACGGGAGTAGAGCTAAACCCGGCATTTTGAGTTATTTGGAAGCAGGTTGTGGTTTTGGCGGCAGTTGCCTGCCAAAAGACGTAGCAGCACTTGTTTGTTATGCCCGACGGAAGGGAGAGTACTGCAAACTGCTGAGATCTGTTATACAGGTAAACCGCAAACAACCCGAAAAGCTGATACAATTACTCCACAAATACAATGGATCTACCAAGAATCTAAAGGTTGCGGTATTAGGATTAGCTTTTAAACCCGATACAGATGATATGAGAGAGTCTCCAGCAATTCCCGTCATTGAATCATTGCTCCAGGAAGGGGTGCATATTAAAGCATACGATCCAGCCGCAAAAGAAAATGCCAGAAAAATATTTGGCACAACTAATATCAAATATACCGAAAGCCTAAGAGAAGCTGTGGTTAATGTTGATGCAATAATATTGATTACACGATGGAAGGAGTTCCGCAACTTACATACTGTGATAAACGAACTAGGATCACAGCCTTTAATCATTGACGGCCGTAGGATGCTGAACAAAGGCGCCTACATAAGATACGATGGGGTAGGTCTGGGTAATCAAAAAGAAGGTCTCGACAAACAGGTCTTTTGAGCCTTTGCTCGAAGAAAAATAATGCTTGTATTCGGAGTGAGGCGGTTAGTTTCGTAAGCTTAACTATACCAAATGGAGGCGGGAGACCCCATATGAAAGGCATATCGCAGTCTGCAAAAAAAATAAAGGGGCAGCCTATGTTCCACATACTCGTTAAAGCAAATGAACTTGAACAGCAAGGAAGAAAAATCCTTCACTTCGAGTTAGGGGACCCCGATTTTGATGCGCCTCTTAATGTCAGAGAAGCCGTTTGCACTTCTTTGGCCAGAGGAGAAACGCATTATACGAATCCCATGGGCCTGGAAGAATTCCGAATCGCAGTTGCTAATGCCACTGAAAACTCGCGAAAGTTTAGACCCAGTTTGGACCAGATTCTCGTTTGTCCCGGAGCAAATTCTGGTATTTTCTATGCTATCGGATGCACCGTAAACCCTAGTAAGGGTGAAGAGGTAATCGTCCCAGAGCCTTGTTTTCCGACCTACATTTCCGCCGTAAACTTTTTAGGTGCAAAAGCTGTTAAAGTCCCTCTTAAAGAAGAAAACGAATTTAGACTCGATCCGAAAGATGTAGAAGCTGCCATCACAGAAAAAACTCGCTTGATTATTATGAATTCGCCACATAATCCCACCGGCTCCGTTATGCAAGAAGATGAAATGAAAAAAATGTACGATATTGCCGAGAAATACGACCTTTATTTGCTAAGCGATGAAGTTTATGCCAGAATGATCTACCACGACGCGCATACCCGTTTTAGCTCTCCAAGCAAATATGACAAATGCCAAGAGAGGGCAATTGTTGCAAACGGATTTAGCAAGTCCTACGCCATGCCGGGATTTAGGCTGGGAGTTGCAATAGGCCCTCCAGAACTTATCGCTAAGATGTCTCTATTGCTTGAAACAAGCGTTAGCTGTGTTTCTCCTTTTATTCAGAGAGCCGGAGTCGAAGCCCTAAAAGGAGACCAGAAACCGATTGCCGATATGATGAATGAATTTAGAGAAAGAAGAGATCTTATTGTCGAAGGATTAAATAGCCTGCCTGGGATTCGCTGCGTAAAACCAAAAGGTGCTTTTTACGCATTCCCTAATATTCGCGAGACCGGGTTTACAGATAGGCAGTTCTTCGAGTACATGCTCGAACAAGCTGGGGTAGCTTGTTCTCCTGGGACCATATTTGGGGACAATTATGGGGATTATGTCAGATTTTCATATGCTTCCTCAAAAAAAGAAGAAATTGCAGAAGCTATCGAAAAAATGAGCAAAGCACTTAAGTACCAGGGTGGCAAGCCAACGATCTCAAATAAGAAAAGAGTACGAATGGCGCCTTGAGACCTGGTAATTGTGTTTTCGGAAAACCTGGCTGCTTTTCGCCACAGATTGCTTTTGGAGTAAATGGAAAGACGAAGCAAGATTGTCCCTTGCCAATATCGAAGATATTAAGAGAGACCCTGAAAGTAATAAACACAAGGACTTGGAAAAAGCAGAAATTAGCAGGGAATACACATGGCCATACGTGTGGCGGATTTTTTGGCCAAATTCATATATGACTATGGGGTTAGGCATGTCTTCATGCTTTCTGGCTCGGGGATGATGCATCTTACCGACGGCCTTGCTTGCAATAAGGGCTTAAAGGTCATTTGCCTTCATCATGAGCAAGCAGTATCCATGGCAATAGAGGCCTACTCACGGGCTACAGGCAATTTCGGTGTAGGATATGTTACCAGTGGCCCCGGGGCTACCAATGCTTTAACGGGCCTTGCGGGAGCATGGTTGGACTCCGTGCCCTGTCTGTTTGTTTCTGGCCAAGCTAAAAGAAAAGAGACCGTATACAAAGCGAATATACCGGGACTCAGGCAGATTGGCGTCCAAGAATTTAATATTCTCCCAATAATTGGTCCTATCACCAAGTACTCGGCTTTTGTAGAGAATCCTGAGGATATTAGGTACCATCTGGAGAAGGCTATATACCGGGCGAAAGAAGGGAGACCTGGTCCTGTTTGGTTGGATATCCCGCTGGATGTCCAAGGTGCTTTAATTGACCCTAAATCTCTAAAAGGGTTTAAGCCGCCTAAGAAAACACAGCAAATGTCCGATGCGCGCATAAGAAAGGCTGTTCAGTACATTGAATCAGCATCCAGACCGGTAATTTTGGCCGGTCAGGGTGTCAGGATATCAGGAGCAATTGATCGTCTCTTAGATTTTGCTATGAAACACGAAATCCCTATCGTTACTACCTTCCTTGGGATAGATATAATCAATAGTAGACATCCATGTTATGTGGGCCGAATAGGTATACTGGGCGACAGAGCTGGTAATTTCGCAGTACAAAATTCAGACCTCCTAATTGTGATCGGCAGTAGCCTTCCCGTTGCTGAAACAGGCTGGGAGTACGAAACATTTGCAAGAGAAGCCAAAATAGTTGTTGTTGATATTGATAGTTCCTCGCATAAAAAGAAGACCATAAGGATTGATCTCCTTATTGAAGGCGATGCGAAGACATTTATACAAAAGCTATCTTTTTTATTAAATAGAAAGAATGCAGGTTACAGAAGGTGGCTCAAAACATGTGTCTCCTGGCGAAAGAAATATCCTGTATGCCTGCCTGAATATGAAAGATTGCGGAATAAGATCAATATTTACTACTTTTTCGATAGGTTGTCTGACAAACTTAAATCCGGTGATGTTGTAGTGACAGACGCTGGTTCAACATTTTTTGCCGGTTGCCAATGTATCAAGATTAAGAAGGGGGTCAGATATATAACATCTGGTGGCTTTGCAACCATGGGCTACAGTCTACCAGCTAGCATTGGCGTCAGCGTAGGGCTTGACAATAGAAGGGTAATGTGCGTTACAGGCGACGGTTCTTTTCAACAAAATATACAAGAATTACAATCAGTCGTCCATTACGAATTGCCTCTGAAGATTTTCGTACTTAATAACGAAGGGTATCTTACCATAAGAATTAGTCAAGGAACCTACTTCGGTCGCTTTCTCGGCGAAGGGCCTGCATCTGGTGTGTCTTTTCCGGACTGTAGGAAAATTGCAAGAGCGTACGGAATTCGGTTTCTGCGCGCGACCAATAACGCTAAACTGAATCAGGTCTTAGATGAAGCTCTAAGGTATAATGGTCCGGTTATATGTGAAATAATGGCCCCAAGAGACCAACTAATTATGCCCCGGGTAACCTCACAGAAGAGACCGAATGGCACTATGGTATCAAAGCCACTCGAAGATATGTTTCCTTTTTTAGACCGTGAAGAATTTAAGAGAAGCATGCTTATAAAGCCTCTTGAAGAAGGTGCAGAGTAAGGAAAGATAGATTCAATGTCATTTTATTCAATCGTAAAGACAACTTACAAAAAAGTACTGCCGAATACTGTGCGCCGGCTGATTTACAGATATGCACCCAAACCGTTAAATATGGTAAAGGCCTACGTTATCCGCAAGTTCGAAAAATCAGCAGAGTTTGACGAGATATATGATGAAAAATACTACACCGATATTTTAGACCGGCGTTTGGAAAAATCTTTTGAAGTGATTGGTGAAAGTATTCTGAAAGTTTTTTCGCCTGAATCCGTTGTTGACGTTGGTTGTGGGATCGGGCTTTTGCTTTTTTGGCGCAAAAAAAGCGAGGAGTTGTTTGCTGCGTACTCGAGTATTCATCTGCAGCCGTGAACGTCTGTCGTCAAAATGGTTTAGATGTCAGGAGATTTAATATTCAGCAGGATGTACTTGCTGAAGGTGCCAAGGCCGATGTTGTTGTGAGTACCGAAGTTGCGGAGCACCTGCCAGAAAGCTGTGCAGACAAAGGCTTCAAATACGATGAAGATATCTCAGCTCAATTTCGCACAGAATGGGAAAAATGCGAAGTCTCGCCGTGGTTTATTCACCACTCAATGGTGTTTCGTAAGCAGCCGCCCAGCGCGACTCAGGGTTCTTGAGACCTCAATAACTTAGCGGGAAAATCTGAATGGGGAAAGCTCAAGACATCAATTCAGGTGTAACTACCGCTCCACGCATATGCATATTTTCCCAACGCCATCTTCACAGACTCGTTTCCAGATGCCCCATGTATGAGTTCGAAGATGTAATCTGTGAGATCGACGATGTTGAGGTACTAGTACCTGAGTCTAACCGCTCGTTTCCAGTCTGCCAGAAGATTGCAAATCGACTTGCGCGACATATTTCCATTGCTTCGCTCAATCCAGGCGTCAGAGAGCTCCGGCTCGATAGGAACTACGAACTCTTCGTCGCGATGTGCCAGTTCCCAAGTGACTTGCTATCGCTAAACGCGCTTAAAGGCTGGAAAAAGTGCTGCCAAACATCGATATGCTGGCTTGCAGAGTTGTGGGCTGGAGAATTGGCCAAGTTCAAAGGCCATTCAAAGCTGTTGTCACAATTCGACTATGTCGTGTTAAACTTCACGGCTACTGTCCCACTAGTCGAAAAGGTAGTCGATGGCACTTGTACTTATATGCCGCCTGGAGTCGATGCGATTACCTTCTGCCCATATCCGAATCCGCCAACCCGCTGTGTAGATGTGCATAATCTTGGACGCAAGTCACTAGTGACGCATGAAGCCCTCCTGAAAATGGCTGACCAGGGGAAGATTTTCTACATCTATGACACGATCCCTAACATGTGCACCTTCTATCCCAAGCAACACCGTAATCTAGTCGCGAGCATTGCGAAAAGGAGCCGTTACTTTCTGGCGTATCCTGCCAAGGTGGACCAGAAATGCGAGACCCATGGGCAAAGTGAAACGGGCTATCGTTTCTATGAAGGGGCAGCCGCCGGCACAATCATGATCGGGGAAAAACCAGACAATGAGGCCTTCAGAAAGCAGTTTGACTGGCCTGATGCGGTCATCCGAGTACCTTACGATACGGCAAATATCGCCGAAGTCCTGGCCGATCTGGATTCGCAGCCAGAACGGCTGGCAAGAATTCGAAAGAACAATGTTATTAACTGTCTCCTACGCCACGACTGGGTCTACCGATGGCGAGCGATCTTAGATATGGTCGGACTCGAGCCGAGACCTGGCCTGTTAGCCAGGGAGGAGCGTTTGAGAAAGCTCGCCGAACAAGTTCAACAGGCCTGTTGAGCTTGTACTGACAATTCGGTGTGGCAAATAACCCTTGCCAGTTCAAATTGCCAGAGCAGGGATGCACATGTACGGATGCGAAGCTTACCTAATGCACAAGCAACCCGTTAATAGACCAAACATTAAAGTTGTCATTCTGGCCGGAAGCTATTATTTCGGGCGGTGTCCGCTGACCACGCGCTTGCCGACAGCCCTATGGCCGATAGCAGGGAAACCCGTCTTAGAGCATTTATTGCGCTCTTTAGCTGACCAGGGGATAGAGCAAGCAACAATCTGCTTCAGGGGCGAGTGCTCATCACTACCGCAATGGATAAAGGAGCATAATCACCTTAAGATAAAATTCTTTGATGAACAGCTACCTATGGGCAGTGCAGGCTGCGTTCGTGATGCCGCCGGCGATGAAAAGGACGCATTACTATTGGTACTTTGCGCGAACATTGTGTCTCCACTGGAAATCGATACCCTTATAAGCGCTCACCGGGGCGGTCAGTCTGGCTTGACCATAATGTTTAACCCGAGTGGAAGGCATGACCAACCGATGGGCGAGGCGGCTGACATATTCGTTTGTAGCCCTGGTATCTTGGAGCATATCCCCAAAGATGGGTACTTTGACATCAAGGAAGGATTAATTCCTCAAATGGTCCGTGCGGGTAAAAGCGTGCATACTGTTACATTGCCAGAACCGGTGGGGAACTTTCGAGATCGGCAGAGTTACTTACGTGCCATCGCTAATTACCTTGAAAACGGCCCAGGCGTAGACACAGGTTTGAATCTCTGCAAACGAGCCGATTCGCAAACTGCGTGGATGGCGGATAACGTGAGCATACATCCAAGTGTGCGAATTTGC
>Ga0315289_10006116_pt1 | contig 17720 bp, 18 predicted proteins | sample YL17G11_40_MG_FD_203452 | JGI IMG/M metagenome (GOLD analysis project Ga0315289, IMG submission 203452) | Sediment microbial communities from Yellowstone Lake, YNP, Wyoming, USA - YL17G11_40 | ecosystem: Environmental > Aquatic > Freshwater > Lake > Sediment | place: USA: Wyoming | collected... | reverse complement strand
TGTATCATTACAACTGCGCCTAATGAAATCGTTGTATTATTGTTCATAAAGAGATATCTGGATGAACATCCTCATATCTCTTTTCATTAGGCACTATAGTGGCAAAGTCAAGCTATTAACCCAATAGTGAGTTGTTACAGGTATGTTCTGTTTTTTTAGTTCTTCGTACATGAGGTATTTACTAAGAGAATTAAAATCACTATCTCGTATGTTTCTTGCTTTGACGTAATGTGCTAAATCCTTGAGCGGACCAGGATTTTCTGCGCATTTCTCTTGGTCACCCACGATAACAAGCAGGCTTCGTGCCCGGGTCACAGCAACATTAAGCAGCTGATTCGTTGTTTGTATCCAATGCAGAGTCCCAGGTTTTACTCCCTCCGAAACCGCGGGTGAAAACACGATGATGTCTTTTTCATCACCCTGAAATCGATGCGCGGTTCCTACAGTAATCTCATTTTCATACACGTCATGAAACGTGGCGAGCTTTTCATTGATTATCTCGGTTTGTGCCCGAAAAAGGGTTACGACACCAATGGAAACATTCGATGTTTGTATTTCATCAATTGTTCCAAGAATCTTAAGGATTTCTTCGACTGCTCGTTCCGCCTCTTCTTCATTATACGGGCTTTTTGCATGTACGGTTTTTCCTTTTACATCATGCCAGATAACACGTGATGATAGTGAAGGATACTTCAGGAGTTTTGTTTCGTCGGTCGCTATCGAAAGCTTTCTGCCATAGTAGTAATCATTGGAAAAGGAGATGATGTCTGGGTGGCACCGGTAATGCTCATTGAGGAGGATTGGGTGTTCTGAATTGTCTGTTGCGATTTGCTCCGCAAGCATATACAGAGAATGTTTCGTATAAGAAAACCTTGTAAAAACGTCTTCGTTAAGGTTGGAGTCGACCGCGAGTGTTCTATCTTGTGTTTCATTGAGAAGCGATATATGCTTAAGCTGGTTAGGATCTCCGATAATGACAACACGTTTCGCACGATACAACAAAGGCAGCGCTGAGGCAATATCGCATTGTGATGCCTCATCGATGATTAACAGGTCAAAGAGGTTGTTTTTGAGCGGGAAGCTGTGTTTTGCAGAAAGATTGGTTACAACCCAGACCGGTAAGAATCTCAGTATTTTCTGCAGATTTCGTAATTGTTCAGCGAGGAGCTGTCGAAACACGGCTTGGTCTCCTACCCATGATTCAAGTTGCTCTGAGATCGAAAAATATTCAGAAACACGTTGACTGTTCTCCTTCGTTGTTTGAAGGAGTGTTGTAAGCCAGTAATGTTCAAACAAAGGCCTGGAGACTTTCAATCGTTTCTCATGGAGCTGTGAACGGTGAAGTTTTAGCTCTGCATAGGCGGGAAACATGAATAGCTTGGTTTGAAGAGTACGCAGTTCGTCATATCCCTGTTGAACTTGTTTGCAGTGTAGTATCCCTTTCAACGCTATGCCCATGGATGAGGGGTCGTTGACTGTTTTTTCCAGGTATGTTTTCAAGGATTGAGGAAGGAGTTGATGATATGTTTTGAAGCATTGATCAAGTTTTTTTTTATATTGGCCCGGTGAAACCTTTTTTAAAAATGTGCTTCGCAGTCCACGCTTTACCACAAATTTCTCAATATCTCGTTTCAACTGCCATGAATCAAGAGTATCCAAACGCGAAAGGTTCCATTGAAAGAACAGCTCATTTGGCACCCCTTTTTTCAGGGTATCAATCGTTGTGTGTATGTTCTCAATGGACTGGTTTAATGAAGACATGCCCATCATTTGATTTTCTAGTGTTTGAATTTCAGAAGTGATTTTTAGCAGATCTGTTACTGTTTTTTCAGGGGTGCTTATCTGTGCGGTGTGAAGATGTTGGGTGAACAGGCGTTCAAGCTGTGTTTTTGCAGCTCTGCGGTGGTCTCTATGACCCATGCGAACGATGAGTTTGTACGGTAAAATAGCGTTTAATTTTTCGATAACCACATCGACTGCTTTGTTGTTTTTACTGGCAAACAGCACGGTTTTGTTCTGGTAGACTGCGTTGGCGATGATGTCGAGAACAACCTGGGATTTCCCTGTCCCCGGTGGTCCTGTGATCACGGTCAAGGGTTTGGAGAGTGCACTCTGTACCGCGTGTTCTTGCGACGGGTTGAGTAAAAACACTTCAAGCAATGGTTTTTCTCCCGTAGGTATTCTCTGTGCTAGTAGTTGACTTGTCAACAGCGGGAGCAGTGAACTGGTTGCGAGATCATCCAGTGGTTTTTTTTTAGTTGACGCAGCTCCACAATCAAGTTATGGGCAATATCGGTTCGTTCCCCGAAATACAGAATTACTTTATTCACCAGTTTTGGTGTTATCGTCCTCGTAAGAGGTTTTTTGTCAAGGGTCGGTGATACCTCTGTGTCCTTGACTTGCAATAGGGTGCAGAGTGATGCAAGAGTCGTGGTGAACTCCTCATCTTCAGCGTCATGTTGGATATTGATGATTTCCTCAGATGATACCCCACTTTGTGAGAGGAGGTAATGATTCAACGTTGGTTTTGAAACCGTCTTTGTACAAACGATCATATCATCGATTTGTTCATACTGAAGCTCTACGAAAAACAAGGGACTCATCGTTCCCCCGGGAAACACTACGACAGGATATCCGTAAAAAAGTGTTTTGTCTTTCTGCTGAAGCAAAGAGGCCTGGAAAAACCGCTTGACTACCGCTGATTGCTCAACTGTCACCTGCTGGTTGTCCGTATGAAACAACGCATCACTTAGGAAGGGGGTCGACAAGAATTGCTTTCCTTCTGAGGAGATTTCGAAGGTGACAGACAGCATATCCTCTTGCTCAAGACACGCGATGTAGTAGTCAAGTAGATTGCTGAAGGTTTTCCCAGACATTTGCTTTGGCATTGTCCTCCCAGACAATTCAGTTCATGGGGTCTTGTTCCCCTCTTGAACGGAAACAGAACCGCAGTATCCCTATATAAATCTATTTTTTTGTATTATTTGTAATTCATATTAATAAAACTGATGAAAAACAGAGACGTGCTTCGCTATTTTTCCTGTATTATCTCTTTTTCAGCAGCCCGCCTTTGATCGCCCATTCATACAAGTTTTTATTCTGGTCACCGATGAGGATTTCCTCACCAATCGTGTGTTTCTTTTTAATGGACCAAATGGCAAAGCTTTTGGTGACGACGTATTTCGTAAGCCCAGACATGGAAAGATACGCAAGGTCTTTGTGGGAGTATTCAGTGAGTTCTTTCTGACGTTGCAGACGGAACATCGTGTAGTTGCCAGTATAGGTTTTGATGTTTGCGTCCGTCATAAAAAAAGTCGTGTCCGTGACCGTGTCTAAAAACTTACGGTCGTGTGAGACGACGATGATTGTACCGGTGTACGTGTTCAGCGCGTTTTCTATCGCGTTTTTCGATCCGATGTCCATATGATTCGTCGGCTCATCCAGGAGTAAAAAGTTATATGGCTCCATGATCAGGCGCAGGAACGCCAGACGTGCGCGTTCTCCGCCAGAGAGCTGTCCAACCTTGTTCTGCACCATCGTTCCCTTAAAATTAAACTGGCCAAGAAGAGCTTTTGCGTCATCCTCCCCAAGCTCTTTATGATCCCGCCTGGTCTCATCAAGAAGATTATTCTTTAAGTTGAGCGAGAGATGCCCTTGGTCGAAGTACCCCCATTTCACACCCTGGCTGACGTGCAGTGTTCCTGCATCATAGGGTTCTGCTCCGGTTAACATCTTTAAAAACGTGGTTTTACCGCATCCGTTCGGCCCGATGAAACCGATCTTTTGGCCAGCGATGATTTCAAAGCTGACATTCTGCAGGATGGTTTTATCTCCAAAACTCTTGTATAAACCGGTGCCGTCCGCGATATTTTTACCTGATTTAAACGCGGTTTTAAAATGAAATCGCATCAGGTAGTTTTTCAAAACAGGATTCTCCACGCGTTTAAGTTTTGCAACTTGTTTCATGCGGCTGTTGATTTGTATGTTGTACCGGTTCCGTCTGGTGATTTTATTAATGGTTGCAAGTTGCCGTTTCATCCCGACTGCTGCTTTCTGGTATTCATGCAGCTTAATATGCTCTCTTATCTTCTTTTGTTCTTCGTACTCTTGGTAGGTAGCATCGTAGATTTCAAGATGTGAACCATGGAATTCAATGACACGATCCACAAGATCATCAAGTAGGTATTGGTCATGAGAGATGATGATGACTGCACAAGGAAGGTCAGCGATTTTCTGCTCCAACCATTCGATGGTTTCAATGTCGAGATGGTTCGTTGGCTCATCAAGCAGTAGTAGGTCACAGGTTTGTGGCTGTGAAAGAACACAGGCAAGAGCGATTTTCTGGCGTTCACCTCCTGAGAGGTTCTTCATTGGTGTCTTTGCCGTCAGGTTTATTAACCCGAGATCTGTGAACAGGCCTTGTGATGCCTCAAGCTGCGCGCCCCCACCTGTTTTACTTGTTTGCATCTGTAGTTTACGGAGTTCTTCTAAGATTTCCTCGTGACGGGATGATTCGTAAACCGCTGGGTCTTCCAGCTGTTTTTCATAGTCTTTTATATGCTGTTGAATCAGTTCTGTTTGTGCGGTACGTGCAAAGAAATCACCCAGAGTGTTGTCGGTTGAATGAACCGGTACTTGTTCAAGGCAGCGGATGTGTAAATCCTCTTTTTTTAGAACGTCCCCGCTGTTTTGTCGTTCTCTGCCTAACATGATGTTAAAGAGGGTTGTTTTCCCGCAGCCGTTTGGCCCTAGAAGTCCGATGCAGTCTTGTGCGTACACATCAAAGGATGCGTCCTCAAAGAGTGTTTTTCCTGCAATGGATTTTGACAGATTGTCGAAATGCAGTATCGGGTCCATGCCAGGGCAGGATAATACACTTCTTCGGTATATGGTTTTAGGTGCTGGTTTTCTCCCTTAAAAAATCATGAATTCAAGTGCGAGAACCCCCAGGCAGGCAAGCAGGGTGAGTGGGGTGACCAGCAGCCCGTATTTGACGAATTCTTTGAACGTGAGATTCACCTTTTTGTCTCGTAAAATGCTCATCCACATAATACCTGCAAGGGCTCCTATCGGGGTGATGTTTGCCCCAAGATTGGATCCAATGGTGGTTGCCAGGACCGCGGGGAGTTGGTTTGCACCTTGTATTGCCCCTGCGATAGGGACGTAGGCAACAGTCATCGGGATGTTGTTCAGGATATTTGCACTGAATGCTGAGGAGACACCGTAGACGAAGGTGGTAAGAGTACTTGATGCGCCGCAGATACTGTTAAAGAAGTTACCGATATCTCTAGTGACCCCGTAGATGCGAAGTGCTTCCACGGTGATGAACAGCGACAGGACAAAAGGGATGATGCTTAGCGGCATCTTTTTCAGTGTTGGACCGACAGTGAAATGTTTCTTTGTAATGTGCTCTTTCGTCACCGTTACATAAAAATCTCGAAAGAGAAGTATGATGAGCAGCGCGAGTGCGAACCCTAGTGAAATAATCCACATTTCTATGCCAACGTATGGTGCGACTGCAAGACACACAATACAACCACTCAGGACAATAAGTCCGAGGACTGCACTGGTTTTATCGGTAATTGCTGTTTTGGGGTCGATTGCCTCATGGTGTTTAAGAGGCTTGTTTATGCTTTTCCTGAAGATAAGGTAAAGAAGGGTCATATTGATGAATCCTGCGACGAGCGCAGGAAGCAGCATCCATCTGGTGTACTGATCAAACCTGATGTTAAATGCAGCGGCAAGCACGATATTGGTCGGGTTACCGATATACAGCATCATGCTCCAGGTGTTCGCTGCAAAAAACTCAGCAATTAGATATGGTTTGGGGTCAATGCCTGCGTTTTTTGAAAAATAATAAATAAACGGGGTGAAGGTAAGAATGATGATGTCGTTTGAGGTAAAAATGGTAAGAAGCGAGACAATAAAATAAATGGAAAAGAACAAGCGTCGTCCATCACCACTGGCGTAGTGTAATGCGAGTCGTGCACAGTACTCAAAAAACCCGGTGATATCCAAGAAGATACTCATGAACACCATGGAGAGAAACAAAATAAGGATACCAAAGGGATTGAGGCCACCACTCCCTTCTAACCCTCCAATGATCTGGGCTGAGTTTAAAATCCCGAAGAGGACAATGATCACTGGTCCAAGCAGGGCACCAAGAAAATAGGTATCAATTTTGATCTTTCGCATTCCAAGACGGATGTACAGGAACTTTCTTCGCAGGATCAGATAAATGGTGATGAGTGAAGAGGTAAAAAAAATCAGCTCAACAGCAAGTTTTCCATCCATCGCACACGGATATTTACTGTTATGTTTAAAATCTTTGTACGGTGGTGGATTGAGCACCGAATGTTCTTGTTGGTATTTATTGCTTTATCAGATTCAACGTAATACCACTATCAACAAAAACAAAGGTCAGAGCGTTGCCTTTATCGGAGAAGAGATAATCCATAGTCGTTGTTTGGTTTGCTTCGGTGATGAGGAATTTGTTTTCTTTGATTTCCCATGTTCCATTTATCGTTCTGGTTTCACCTGCGTACGTGGTGGTTATTGAATAGATGTTGTCTGCGGAAAAAACATAGGTTGACATGATTGCAGTGGTGTTATAGTACTGTATTCCTTTCCATGTTCCAATGATTTTTTGCGCATCATTTTGGGTTGTTGTTTCAGTACACCCGCATAACGCTATTGTCATGATGAGCATAAATCCAATGATGAAATGGTGTTTCATATTCTTCATTTCCATCCTTTCTTTTCTGAAATAGTTTGAACTTTATAAACATACTCCTCCAATATGATGGTCTTATCTTCTCCTCGCAAAAGAAGGATATTGGTTCTCATATGAAATCTTTTCAATTCTTCAGATATACCCTCGGGTTTTTTAAAATGATCAATAGCACTCTTATCATACGATGGTATCTGGAACATTTTTTTTACTAAATATAAATATATTGTAATAGAAAGATATTTTAATATGTACGCGTATTATATTACTAGTGAGACATCCGCTGCGTCTATCAACTTCATTTTTACCTCCCAGACAAAATGATTTTTTTTGACGCGGCGGATAGCCTCACGCACTTCTTTCTTTAAAACCATTGGGGCTATCTTTAAAGAACAAACTGTCGAATCCTTACTACTCTCTGTAATCAAAATACGGAAAACAGTTTTAATACCCCAACATCAATTACCACTTCACTGAGGAATGGGTATGGAATTTGCTGAAATCATCAAAGCCAGAATCAGCATCAGAAGCTACAGTGACAAACCTGTCGAAGATGAAAAAATCACCTACGTCCTTGACTGTGCACGACGTGCGCCATCCTGGGAAAACACACAATGCTGGCGTTTTATAGTAATTACAAATAAAGACACCATCACCGCGCTTACAAAAACAAACCTGTTCAACCCCTGGCTTAAAACTGCACCGGTCGTCATCGTCGCCTGCGCTGACCCTACCGACAGCGGCACCCATAACAGCATCGATTACTACACCGTCGACGTCGCTATCGCAATGGAACATCTTATCCTTGCAGCAACAGACGCAGGTCTTGGGACTTGCTGGGTCAACGGCTTTGACGAAGAAAAAATCAAAAAACTGTTAGAAATTCCAAGAAGAATCCGCGTCATCGCCCTTACCCCTCTTGGATACCCGGCTGATAAAAAAGACCTCATCTCGAGCGCATTCAGAATGATCACGAAAGGAGACCGGCGTAAAACCCTTGACGAGCTTGTTCATCACGAAAAATGGTAACAGTGGGCACCGTATTTTCTGCTTGAAAACTCACAGTGCAGTGATATTTCCATATCCACCGATTTGTAGACTAGGGTCACCAAACAGTTCCCACTGTTGCACAGTCTTACAATCCACCAAGGTTGCTGCTTGTTCATGATCAACCCAGTTCATGTCCCAATTAATCGGGAACTGATTCAGATAATCCGTAAGCGTCTGCCCATGGGTCTCTCCTAGCCTGGTTTTTCCATCGTCATGGTAGACCTTAAAGAAATGGGATTCGATCCAGCCGCCCAGATACTGGACACAATCAGGGATTCCATCAGGAGTACTCCCAGGTATTTCATCGGGGGGCACTGGTCCATCACCAATGGTTCCATACCCAAGCCCTGTATTTCCAATCGTTGCAATAGAACCCCCGTTAGGCTGACTTGCAAAGACCCAGCCCCAACATGTCCTTGTTGCCTCTCCCCACATAAGCGCTCGATAACTAAACATCTTCAATTTCGAGACATCGAACTGATTGTTATGACACCCACCCACAATAAGTACCGGGCGTTTCTGCCCATTCGTTAAATTATTGATGCTCTCTAGCGTAAAGTCAATCCAGCTGTCAAATTGTGCATGGGGATGCGTCGCCCAGGACATGGGATTCCCATGACCACTGAAATACACGAACCCTTGACCCTCGGAGAGTGTTTGCTCAGCGTTCATAGGGGTAAGTGTCACGTTCCCGCCTTCAACCCAAATGCGTATTTTTTCGAAATTCTCCATGTAACGTAATGCTTGTTCATTCTCCTCTTGTCCTTCTAAAAAATCCGTGGACGTGTTCCAGGTGATATCATCAAACGAGTCACCACCAACAACCGCCATTTTATTGAACCAATTCTCGCCGAATGTCGTCGTTTCATAGGTGATGATACGATCAACGATTGCAGAAACCTCAGCTCGAGACTGACACGGCAGGCGGCCTACATAAACGTCAGGGTACATGTCAAGGACATCTTTGTTTTCGCTGTTCCATTCCGCAAACACCCGGTTACCGTTCGAGTTCCAATCATCAAAAACATACCCGGTCTGGTTATCATACTTGTAGATATCAGCATAGTACAAATCACTCAAATATTTCGTTTCAAAGTCAGAGGCATCATCAAGATGGGAATACCGGGCTGGAACATGCCATGACCAGAACCGCGCGCCTTTCATCCCGCCAAAAAGAAGAACATATTTAACACCCCAGTCTTCCACAGCAGATTGAATAAACAACTTAATGTCCTCTGCTTTATCACGCCCTTTGTATTGACGGTAAATCTGTTCGGTTGTCATTAATTTTGTTTGTACCCCCATTGACTCTTTATGATCAACTAATTGCTGAAGTGAAGAAGAAAATCCGCGGGGGGCTATAATGACTAAATCGTAGGTATCTGCTGTTGGGTACGGCTGCATTGGTGTTTCATACGAAATTGTCAGCTTTCCCTCGTTCGCATACTGGATCTGGTGATTTGCAGGCGAGACCCGAACTGGATAAAATTCGATTGTGACAAAAGTTACATGTTCTGTTCCGTCTAGGCCGACTCCATAGTGAACATTGTACCACGAAGGAGGGTACAACTCGCTACTTGAATACACTGCATCATCTTTCATGGTTTGTGTTGCGACCCTTGATGATGATTGTATCACTGGTTTTTCTGCAAAACAAATATCCTTATTTATTGTTTTTTCAAAAACCTCGGTTGGTTGATAGGAGACACTCGAAATGATCGTCCCTATCGGAAACGTGTATGTTTTTGTAATTACCGGAAGCACTGGTTGACCTGGATTATGAAGATACGTATTTGCCTCTGCAACCACAACAGAAGAACTTTCATCGTTTTCAATGAACGTGGGTGATGAGTAGGTGAGTGTTTCATTGATTGTTAAAGCACGGTTTTCTTGTGCAATAACCATAGATGCGTAGCTGCTTAAAAGTATACATCCAATGAGTATGGTAACTATCGGTTTTTTCATATTTATCCCTCTATGAAAAATAATATAATGAGTTAGGTATATAAAACTTCATGTGGAATCCACCATTATTTTCCCTCTAACCAACTGATTTTAAATAACTGTTCGCCTTGTCTGCGGTTGAACATGAAATCATCTTCAGATGTAATTCCCGGGTTTACAAAAAAATATTTTCTGTTCATCATGGCGCTTCCCATTATTTTCTGGGCGTTTGCCTTCCCGGTTATTCTAATCGGACTTGAAGAGCTCTCACCGATCAATCTCACCATCATGCGTCTCTTCACGGTCTGCGCTATTTTTCTTTTCTTCATCCTCATTGCCCCAAAGAAGTTTTCCAAACTCCATAAAAAAGACATCATCCCCCTCTTCTTGTTAGGATTCCTTGGCATCGTCATATACCACCTTGGGCTGAACTACGGAGAACAATACATGTCGGCAAGCGCTGCTTCCCTTATCATTGCTACTATCCCTATTTTCATGGTGATCTTCGCCGTGTTTTTTCTGAAGGAAAAAATCACAAAAAAAATCGGAGCAGGCGTTCTTTTTTCCTTAAGCGGGGTCGTGATCATCTCTCTTGTGGGCACCACAGGTAACCCGCTTGAAATCACTTACCTTACCGCAGCTTTCGCAGTCTTGATTGCTGCTCTGGTTGGTGCCGGATATACGATTGCGGGGAAAAAACTTCTTCAACGCTATTCCGCACTTTCCCTTACCGTCTACGTTTTTCTTTTGGGAAGTCTTGGGCTTCTGCCGTTTCTTTCACCCTCATTAGCGACCCAAGTAGGGGCAATGTCCTTGAGAGGTTGGGGTGCAGTCCTCTTTCTTGCGGTGTTCCCCACCGTGATCGGATACATCCTCTGGTACGTCGCCCTAGAAATCAAATCCGCCTCAGAGATCAGCGTGTTCCTTTACTTCATCCCGGTGCTCTCTACTATCATCAGCTACTTCATGTTCCAAGAGTCAATAACATGGTTGTTCATCTTCGGTGGCGCACTCGTCATTCTTGGGCTCTTCATCGTCAACAAATAACTTTCGTATTATGGCGCAGTAAAAATATAGAGAGATTTCATGAACAATCACATATCTTTTTAACCCCCTCTTCTTTCTGTTTTTGTACCAATGATTACAGTTAAGAATCTCACGAAGCGGTATGGGAAAATTGTTGCACTCAATACAGTTCATTTTACGTTTGAGGATACGAAAGTCATTGCGATCATGGGCGAGAACGGCGCAGGAAAAAGCACCCTGTTGAAGATCTGCGCAGGAATACTGCCGTTTGATCAGGGTGAAGTCCTCATCGACACGTTTTCGATTACAACGCAGTCCCTACAAGCACGAGAACACCTGGGATACCTCCCCGAGATGCCAGAGCTTTATGACCGCATCACCGGGAGAGAATTCCTCTTCTATATCGCATCACTTCGTAAACTTGCCAAAGCCAAAGAAACCATTGAGAACCTTGCGCAACTCATAGGCATAACAGAGTTCCTTGATTACGAACTCGGCGGATACTCCAAAGGAATGAAACAAAAAATCTCCTTATTGTCCGCCATTATGCATGCGCCAAAAAACCTGCTGTTGGACGAGCCGGTCTACGGACTTGACCCCCTCGCCTCACGAGCCATCCTCGACTTCATTAAAAAACGACAAGGTACAACAATTTTTGCAACCCATTCAACCCAGCTGGTGGAGCATGTTGCCGATACCGTGTATTTCCTGATGAGGGGAAACGTTATTGCTTCTGCTGCGGTCTCCAGTCTGATGCAGCAGTACGGTAGCATCGAAAATGCATATTTCTATTACAAGGATGGAACACATGCTTGAAACAAGCAGACTTCTTCTTACCGAAATCACCAGGAGCCTCCTTAAAAAAATGAGGTCCTCCCCAATCCTGTACACGTTTTTCTCAGCCATGATTTTTTTTTCTGTCGTGATGTTCGCATTCCTCACGTTCTTTTTGCTTCATACGAAAACAAGGTTTAACTTCATGGACGTTTTTTTTTCTGTGTTTTTCCTTTTTTTGATGAAGTCTGCTTCTGATCTCCATACCTATTTTATTACTGCCCCGCAGCTCTCGTACGTCCTCTCCATCAATGTTTCTCACCGAAAAACCATTGGAGAACTCGTTTTCGGCATCGTTACGATAAACACAGGACTCTGGTTTGCATTCTCCCTCCTGTACCTGGTGGTACTCTCTGCGTTACGAATATCAATTGACTACCCGGTAGAATATGTACTCATCAGCATCAACGTCATCAGCGCAATCCTACTTGGATGCTCTCTTTCCCTTCATTTTTTTTCATCGTACCGATACCGGATGATTCCTACGCTTCTGCTGCTTGCGTTTTGTTGGTTCTCCCAGAGCCTTGTTTTTATTGCCTGTATGGCTCCTCTTGTCGTTCTTCATATGATATGGGGTCTGACTCATCCCTTGGATTCGTACCGGTTTGTCAAACGAAAAGAACGAACCAAAGAACGCTCCCAAGTACACCTCCGCAGCCCCCTACAAACACTCTTTTACCGTGAAGTCACGGTGATTTGGAGGGAACGTTTATTTTTCAGCTTCGTATCAATGTCTATCTTTTCTGCTCTGGGAACTGGATACCTTTACTTGTATGGGACTGATTTGTTCATTCCTGAGTCCATCCAGGAAATGATGGGTGGATTTCTCCCAACCCTGTTTGTGTTTCTTGGAATCTATATTGTTACGATGTACACAGCGGTGTTCCCAGCCCTCAACCTGTTCCTTTCCGAGGAAAAAACCATGTGGATTCTGCGAAATCTTCCTGTGGCTAACCAAACCATTGTCTATGGGAAAACACTTGCTCTTTGCCTCTGTTTTATTACGACTCTGCCGTTTCTTGCGTTTATCCCTGTCTTCCTTGGAGTAGATGATATGCTGTTTCTTTTCTGGTTTTTGGTGTTTTCATTTCTTGCGGCAGTTATCATCGCGGTTCCCCTCGGAGTTAAATACGTGGGGAAAAAATCAGATATCCTTTTATTGTACAGCGTTGCGATGATTTTATTTATCGTACTCAGTGGTGTGGGGGCAGCCATGAATTTCCTCCGAGGCGCTGCAACAGTCTCTCTCCTGCCGCTTTGTCTTATGTTGTTACTTTTAGAAGTCTCTCTTGTGTTTTTATCCCTGAAGCTCTCCGCACTGATCTTATCGAAACCATCAATTACGGGTTAGAGCTTGAGAAGATTAATGCCCAAGGTTTGATCATAAACCCTGTCAATGTTTCCTTCGATGATATCGATGACTCCTTCAAAGGTAACACTTACTACCGCTGAGGCGAGATGACCACCAAATGATTTTTGTTCTGCATTACACACGTTAATATGCAGATGCAGGTACGGCTCACCGTTCATCGTGGTGATAGTACCGAACAGTGGTGCAATCTCATGGTCTCCGCTCAATTCTTTAGAAAGATATTTTTTTGTTTTTGTGTTAAGAAAACCTATGGTTAGCTTGTCTGTTGCACCTATTCCTGTGATGGTCCCCAGCGTAATATTGAGTTTCTTACAAACACTTTTGAGGGTGTCGACGATCTCCTCGCCTTTGTCAATTCGAACAATTACTTTGTTTTCACAGCGTTTATACTTCATAGTAAAAGAAGCATGAACCCTGCGTATTTAAAGATTTATTTTCAAAACAGCACATTCACCGCATTTCTTGGGTGTGGGATTACCAAATGTTTTAATAGGATGCTATAATTCTGTTGTGCAATCTACTTGCCGTCCTAGCTCAGTTGGTAGAGCACTCGGCTGTTAACCGAACGGTCGCCGGTTCGAGTCCGGCGGACGGCGCTCCAACCCTCTTTTTCTCCTGTTAAACACTATTTTGATAAAAACGGACACGAACTTCAAGTCAAACGCTGTCTCTCAAAGAGCGTAATTATCTAAAAAGAAAGACAGAAAACAGAATTCTAAGGATATATTTTTAAGGATGGAATTGTTATAAAATCCATATGGCGGAGGAAAATTTATGGGTACAAAAGATATACCAGCAGGAAAGAAATCTAAGCCTTTAACAAAGAAGGAAAGAAAGGAACTTAGGAAAAAGAGAAAAGAAAAACACGCCTCTTATGAATGAATGCGGATACGGGTTGTTATTTGATTCGCACAAAAACATGATGGTTCTAAGGATATGTTTTTAAAGAAGGATTTATTACAAAATGCAGGGTTGAGGCAAAAGGCATTATGAATGAAGAAGACCTAAGAACTATAATAATTCGTGACCTTCATGCAAAAGGAATTAATGTGATAAATTTTAAAAGCGGCACTTTCGACTTAATGGTTGAAGGCGGTAACCCGATTATACTCGAATTGAAGATGATAACAGGTGGTGGAAAGAGAGGGTTTATAGAAACAGAGGAAGGAAACAAGAAAGGATTTACCTTTACGGAAGATCAAACTCGTGAACTTCTAAAAACGAAGTTTCCTATCTATGTTCTTGCCAATGATGGACATGACTATTATCTGTTTGACCCAAAATGGGTGAAATTTCAAGTTGAAGACTTGAAGGGGTATGACAGGGCAATAATATATGAATTTCGGTGGAATGATAAGGAGTGGAATGTTGTTTCACCAATTACATACGACGTAGCAATCAACAATATAGTAAAAATTGTAAGCCGCAGGTAAAAGATTATGAAAACCGTGTTAATGCTTCCTTTATTCTAAGGATATGTTTTTAAAGAATTACAAGATAACAAAAAGACGAGGAGAGAGATGGAATTTCAGGTTCCTAAAGACATACAACGGTTAAATACAAAAGAACATACTCAAGAACCTCATTCGGTTTATGGCACGGCAGCGATTATTTGTGGGGTTATAGCATTTCTATTTTTTTTTATTTATCCTGGTTTAATCTATCCTATATTTGAGACATTATTACCTTTGCCTACAAGTAATTCATTTAACTATGAAATTGCATATTTATATATTTCTAGAGATAAATTCATGTTTAGTTATACGATTCCAATTTTTTTTTCAGCAACTCTGGCTGTTATCTACGGGTTTACTGATTTATTCATTAAGAAATCAAAAGATGTATATGCAAAAATTGGATTGTGGCTAGGATTGTTAGATTTAATTATTGCGTTATTTGTGTTTGTCACTTTATATTATATCTCAATTTAATGTCATTGATCAGCACAAAACAATGAGTTAAACCGTGTTAATGCTTCTGTTTCTAAGGATATGTTTTTAAAGAAGAACATTGTTACTAATACATAAGAATGGGGGAAAACTTATGCGTAAAATAATATCAGTATTGGTTATTGGAGTTTTGGTCCTGAGTGGGTTGGGAACAGCTGCGTTCACCACGAACGTCACTTTAAAACAAACATCATCGAATGCACAACATATCTCGGCGACAGTACAGTTTTCATCACAACCGACATTTACGCAGAAAGATGGTTTTCTCAATGTCGAGATGACTGGTGCAACAACAGATTTACAAACTAAAAACCAACCAGTGTTACCGATTTATGTGAAGACCTATGAAATTCCGTATGGTTCAACACACATCCGGGTGTCAGCAACACCAAAGAACATCGGTACCATGGAGATCTCCCAACAGATCGCTCCAGCACGAATCATTACTTTGTCAGAGATGAGCGAGCAGACGTATGTGAAGGATGAGTCTGTGTATGGGAGTGCTGCGTTGTATCCGGATTCTTGGTACAGTTCTGATCTTGGTGCAGGGCGAAATGACAACAATCAGGAAGTTATTTTCGTGAAAGTCGTGTGTTACCCCGTGCGATATTCACCCTTAAACAACCAAATTACCTACGCTGATTCTTTTGATGTCTCGATCAGTTACACTGCGCCAAAAACTCAGCCGAAAACCGTGTCCACGTATGATATGGTCATTATTGCTCCTGCAAAATTTCAGACACAATTGCAACCGTTAATTGATGAGAAGAACGTAAAAGGTGTGAAAACCATATTCAAATCAATGGAAGATATCTTGGCTGAATATACTGGATATGATCAACCTGAGCAAGTAAAATATTTCATTAAATACGCATATGATACATGGAATATTACCTACGTGTTACTCGTTGGTGGATTGAAATCTCATATCTATGCGAAAGATAAAGATACAATCTCCGCTGGTTGGAAAGCGTGGTGGGTCCCGGTCCGATACGTCAGTATACCACTGGATGACGATGAAGGATGTCTCTGTGACCTCTATTACGGATGTTTATACAATGCGACTGCTAGGTTTGACAGTTGGGATTCGAATGGTGACGGTGTCTACGCCGCTTGGGATGAACCAGGTGCTGCAAATGATGTTTTTGACATGAATCCTGAAGTCTATGTCTCACGACTCCCATGCACCACTGTAAGCGAAGTCAACGTGGTAGTTAACAAGATTCTCACCTATGAAAGTACTGGTCCCGCTGCGAAACCCTGGTACAAGACCTTTATTGGTATCGGTGGGAAAACATATGCTAATTATTCAGGGGAACCTGATGGTGAATACATCTGTGACCTCGCATATAACTATACAAAGAATGCGATCCCTGATCTGCAGCTTGTGAAAATTTACTCTTCAAACAGGGATACTGGTGGTCTGGTTCCAATACCAAAAGATATCATTAAATCCATGAACAAGGGAGCTAGCTTCGTTCTTTTCGAAGGTCATGGAAATCCATTCGCATGGAACACGATTTGGTTTGATGGAACATATCCTGTGAATTGGACTGGCGGGGTGAATGTTTACCTCTTCCCGTTTATCTCTAACCATGATAAACTCCCTATCGTGGTTGTCGGTGGTTGCCACAATGCTTTGTACAATATCACTATTCTTGGGACCTTGAAGGACACAGCAGGCACTCGGTACTTCTGCTATGGTGTACCTATCCCTGTTTGCTTCTCCTGGGGTCTTGTGGTTAAACCCCGCGGTGGTGCAATCGCTTCAACCGGCTGTACTGGATATGGCCTTGGCGATGAGGATGAAGGTACTGTCGACCCGGTTTCATTAAGCAGTGCACTTGAATTGAACTTTTTCTGGCAGATCGGTAATAACAGCGTAACAAACCTTGCCAAAGCCCACAGCCAAGCCATTACCAAATATATTAATGAACACGCCATACATCAACTCGACGCGTTCTGTATTACAAATTGGGCGCTCTTTGGTGACCCAAGTTTGAAACTTGGTGGATATTCCTCATAAGATAGGAATCTATCTTTTTTTCTTTTTTTTAATTCGCATAAAAAACGCGCTGTTAATGATTAACACGAAGGTTGGGTTAAATTTATATATTGGAAAAATGAATGATAAAAACTCGGTTTTTTCCTATGTTTTTGGGGTATATGTTGAACTTCAAGTTTGCGTTCGGCGGACGGCGCTATTATTCCAGTAGCACTTTTCGGGCGTTCTATCTGTTGAATAATGTTTTTTTTGTACCCAGTCACAAAGGACGAAACCGGATAAAATGATAATTATATATACTTGCAGAAGAGAAACATTAGCGTGGTTTAGATATGATTAAAACTACCAACGCAAAGATCGTTGAGGCATTGATTTGGGTGGCAATACTTACACTTCTTGTCAGTAGGCTGATTTACAATCTTGTTCGTATGATGGCTGAGGCCAAAGGTAAAGAAGTAGTTCGTTTTACACATCTGCGTTGGAGTACCATATTCTCTAAAACTGCAGGTAAACATCTCACTGCGTTGCTGCGTTATCTGAATATCAAAATGGATCTAATGGATTTCTACAGTTTATACGATTGCCAGGCATTTGATCCCCATGTTAATCGACAAAGATTTAGGGGGGGAATGACGGGCTTAACCGATGACCAATGGGGAAGTATTTAATAGCTATACTTGTTAGTGATTTTGCCACTCAAAGACTGTGGCACCAAACTATTTCATCGAAAGTGACACGACATGATAGAAATAAAAGTACAAAATATTGTAGCATCTACATCTTTTGCAGATAAGTTAGATCTTGATGTGA
>Ga0315289_10006115_pt1 | contig 17725 bp, 21 predicted proteins | sample YL17G11_40_MG_FD_203452 | JGI IMG/M metagenome (GOLD analysis project Ga0315289, IMG submission 203452) | Sediment microbial communities from Yellowstone Lake, YNP, Wyoming, USA - YL17G11_40 | ecosystem: Environmental > Aquatic > Freshwater > Lake > Sediment | place: USA: Wyoming | collected... | reverse complement strand
GGGATGGCAAATATCGAGCCCTCGTCACGATCCGTTATCCGGATGACACAGGCTACGGCGTTGATGTCAACATCACAGATAAGGTGGTTGGTGAGCCGAAGCAAGCGGTTTGGGGAAAATACTTCAAGTATCTACCTTAAATTATTAAGGCGGATCTTTCGTGGGAGGCTCTTGAGCTGAGGAACCTGAGACTGGTGCTCTTCGCTGGGCTCCTCATCTCAATGTTCGTCCTCTCCGTGAAGTTATTGCAGCCGGTCTCCATTCAACTGGAAGTAAATGGCCAACGAATCGAGTTTATCCAGCAACCCGCGTTCTATGGCTTCGGAGACGTAGCTCTCATAACGGCCTCAGCCTTCACCTCCGGCATCTGCCTGGTGCTCCTCTTGGCTGGTGAAGATGCGTTAGCGGCTAGAGATAGAGTGAAGATCGACTTAGCCGACGTGATTGTTGGAATCGAGGACGAGGATGAGAGAACGCTTGTTGGCATCATCGTTGAAGCAGGCGGCTACATGTTTCAGAGCGATTTAGTTGAGCGGAGTGGATTCTCAAAGGGCAAGGTGAGCCTCGTACTGGACCGGCTTGAGGCAAGAGGCGTAGTTCGAAGGAAGAGAAGCGGTATGACCAACCTGGTCACCATCGTCGGTCCTCCTTAGTAATGAAATCTAGTAACAATGTCAGAATCCCACGACCTGGGTTCATCTTCAGGTGACGTGGGTTAATCGCTGCGCGCGCGAGAGAGCCACGCCCCGATGGGCACCATGTTCGAGGACACATGCATGGTCTTCCTGGACAGCGTCATCGCGGAGCTGATGGCGCGCCTCGGGCTGAACGAGGACGCGCTGAGGAAGAGGCACACCACGATAGAGTGACCCTAGCTCGACCTGCTCCAGACGGCTCCCACTATTGTGCCTACGACGAGCATTATGCCGTTGAAGACGACCTCGTTCCAGCTACCCATCATCAGCATATGAGATATCTCAAGTCCGATGAGGCCGGCGAAGAAGACGATCATCAGCGCCACTATCAGCGTGAACCTGTCGCCCTGCTCCTCCTCCAAGACCCTCACCTTCCTCGACCCGCCAGGGTCTACGTAGACCTTTCTTCCTGTGCCGCGCCATATGAGGCGCCTAAGCCACCCTAACGTGCTCTGCCTCCCTCCTCACCTGCCTCCTCAGCCTTATCCTCCGGCCCAGCCCCCGCGCCTCCTCTATCATCTGCATGACCTGCTCGCGTGGCAGGATCAGCTCCACGCAGTCGACGAGGCCGAGGGGTATCCTCGTGGCGCCCCACTCGTTGTGGGCCATCACGACGTCCTTGCCGACGAGGATGAACCGGCGCTTGGAGCCGCTTACGCCGAGGTAGACGCCCCAGTCCTTGCAGCTCGTCTCCGGGCTCACCTCGTGCTCCTCCAGGGTCGCCTTGTGGTTCGAGGCGTCCGTCCACCTGACGAGGATGAGGTCGCCAAGCCTCAGCTCCTCGAGCCTCATCCAGCCTCCTCCTCGTGGCCCAATGGCAGGCGCCAGCGGTGCCTGAGCCTCTCGTGCAGGTAGACGCTGTGGAACGCGAGTCCCACGGCGAAGACCGAGAGGGCGGCCGCCAAGGCCCTCCTCCTCTCCTTCGACCACGCGAGGACGACGCCCACCGCGAGGCAGCCGACGCCTATGATCACCGTGTTCCACATGTCGATCAACCTAGACCCACTCCGACCTCAGCGAGTTCAGCCCCTCCCTCTGCTGCCCGCTCCTGAGCTCAGAGAGCATCGACCCCAGGCCGGTGGGGGAGGGAGCCACGCCCGGCTCGTAGGCTCCGTCTGGCGCCCGTGCCGCGACCAGGTCGAGGTCGCAGGCGTATCCTCCCCCCGGCGTGTACCTGTGCCTGGCGCGCTGTACCTGAAACGTCTTCCCTGAGAGGCCGTCCCTGAGGCTTGTTACCGCCACCGTCTGGGGAGGCCTGTAGCCCGGCTGCCCCCTGCCCGGGACCCGCGCCTGGACGGTGACGGTGGGGTTCTTCCTGTGGGCGAGGATGTTCCCCGCGACGTAGCCGGCGTAGCCAGTGTCCGTGATGGTCTTGTCGACCTCCACGAGGCTCCGCTTCCCGTAGGCCGCTTGGCTGGCGGAGTCGCTCGCCGATCCACTCTTCTCGTTCCTGACGAACCTGAGGCCGTCGACGAGGAAGCCGCCGGTCCCCATGTCCGAGCCGCTGTAGAACCTGACCTCGATGTGGTCGACGACGCTGCCGGGGTTGCCCGTAACCGTCATGCCGGCTAGGCTCACCGTCACCTCGCCCCAGGTCGCGGCCGGGGGCAGGCTGATCCCCGACATGCTCCTGTAGTCCGCGGTCCAGACCCAGTCCCCCTTCTGGACCCTGACATCCAGCGCCTGAGGGCTGAGCCCTGAGCCGTACTTGACCCAGAGCCTGAGCTGGTCGTAGCCGGCGATGTCGACCTCGCCGAAGCTGAGCCTGAGCCTGTACTGGGTGCCGCAGCCCGTGGTGTTGCTGTGGATGCTCGCGGTGCCCGTGACCTTGTCGCCCGAGTCCGACTGTGGGTAGCCGGTATCCGTCGGGTCCGGGCTGCTCCAGCCCTCCGCGCTCTCGGTCCACGCGTCCCCGTCCCTCGGCTGGGTCTCCTCCTCGAATACGACGAGCCTCACATCGTTCACGAGCCGCGGACTCCCCTTGATCGACTCCTTGACGCTGACGTCGAGGATGTTCGCAGGGTTCCCGTCTGAGCCGTCGCTCAGGGCGTGGGGGCATGCGAATGCGCCGTACTTCTTGAACCTGAGGCAGCCGCCGGGGTCGACGTAGACGTTGGCGCCGGATTCGCCGGTGGAGAAGCTGGCGGCCTCGGCCAGCCTGCCGAGGAGGCCCCAGGCGTTCTCGTCCCTGAATCTGTTCTTGACGCCCCTGCTCGTTGGGTCGATCCCCTTGTCGAACTCTGGACAGGCCTCGTCCACGATGTCCCCGACTATCACGCTGATCTCGGTATCCGACGCGTACTCCTTCGTGAAGCCCCTCTCGTGAAGGACCTCTCCGAGGTCCTCGCCGACGAGCTCTAGCGTCGGCTCGTCGGGGTCGCCCATGATTGTCCTGTCGATGACACGGCCCTTCGCCAGCTTGTAGACCAGTGACTCGCCCTCGGCGGCGAGGTAGACCATGACGATGCTTCCTGTCGGCGCCCTGGCCGCCCCGCTGAGGGGGTCGGACTCGTACAGCCCCCTGATCTCCTTCTGGGTGAGGACCTTCGTGTAGAGGGCTGCCTCGTCGACGTAGCAGGTGGTGTAGCTTCCGTACCCCGCCTCGTTGTGGAGGCAGCCGAAGGTGAGGTCGTATGCGTCGAGGCTGATCGCCCCCAGCGTGCCCGAGGCTCCGCCGTCGAGGGAGCCGTCAACGTAGAGCTGGACGGCGTCTGACCTGGGGCTCACGACCGCGGCGACGTGGTGCCAGGCGCCGTCCGCCGCCGTCACGGTGCCCGTGTACTGCAGGATGTTCAGGGCGTCGTCCTTGGCGTATACCCTGACCCTGTCGTTGCTCCAGTTGAGCTGAAGCCTGTTGAAGCCGCCGGCGACGCTCTTCCCGGAGCCGGCTATGACCCCGGATGCCCCCGGCGAAGCCTTCACCCAGAAGGCCAGGGTGATCGCGCCGCTCGCCGAGATCGTCGGCTTGTATCCCGTGCCCAGACGGGCGCTCGACGAGGCGAGGAAGTAGAGGCAGCCGCCGAACCTGCCGACGTTCCACGTGGCGTTGACGACGGCACCGTGCCCCTTGTTGGTGCTGAGATCGTAAGCCTTGGACCCCGTCCCCTCGTCGAGGCTGTACCTCCTCGCCGTGACGCCGAGCAGGACGTCGTTGTGCATCCTGAGCCTGAAGCCGCTCACGGCGCTCGTCGTCTGGAGGTCGACGTCGCACTCGGTCAACTCCAGCGGCACCAGAGGCGGGTTAGCGAGGACCGCGGCGTAGTCGTAGTCAATGTACGCGGTGCTTCCGCCCGTGTTGCTCCTCGCGTAGAGCCTCACGTACTTCAACGTCTTCGATGAGGCGAGCTCCATGGTCTTCGCCTCGAAGGCTGTGGGCGCGTTCGTCCAGCCGGAGCTGGTCACCGCGGCGTCTGTGTACTCGACCTCGACCTTGTACTGGGGCGTAGTGCCGCGGCCCCTAAGCCTCAACCTGATCAAGGGGTAGCTGGACGAGCTGAGCGATGGGAGCGTCTTCTGGTATCCGCAGCCGTTCGGCGTCGCCCCCTCTGTCGCGGTCATCGTCGCGTTATCGCCCGAGACGTCGCCTGTGTTGACGAAGCTCTCGGAGGCCGCGGACTGGACCTTCGCCCAGCCGGAGCGGAAGCAGTCGTCGAGCCAGCCGGGCTGCTCGTAGACCTCGACGTGGCACTGGGCCCATGCGGGCGTGGGCGTCAGGCTCCCCTCCTCGCCTCCTCGGCGACCCTCGGCCCGAGCCTTCTCAGCCACTCCTCGGCGTCCGCCCCCTCCCGCGGCTGCCTCTCGAAGGTTACGAAGATGGGTCCGTAGCTCGTCACGCTCCTGGCGGGCACGACGTACTCGCCCCTGTGAAGGACGTATAGCCCCGTCTCGCGGACCGGCCCGCCCGACTGCATCGCCTGCACCCTGCTGTAGACGAGGGCGCCCGCGGCGAGGGCGAGGGGTATGAGCCACCACCGGCCCGTCAGTGTGGCGAGCACCGCCTGCGCCGCCGAGGCGACCGCCGTAGACTCCCTCAGAGTCCTCATCAGGCGGGTGAGGCTCGTGACGACCGAGGCCATGTTCAGGAGGGCGTAGAGGACCGCCTCGGGGTTCATGGTGACCAGCGCCTTGGCCGTCTGCTCGACGGCGAGCCTCGTCGAGTTCACCGCCCTCAGGCTCGTCGTCAGGATAGGGAGAGCCCTGCTCGCCCCGGACTGGAGGCCGTTGACGGCGTTCGAGGCCTGAGCCGCGCTCCTCCCTGCTGCCTCCGCCGCGGCCGCCGCCTCCTCGAGCCCCGTGACGGTGACCCTGTACTCGACCTGCATCGCCAACTAGAGCGCCTCCGCCGTCCTTCTAGCCATCTCCTCGGCGAGGACCATCCTCTGCTCATAGAGCGCCTGCTCAAGGAAAGGGCGCGGCGGCTGCCCGCTCGTCCCGTCGTGTACCGCCACCGCGTAGTCGACCGGCCGTCCCGTCCTCGGGTTGATTAAGCCGCCTCCGCCCGCCACCAGCGCCGCGTCTGTGGGCCCTCTCCTCTCGGCTCTTATGCTGGACGCGAGGGCGCCCGTGTCCACTGGGCAGAAGGCTCTGGCGGAGTCGACGACTCCCTCAAGCTCGAGGATGGAGGACGCTGATCGGCTGATGGCCTCCTGCAGCCTCCCAAGCTCGCCGCCCAGCTCGCCGAGCCCGAGCTCCTTCCTGACCCTCATGTCCTCGCCCTCCCTAGCCTCCCCAGCTCCTCCTCGAGGCGCATCCGCTCCCGCTCCTCCCTGTCGGCGACCGCCGCGAGGTACGCCCCGAGCTTCTCGACGAACCGCGCCGGCTGCCGCTCAAGCTCCTCGTGGGTCCAGCCCATCTCGACACAGAGGGCGACGTCCTCGAGGAGCGGCTCCGGCTTACCCCGCCTCACGGCGGCCACTATTTTTTTCTCTCCTCCTCCGTGAGCCCGTTCAGCCTCTGGGTGTACTCTATCATGGCGTCCACGAGCTCCGGCGGCTCGATGGCGTGGATGTTCTCAAGCGTGATCGGGAACATCTTTCCGTCGGCGTCCCTCAGGTCCCACTCGACGAGGGTCTGCAGCAGGAGCTGGTCGTTAAACGCCCAGGGGTCGACGTCCGGCTGAAGACCACCGCCTGGCTCACGGGCCCAGCTCGTGGACTTCCTGAGCGCCTCCTGCTTCATCCCGTAGTTCCAGGTCCTGAAGACGAGCCTGTGCCCCTTTATGACCGCCTCGTGCTTCACACAGTCACCCCCTAAGCGAAGGCGTGTGTCAGCCACCTCGCCTCGAACTCGACACGGCACGCGACGAGGTCCTCAGGTTTGAGGATCGGCTCCACGAGGCGCATCTTCCCCTTGTTCAACTTCAACCACCTGCTATCCGGCAGGACGAGCTTGAGGTAGAGCTCCGTCTGGTCCAGGAGGTAGCTCAGCCACGTGTCGTCCTGCAGGTTCATGGTGAGCCGTGCGGAGGCGAGCTGCTCCATCTCCTCGAGGCTGCTCAGCTGCTTCGAGCCTGAGGAGTTGAAGACGTAGTTCGGCTTCAGCTGGTTCTCGACGCGGACCTCCCAGTCGGTGACGTCTGGGACCGTCGTCCAGTCTGAGTCGTTCGCGCTAACCTGAATGTAGGCGTCGTCCCACTCCCAGACCGCGCCGGGATCAGCCCCATAGCTGTGGATTGTGCTCGCCTTCGTGTCGAATAACTTCCCCGCCAGCTCAGCCTGCCACTCGACGGGCTCCCCAACGCTGCACCTGACGGACAGCGTGTCCGCCTTGAGCCCCGTCCAGTAGAGGTAGAGCTGACTACCGGCGTCGCGGTATATCTTCGCCTCCGCGAACCAGTTCTCACCCGCCAGCAGGCTCGCCTGCGGGTACTGGGCCAGGTTCCCCTGGAGCCACCTCAGCCTGAGCCTGACGTTCTCCTTCTTTGACAGGATCGCCACCGGCGCTGGAGTCGAGACGTCCCTGAGGACGAAGACCCTGCTCAGCTCGGGGTCGTAGTGGGGCCCGATCTCGGAGACGTAGCCGACCCTGTAGAGAGTGGTCGGCGTGGCCCCGGGGCTGCCCCCGTAGCTCGACTCCTGGTAGTTCTTGTAGCCGAACTCTATCCTGTCCTTACCCTTGTACCTCACCATCTCCCTCACCTAACCGTAGTAGAGGACGTTGACCGTGACCCGGCTCCTGTATAGCCGGGGGTGGGTGCTGCCCTCGTCGAGGTCACGCCAGCCCGAGACCTCCGCGAACTCCATACCGCCCCCAGGCGAGTCGCATCTGGCCTGGATGATCCTGTCCACCTCCCTAGTCATCCTCCAGCGCCTCTCCTGGTCGCCGGGGATCCAGACGTCGACGGCGTAAGACGCCTCGAACCTGCGCCTCGCTGTCGAGGGCTCCTCGCTGAAGCCGAGCCTCCTCGGCTGGGTGTAGACCTGACTCACCACGACCTGGGGCATCTTTGAGCCCACGTCGTACCAGTCGGTGCTGAAGGTGGGCTTGAAGTCGAGGGCCCACCCCTCCTCGAGGAGCTCCCTGAGGGCGACCTTGGGGTCCGTCAACCCAGCCTCCTCTCCCCCTCAACCCTGAGGTAGGCGCGCGTCCTGACCAGGCTGGAGACGTGGAACCTGAGGCCGTCGACCTCGACATCGTAGCCCTCCTCGCCCACGGCGGCCCACGGCGCCGCGTAGAGGCGTATCCTGCCCGTCTTCACGTCGCCCGCCATCGTGGTCTCCTCGCCGGCCCCGCGTTCCACCATCGCCCTAACCGCGTGGCGCTCCTCAGAGTAGACTGGCCCGCCATACGCGCTTGTCCCCGATTGCCTTAGATACACCACTGTGATCTCCTCCCCTCGCCTGGCGCAGAGCTCCGCCAGCCTCAGCGCCTCAGGCGCCGGCGACGCCCTTGCGAAGCCCTCCCCGAACTGGCCGTACATGAAGCTCACGTCAGCTCACCACGTTGTGTTCGACGAGGCTGTTCGAGCCTTCGTCCTGGACGTATCCGAGGCAGGAGCCGACGTACTGGGTGCACTGGTTGCCCAGGACGAGCGTCTTGTCCGCGGATGAGGCGACGTGGATGGCGTATTTGTCGCAGTCGTCCAGCCTGTTGCCGGTGACCGCGCACCGGTCTCCTAGGACCGCTATCCCCGAGTAGGTCTCAGTGTCGTTCTGGTCTGCGCCGACGACGACGTTCCCCGATATGGCGCAGTCCCTGCCGCTGGAGCCGACCTTGATCCCGTGCTTCAGCACCTTCCTGACCGTGTTGCCGGCGACGCTGATGTAGGCGCCGTACTCGACGTGGATGCCGTCCCCCGCGCAGAGCTCGATCAAGTTGCCCGTGATGACCCCGACGCTGCAGCTCTGCTCGACGTGTATCCCCTCGTTCGTCATGTCGGTGAGGTCGTCCGCGCCCGTGATGAGGTTCCCCGAGACGAGGAAGCGGTCCAAGCTGTAGAGCTCTATCCCGTCGAAGCGGTTGTTCTGGAGGACGTTGCCCACGATGCTGACCTGCGCCCCTCCCTGGGCGGCGATCCCCTGATGGTTGCCGTAGCAGTGGTTTCCCTCGACGAGGACCGAGCCGAGGGGGTTCGTGGAGTAGCCGACCTGGATGCCGTTCCAGTCAACCTGGTCGAAGCAGTGGTTACCGAGGACCAATATCCTGTCGCAGCCTGGCTCGACGTTGATGCCGTCGTAGCCGTTGTCCCAGCAGTGGTTGTGGGCGATCCGATGGCCCTCGCCGCCGACGCAGACGCCGTGGGCGGCGGCGGAGTGGATCCAGCAGCCCTCTAAGACGCAGTCCTCGGTGGACGCGGAGAACCTGACTCCGTCGCCGTGGTGCTCAGCGGGGTAGTAGCCGGTCCTCCCGAACTCCTGGCTCAGCCTGTTTCCGTCGATGCTCAGGTTGAGGATCTTGACCCTTCGGCTCTCGCCGGTGACGTGGATGGCGCTGTGGCATGTGTAGACCCTCGCGTTGTCCCCAACCTCGTAGGTGTGGCTAAGAGGCTCGACCATGGTCAGGGTGTCGCCGTCGACGGCCTCGACGAGGTTGACCTCGGAGGCGGAGTCGTCGCGGACGCAGACGTGCTGGCCCGGTTGGAAGCTTGATCCGTCCTCCACCTCCACGCTCCTCTGGTCGGCCTCGGCGTCCGCGGTGACGAGCTCCTGGACCTTCCCGGCGACCCTGAGCCTCGTCGCCTTGCCGACGCCCCTGATGACAAGGTCCTCACGGTCCTCGACGGCCACCGCCTTCGCGAGGAGGTACTCGCCCGCCCTGACGAGGATCTCGCCGGCGTTCGATGCGGGCATGGCGTCCACCGCCTCCTGGATCGTCGAGTAGTCGCCCTTGCCGCCGGCGTCGACTATCAGGGTCGTCGCCTTGCCGGCGTAGTTGTCGGCGAGGTCTTCCCAGTGTGTGTAGTCGATCTCTTCTGGAGGGTAGGGCTTCGGGAGCGGCACGTCATCCCCTTCCCGAGGCCCTGCGGATCGGCGTCTCTGCCTTCATACACTTTCAGGTAATGCTTTTTTTTCCATCTTTATAATCTATTTTCAGGAATATTCATAAATAATATTCATTTAATGTTGCTCATATAATTCGTTACTTTTTCTTGGGCGGGGCAGGTGGGCGTCCTCAGTCCTTGGGCTTCTGGGGGATGGCGAAGGTGAAGGTGGCGCCCTCGCCAGGCTTGGACCTCACGGTTATCCTGCCCCCCTGGGCCTCCACCGCCCTCCTGCAGAAGGCGAGGCCTAGGCCGAGACCCTTCTGCTTCGTCGTGTAGAACGCCTTGAACAGCTTCGGGAGCTCCGCCTCCGGGATGCCGACGCCCGTGTCGGAGACGCTGACGACGACCTCTCCCCCCTTCATCTCGGCGGATATCCTGAGGTCGCCCTCGCCCTTCATCGCGTCGATGGCGTTGCCCGTCAGATTCTCCAGCATCCTCCTCACCCTGAACTTGTCGAGCTGTACGGCTTCCAGGTTCTTGCCGACCTCCAGCTTGACCTTCACCTTGGCGGGAGGCGGCGACTCTTCGAAGACCGTCCTGATCAGGGCTCCGAGGTCGACGGCCTCGATGTTGAGCGGCATATCTCTGGTGTCGGAGCGGAAGCTCTCAAGCATCTTATTCGCCCTGACGCAGGACTCCTCGATAGTTTCCAGCATCTTGTCGGTGAGATCCGGCTTCATCTTTATGATGGCGGCGGCGTTCCTGATCACCTGTATGGGGCTCCTCAGGTCGTGGGCGACCATCGCCGAAATGCGGCCCGCCGCCGCCAGCTGGTCGGCGCCACGGAGCTCCGCCGTCTTCTCCTCCACGAGCCTCTGGAGCGTCTCGACGCGCCTCACTCTGCTGATGGCGGAGGAGGCGTGCGTCCCCAGGGTCTCGACGAGCCTCATGTCCTCCTCCGTGAAGGCGCCTGGCTTAAGGCTCTCGACGTTGATCACAGCCTCGGCTATGCCGTCCAAGATGACGGGTACGACGAGATCCGACTTCATAGTCGGCTCACCGTCCTCGTCGAAGATCGCTGAAAAGTAATCGGGGTCGGATAATACGTCGTTGACGAGCTGGGTCTTTAACGTCCTGATCGCCCTGGCGCTGATGCTCGGCTGGTCGAGGCGGACGCTGAGCCCTTCAGGCAGTGTGACGCCGCTGGTCCTCGTGAACCTTATGGAGCCTCCGTCGACGACGCCGATACTGACGACGCCGAAGCCGAGGACGCCTGTGAGGGTCTCGACGACTATCCGCCAGATAGAGTCGAGGTCCGGCGCCTCCGAGAGATTCATGGCGCTGGCGTGGAGGGTTGCTAGCTTCTCTCTCCCCCTCCTCTCTGATTCGAGGAGCCTGAGTCTGACGATGGCGGAGGAGACGTGCTCCGCGTAGATCTCGAGGAGCCTCCTGTCCAGGTCGGTGAATGCGTTGGGCTGGGTCTCCTCCATGTTTATGAGCGCCACCACCTCGCCGCCGATCTTTACGGGGACGGCGAGCTCCGAGAGTATCAACTCATCGGTGATACGGAGGTAGTCGCCGTTTAGCCTCGTGTCAGAGATGAACTGGGTCTCACCCGTCCTGGCAGCCCTCGCTATCACACCTGGACCATCGATGGGGAACTCGGCTCCGTTCACGTCGGCCCCTTTCAATATCCTGAACTTTAAGAGGCCATCCTCGACGAACCCGAAGCCCCCCATGCGAAAGCCGAGGACGGTCTCGATGGAGTCCAGAGTGATCTGTGCAATCTCGTCGGGGTTACTGGCATCGTCTAACCCGGCGATGTGCCTCTGGAGCGCCTCAAGCCTCTCCTCGTACCTCTTGTGTTCTTCCTGCTCCCTTAACCCTCGGATAGCAGATGCTACGTGCTCGGCGAATATCTCCAGCAGCCTTTGATCTCTTACTGTGAATGCGTTAAGCTTTATGCTTTCGACGTTGATGACAGCGACTACGTTCTCCCCGACCTTAACAGGGACGGCAAGCTCTGATAATGGAACATATCTATCTCTGGCTCTACCCAGTGTGAAGTCTTTGTCCAAACGGACATCCGGCACTAGCTGCGTCGCTCCCGTCCTCGTGGCCCTGACGGTGACGCCGGGGCCGTTCAGAGGCAGCTTGAAAACACTATCAGACTCGTATCCATGAGTGTGTATGAAATGTAGGCTTCCTCCTTCCACTACGAGGAAGCTGCCGAGATCGAGGCCGAGAATACCCTCTATGGCGTTGAAGGTCTTCTCCCCGATCTCTTTCATGCTCGTCGCACTGCCTAGTTCAGTGGCGTGTCTGTGAAGGGCCGTTAGGCTCTCCTCGTACTTCAGCTCCTCGGCCCGCTCTTTTATTCTCTGGTAAGCGGAGGCGACGTGTAGCGATAACGTCTCAAGGAGACTCTGATCATGCTCGGAGAAGGCGTCGATCTGCCTGCTCTCCAGGTTGATGACGGCGACAACCTGCCCATCGATCTTCACCGGCACAGCTAGCTCAGAGAGAGGCTGATAGGCACCTTCGGCGGTTCCCAGCACGAAGCCCTTTTCTCGACGTATATCTCCTATCCGCTGAGTCTTACCTTTTTTCACGGTTCTGATTGTGATGCCGGGTCCTTCAAGGGGAAGCTCAACTATCTTGGGTTTGCCTGTTACACCTTTGAAGAGTAAGAATTTGAGGAACCCCTCAGAAACGACGCCGAAGGTTCCTTGTTCGAAGCTAATAATTCGCTCGATTGCCTTGAATGTCGCCTCCCCGATCTCCTCCAGCGTTAAAGCCCTGCCCAGTTCTGTTGCGTGCACGTGCAGGGCCTCAAGCCGATCCTCGTAATGTCGACGTTCCTCCTCGTTACCGAGCCTTAACATCGCGGAGGCGACGTGCTCTGCGAATATTTCGAGAAGCCTCTTGTCCTCCTCGGAGAACGCGTTGAGTTCGCTGCTCTCGATGTTTATCAGGGCGACGACCTTTCCCTGGACCTTGACCGGCACGTCGAGCTCGGACAGGGAGCCTACAGCTCCGTCTGGTTGACCAGATACGAAGTCTTTGTCCATGCGGACATCAGGCACAAGCTGAGTCTCCCCCGTTCTGACGGTTCTTACCGTGACCCCGGGACCATCGAGGGGCAGCCTAACATTGTCTTGACCGCCAAAGTTCGTGAAATTGATGAAGTTGTCCTTGACAACGGCAAAGGACCCTCTTCCATGTCCGAGGGTCTGTTGTACGGCTCTTAATGTGGCGGCGGTCACGTCGTCGATGTTGGTGGCCATTCCGAGCTCGGATACGTGTCTGTGAAGCGTCTCAAGCCTCTCCTCGTACCTCCGCCGCTCGGTGATGTCTCTCACGAAGGCGAGGACCGCGGGCTTACCCTCGTACTGGATGGATGTGCTGTTCGTCTCCACATCGACCCTGGTTCCATCCCTGATCCTGATGCTGTAGACGTGCCTGCTAGCGTGGCGCTCCCCCCTCTGCATCCCAAGTGTCCTCTCCTTTACCATCTCCCAGTCCTCTTGGTAGTGGAACTCGAGAATATCCTTCCCAATCACCTCCGAGGGGTCGTCGAAGCCGAAGAGCTTGGCTCCGCTCCTGTTGATGTAGGCGATCCTAGTATCTACAAAGACAATGACCGCTTCCATGCTCGCGTCCAGGAAGCCTCTGAACTGGTCGACTGAGCGACCGGACTGACGCATGTTGACCGGTTTAAAATGTGTGAGGGTGTTTTAAAGGGTTGAGGCTTCCCTGCGCCTCCTGGGCGGGGCTGGGAGGGCCGAGAGGAGGAGGCTGCCACGCTCGGTGATCCTGTAGACGCCCCTGGTCGGCCTATCCAAGTAGCCCTCCCCGAGGAGCCACTCGAGGACCGCCTGTGCCCTCCACGGCGTCGAGCTCTGGACCACGATCCTCGTCAACGGCGTCCACCTCATGGGCCCTGGCTCCAGTGCGCCGAGGATTGCGGCGACGGTGGCGAGGCAGGCTGTGAACCTCTCCATGGCTAGCCGTACCTCTTCCGCTCGTCCACGTGGCTGTAGCTCGAGCTGCTCACGGTGGGCGCGCCGAGGAGCCTGAACAGCCCCTCGATCTCCCGCCTCCACTCCTCCTGGACGCCGCCGTGCTCCTCCCTGTAGTCGCCGACGGCCTGGCTCGACGGCTGCCGCGTCCTGATCGTCGAAGCCGTGAGGAGCATGCTCAGCTTCCTCGCCAAGCCGCTCGCCTCCTGAGGGCCCACCCGCCTGTCTATCTCGGCGTCCGAGGACCCGATGATCTCAGCTATCTCGGCGTCGGTCAGGCCGGTGTCGACTATCGCCCTGACGTCAGCCGCCGTGCAGTACGTCAAACCTCATCATCCCCGAGCCTTTTGGGGGTTCTACGCCCTTTGAAAACGGGCCGGAACTCTCTCGCTGTACCCATGGCGCCCCTCAGACCCCCTAGCTGTGGGCGCCGGTGATCTCCCTTAGCGCGTCTCCGAGCACCAGCACAGGCTGAAGCCACTGGCGTATGATGTAGGCGTCGTAGCCGGCCCTCTCGTCCCTGTATCGGGCTGCCTCCGTGGGCCCCTCGCCTAGGACGACCGCCGGCGCGTCTACGCTCAGCACGAAGCAGCTCGTGTCGGGCGTCGCGGCGTGGTCCATGAGGACCTTCATGGTCGGCCAGCCCGGGAGGCTGAGGGACGCCCCGGCCCCGCCGAGGCCGACGATCCCCGCCTCCACCAGCGGCGCGACGTAGGTGTTGGTGATGAAGCCGCTCCAGACCTGCGGGTGCATCACGACGCAGTCGGGCGGGTATCCCGCCCCCTCGATGACCTCGAACTGCGTCTGGATGTCCGCGAACGGGTTGGCGTCGCTGACGCCGTCTGTGAAGGTGTCCCAGGTGTCTGCCGCAGCGTCCTCCGTCGCCTTCGCCAGCTCCTCCGCGATCTGCTTGTTCTCCATCCTGGCGAGGTCGCGGGCCGCGTCCGCGGCGTGCAGGCTGATGATGTCATGTGCCGCCCGCTTCACCGCCTCGTCGCTGACCGCGATGTGCACCACGTTCTTCCATAGGTCGAGGTCGACGCCCGTGTACGCCTCCGAGGACAGCTCCGCCTCGACGAGGGGCGGGACCTTCTCTCTCCCCGCGAGCTTCGTCGCCACGTCGACCCTCACCGTCAACGTGTCAAGCCTAACCGGCCTGCACGCCTGCCTGAGCCTGTACTGGGGGCCGGCGAGGCCGAGTACCTCGTCGAGGACAGTCGCCGCCTCGACCTCGGTCACGTCGCCTGGGGCGATCAGCTTTGCCTCGAAGACCTGCTGCTGCGCCTGCGCGTAGTATCGGCCGTCTCTTGCCGATCTCCATACCCTTGGCTGTATCATTGCCTCATCACCTCACCCCGAGCCAGACCTTGGCTGTGGTGTCCGTGTCGGCGGCGTCCTCCTGCAGGACCCCCGCTATCTTGATGTTCGAGTCCAGCGCTGCCTGCATGTCGGCCTCTACGTACGAGGCTGGTGCGTCGCCCTTCACGAAGAGGGTGACCTCGCCGGCCGTCGCCGAGACCATGACGCCCTGCCCCTTCTTGCCTCCCCCTGAGCCCGAGACCTTCTGGACCTCCACGCATCCCGCGACGACGCACTCTATGGCGTGGCTCGAGTCTTCGCTGTAGTCGTGGTCCTCGAGGGCCATGAGGAGGGGCCCGACCGCGGTGCTCGGGGCGGCGAGGATGCCGTTGCCGTCGTTGTAGACCAGCTCCCCCTTCTCTATGTCCTCGTTCGCCTTCACCGTGAAGGCCTCAACGACGAGGAGCTGCTCCTTCAGTATATCCCCGGCCGCCATCACCCCTGCCTCCTGTGGCCGAAGAGGCGCATCCTCGCCTCCTCCATGGAGGCTTCGAAGCCCTCCCCGTCCGTCATGGTGTTTCTCGCCTTCGGCCACGCCGCGGCTCGGGTCAGCCTTGCCGCCATCGCCTCCGCGTCCTCCGCCATGAGGGACAGCGCCTCGTCTTCGAGGTGCCTGAGCCTGCTCGACTCGGCGTCCCTGGCCCTGGCGAGGCCGGCCCTGAGCCTTGCCTCAACCGCCCTCTCGACGCATGCCTCGTGGCGCTCAGACTCCTGGCGCTGGATGGCTGCCCTGAGCTGCGCGTTCTCCGCCCTCAGCGTCTCCAGTTCGTGCTGCTGTGTCTGCTCTCCGCTCATCTCTCCTTCCTTCTCACCGGGTTTTGAGGCAGAGCCTCGGGAACCCGTGGTCCCGTCCCATCTGGACAGTGATAAGTGAAGCCCACGCCCGTCGACGGACGAGGCGCCGGCGAGGCCCAGGGGGCCAGCCTCAGGGTAGGCGGGCTCAGATACGAAGTCGACCCCCTCGAAGGCGAAGCCCTCCACAACCTCATGGGCACGCCCCGTTAGGACGTGCTCGTCCGGCGCCGCGGTGACGTCCGCGCCGCACAGGCTGCAGGTCACCCTCCCCGCCCTGATGACGACGCTGACGGCCCCCCACTCGCCGGCGGCGAGCCTCTCCCAGGCGACCGGGTCTGTGACTTCGGCGGTAGCTAGGGCGTAGCCGTCCGGCTTCTCGGCGTCGACCCACCTGCCGACTACGAGGGGCCTGTGGACGTGGTTGACCCTGTAGCCGGGTATGCAGCCGAGGGGCTTACCGAGGAGGGTTGGGAGCGCCGCCTCGAGGGCACCGTCTGTGACCGCCCAGCCGTTCCTGTTCGGCGTGGTATCCATCAGGTAGAAGGTGGCGAGCCTCCCCTCCGCGCCTGAGCCGAGGCTGTGCATTGAGGCGCTGAACCTATACTCTATCCCGTTCAACCCTCCGCCTCCAGCTCCGAGGGGTCCCAGCCCATCATCTCCCACACCTTGCCGAGCCTCCCGCTGAGGGCGCCGCCTCCGCCGCCCCAGAGGACTGCGACCGCCTTCGCCATCTCGTAGACGTCGGACGCCCTCACCGGGTTCCACCTGTGCTTTACCCTGACAGGGAGAGGCCCTCCGGGCTGGAGCCGCTCCCCCTCCTCCTCAAGGAGCCTGGCCGTCCACCTGTCGTACCACTGGCGCTCGAGCTCCCTCCTCAGGCACCTCTGGACGTGGGCGACGGTGCCGCCGACGTACGCCTCGAGCTCGGCGTAGGCGGTCGCCCTGTTCTCCACTGGCCTGCCGAGGAGGAACCTCGGGGTGCCGAGGCAGGCGACCACGCTCTGCTCAAGCCTGTCGAGGAGCTGGCAGAGGCCGGCGATGTCCGGGGTGAGGTCGACGACCTCCGCCTCCACCGACTCGTTCATGGCGATGCTCTTCCCAGCCCTCGCGACCTCCGCGAGGCTCTCGACGACCCTCTCTGCCTCCTCCTGGGGGAGCCCCGACGTGTTCGCCTTAAGCACCACGTAGGGCGCCCAGAGGGTCCTGGCTATCTCAGGGAAGTTCTCGCGGAGCAGGTCGTGGCGGGCCTGACAGACCCCCCTGAGCGGCTCCACGTCGCTGAGCCCCTCCATGTCGGCCTCGAGGGACAGGTTCGGGAAGTAGAGGACCTCCTCCGGCGCGTAGAAGGCGTCCCTGCCCCCGTAGCGGTATCCCGTGAGCGTCCAGTTCTCGTCCAGGGTCGGCCTCAGCCTCTCGCTCTGAAGAGGGATCAGCCTGCCGGGGTAGCCGTCCGCGTCGGCCACGACCTCGAAGCCCGCGCGTCCGTAGACGCTCCTCTTCACCTGCGCCACGAAGAGAGCCTCGTCCATGTTCACCCGCCTGTTCAGCGCGTCGATCCTCTCCTTGACGTAGGAGTAGTCGCCGGGGCTCCCCTCGGAGTCGAGGACGGTCTCGAACCCCGCCGCCGTCGTCGAGAAGAAGGCGTTGGCGACTATGCAGCGGCGGACGATCTCGTCCTGCCTGAACCACCTGTAGTCCTGGTTCATCCCCTCATAGTAGGTCGAGGAGGCGGGCGTCGATGGCTCGCCGATCCGCTTCGCCTTCGGGGCTGCGGCGGTTCCCATGAGCAGGCGTCTCGCCGCCGGCAGGATGCCGTCCCAGGGCGTCAAGGCCTTGGGCTCCTCCTCGCCGTGCCAAGCACCCTGACGCCTAGCCTCTGGAGCCTCCTCCACGGCCTCTCCTCTTCCCTGGAGACTGCTGCCTTGGGCGGGTTGCTCATGACGATCGGTAAAGTATCATTTAGCTAAATATTAATATATTTTCTAAAATATTAGGTATAAAGTCGGGGGAGTTACGACCACCCCTCTACCTTCAATAGCTGCTGAACGTTAATATGGGCCGGCTTCCTCCCGGTCTAGGGGGTGAGACAGTTGGATGAGTACGCGAAGGGGGTATTCGAGTGCCTGAGCTGGTTCGAGTCACTCATGAAACAACTAGACTCAAGACAGGACAGGTGGGACGAGCTACACAAGGAGATCGTGAACACCATCTACGACATCAGGAGGGGCGTAGGCGTCGACTTCAGGCACCGGCTCAGGGCTCGCCTCTGAGCCCGTCAGACCAGGTAGCCCAGGTCTCGGAGGTACCTGCGCACGGCCGACTTTACGAAGTCGGGGACGCTGGTGTAGCCGTGCTTTCCGCTGGTGATTACCTCCTCTATTTTTTCGGCGAGGTTCTCAGGCAGGTTGACCGTGTGGTACTTATACTTCTTG
>Ga0315289_10006114_pt1 | contig 17727 bp, 26 predicted proteins | sample YL17G11_40_MG_FD_203452 | JGI IMG/M metagenome (GOLD analysis project Ga0315289, IMG submission 203452) | Sediment microbial communities from Yellowstone Lake, YNP, Wyoming, USA - YL17G11_40 | ecosystem: Environmental > Aquatic > Freshwater > Lake > Sediment | place: USA: Wyoming | collected... | reverse complement strand
GATCGAGATTGCTGTAATCATACATAATACCTTGTAATAGTTCATCCAGACCGTCTTCACTTATAAACATCTTTAAGTCATCACCACCGTCCACTATGTGTTGAACTTTACCGTTCCTAATGAAGTTTATAACCCAAGGAATGTCTCCATCTGCATCTTTAGTACCAGGTACGAGATTTAAATTAAAATAACCCAAAACTTTATTATGTTTTTCTAATGTATTTCTACCACTACCTTTACCTAAAAGGGTTTTTAAAATTCTCTCTACTAATTCATCTTGAAGACTACTCTCATCCAAGCCAGCATTAATAAGTTTTCTACTACCATCTGGGTTTATTTTATATAGTTCATATTCTTCATCATCCTCATAGTAATTGTCATTAATATCTAAATATTCTTGCATTTTCCCACTAACTAATCCATCAAAAAATGATTTAATAGTTACCCCATCATCTGTAATGTCAGTATCTACTGGATTATAAATTTCTATATTTTGAAATGCTCCATCCCCGTAAGATTGAATATCAGCAAAGAATGCAAATTTATTATTTGATTTTTTATGAAGTAAGAAAACTAAGAACCCTTTACTGTAACTATTAAAATGTGTTGATGTGTCTTTAGAAGCCACACACCATTGAGTATTAGCACCGTATTTACATGAAGCCTCATGTGTTAATGGTCTCATAAGTAACCAATCAGTATCTTCATATAATTTTTCAACACCAGATTCTTCTTTGACTTTAATATCAGCTTTTTCTGCTGCTTTTATTATAAGCGGATTTACAACACGATGTAGTTGGTCTAACGATTTATATTGGTTAATATCTTTAACTTCGATTCTTGCAACGTTTTGATGAAAACCTCTTACTAGGTTAGTTATATGTTGCATACCAGTTGATTTTAATTCGGCTGGAGCATTACCTGGAATATCTTGTTTATAAATTTTCATCATCCACGGTAAGTATTTGTTATTACCAGATGGATCCTGACTAACAAAATAGTCAACAACATCTATATCACTAGGATATTTAGCCTTAGCATCTTCAACTCTACCTTCAGATAATATTGATTTTACTAACTCTAATTTAATAATTTCCGAAATCACATTTTTCATCTATTATAAATATTCACAAAAGTGCCTTTGAGATATATATTTTATATATGATTAAGAAAAATATCATCAAACATAGAATGGGTATTGGTGTCTATGGGTCACCCATGGATATTCACAGTATGAATAGATGTGTTATGACAATACCTACTGAAGGTGGATCACAACAATTTTGGGTTAGATTGAGTTCTGGACCAAGAATGGAAGTGAGAGAACAAGAAATACCTTTCATGAGTACTTCCACTTGGAATAGACACAGATGGGAACCTATAGAAGTTAGGATAATAGACCCTATAGGAGTAGAGTCATCGACCCAAATTTTAATGGAATGGGTTCGTTCGTATTCTACTTCTATGACTGGTAGACAAGGTTATGCATCCAATTATAAAAAAAACATAACCCTAGAACAATATGATCCAACTGGTATTATAGTAAGTAAATGGGATTTACATGGTACCTTTATAAGTTCAGCAAGTTTTAATGCGGCATGGGATGATTTCGATTATCAAGGTAGTGATTTTAATATAACAATAAATTTTGATTACGCAAACTTAATAATATGAGAAAAATTATAAATATGTCATTTGCAGCTGGTTTGGCAATTTGGTTTTCAACAGCAATTTATTTGTCGGTTAATTCTATTATCGATATCTTTGTATCCACTGACCCATATATAGCTAAGGCAATATTTGGTATTAGTTTTATTGTGACTGCTGGTATTGGTACTTACAATAAAATAAAAGGTGGAGATTTCACACAGATTGGCCAGGATTTACAAAAGATGAAGAAAGAACGAAAAGAAAAAATATCTACTGGTTGTAAAACTTGTGGAAAAAATAAATTAAAAAAATAGTTGACAGATTAAAAATAATTACTATCTTTGTATAAGTAATTCGAGAAAAGGTTGGCAATTAGCCATAAAACCGTGGTTTCCTCGACTCACCAAAAATATTTTACACAAGGCGTTGATACTTTAGTATTATTGTGTATATTTATTAAAAAGTTGTGACTCCGACTGGGTTTTGAGGAGTCCCCCATTAAAAGGCAGATATACAAACGGGGGTTGTCTACAATTAAAACCTAAAAAAACTATAAACACTAAAACAAAAATGAAAAAGAATTATACATATCAGAACACACCGAAAGCAGGGAAAGCCGATAAAGGCTGTACCTTGAATGGTTGTAGTATGTATTCTATCTCATAATAAAATAGAGATTAAGAGTTTAACCCCTACAACATGTAAAAAAGTTGTAGGGGTTTTTGTTTTGTTTATAGTTTACCTGGGAGTACGCCAACGCTGGAGGGTTGGAACGGTCTGTAAAACCGCTACTTAGGTCTAATAGGTTCGAATCCTATTACTCCCACCAAAAAATTGTTGAAGCGGCTTATTGAGTTACATCTATGCTAAAGACGAGGTCGGAGGTTCGAATCCTTCCCCATACACAAAGAGAATAAATGTGTGGGTAGTTCAGCTGGTTAGAACGCGAAAAACACTCAGTACATTATTCTCAGCAATATGCGAAAGTAGCTCAGTAGGTAGAGTATATCCTTGCCAAGGATAAGGTCGTGGGTTCGAAACCCATCTTTCGCTCAAAGTAAGGAATTAACTTAAGTCTGGCCCCGAGCCGACAGTGAAACTAAACCCTTATGACGTTATCGGGGCTTATAACGTGTGGTATAGGAGTCCGGCTTATCTAGCCTGGTTTGGAACCAGGAACACGTGGGTTCAAATCCCACTCACACGACTAAAAGGTCTATTAGTATATGGGTTAACATACTACTCTGTCACAGTAGCGAAGCGGGTTCAAGTCCCGCATAGACCGCTCGAAAGAATGAGACAACATTAAAACCGTCACACCATGACGTTAAATACGCGAGTGTCGCCTAGAGTCCGATGGCCCTGGATTTCCAATCCAGTCAGATAAAGTCACACCGTGAGTTAAAATCTCACCACTCGCTCTAAATTGGGGATGAAGCACAAATGGCAGTGCAACGGTTTTGCATATCGTAGGTTGCGGGTTCGAGGCCCGTCATCTCCACAAGAATAAAAACATGGTCAGTTGGCCGAGCGGCGTTAGGCGACAGTCTGCAAAACTGGAAACACAGGTTCAATTCCTGTACTGACCTCTAAAAAATTATAAAGAAATGAAAACTGTTAAGAAAATATTCAAATTTAAAAAACCCCACAAGGGTTGGCTTAGACTATTATCTTAATTGTTCATTCAATTAGTATTGTAATCCAGGTCAGAACCGACTTGGATTTTTTATTTTATATGTGTTTGTACCCGTAAAGGCATCCGGCACTGGCTTTTAACCAGTTTTATGAGGGTTCGACTCCCTTCAAACACACAAACGACTTCAAAGCTCATGTGGAAGAGTTATCGGTTCTTACCCGATAGGTTGTGGGTTCGAACCCCACTGAGGTCACAAATGGGTACTATGTGAAGGTTGGTGTGCACCCCTTCCCGATGGTTATCGCACGGTTCGAATCCGGCAGTATCCACAAATGACTCTGTAACTCAATTGGTAGAGTAACTGGCTTTTAACCAGTAAGTTGAGGGTTCGAGCCCCTCCAGGGTCACTAAATTATATATTATGGGAAAACTAGAAAAAAAGAAATTGAAACTTCAGGAAAGGATTAAATTTTTAGAAGACGAATTAACAATGTCATTAACAAAGAAGACATCTGACACCAAAGAAATAAGTGTGGGTGATTACCAAAGAAAAATAAGTGATTTAAGAAAAGAATTAAGACTTGTAATAATGGAAACAGAATTAGAAGGACTTTTTTCTGATAGATTCAGAAGAATTTGGATTCAAACTACACGTTTGGGTTCAGTATGTGTAACTTTATTTCCTGTAGATATTCACCAACGCTATAGGATTATAACAAGGCAAGGTTTTGGTGAACTAACAATTGAAAGATTAACAAATTTAATAAATGAAAACAACTAAAGAGTTTAGGCAGAAATTTTTAACTAATAGGGATGAATCTGGTAGTTTTATCGTAACATCTTACCGTACTGGTAAAACCTATTTTGTTGAAGTAATTGGTAATGATAGACCTGCCAATTGGGGATCCTATAATCCTTCCACTGGTAAGATTGAAAACAAAAAAGGTTTCGATAAGTTCAGAGGGTCTATTGATGAGAAAGATTCTATGATAACCAAAGATAACGGTTTTGATGACATTCGTTATTCTGGTATTGGTGGTTCACCTTTTAGTGTCATTGATGAAATGGATTCCAAACATCCATCTAAATAAAAAAACCCTCGATTATGTCGGGGGTTTTCTATTCTATAACCGAAAGTATTATTTTTTCAATTAGTTTATATTTGTCATATAAATATTGTTTTTGATCTCCTCTGAACTTATCGAAACTTTTTGGTGTTGGAAATTTGGCGTTATGTTCATTTAATATATTTTTAAGATATTCTTTACTAAATAATTCATAGGGGAACAGATAATATAATTGACCATCAGCACCAAATTTTATATAGTCACCTGAACTACTAAAGTACATATCCTGTATAGCTAAATAACGATTTGATATGTATGTTGGTATTAAATTAAAACCGTTTTCTTTTAGTAGATATCTTAAACTCTCCTCAAGTATTTGTTTATCCTCCGTATCAGGTTTTTCAACCCAAGAGAATTCATCTTCCGATTCTTTTAATATTTTCTTAATTATATGTCTCATTTACAATTTCCATTGTGTTAAAAACATTTTTGTTTAATTTCCTAAGTGCAACAAGTGTTGACTCATATTTTAACTCCAAAGACAATTCATTATCTTTAAGAACGACAAATCCAGTAGAAAAAACCTCTAACGGAACATTTAATTCGTGACCAGCTTTAATTTCATTACCATTTTTATCAGTAAGTTTCATATAAAATATTGTTTTTAAATTATACTATATTATTCATTTTTAATATCAACATTTTTTAACCAGAATTTGGACCCATTGTATCATCAAAATCTCCTTCTTCTTCATAATCATCCCAATCATCTATATCGTCATTCCAATCACTATCTCCACCAGTATTTGGTTTATTCATACCGTTCTTAGCATAATGGGTATCAATTGCTATCATAAGTTTATGCCAACTATCATAAATTGGTTTTGTCCCTTTTGGTACATTAGTTGTAAAATCACCAAAACTGTCCTTATTCCAAGTAACACCAAAGAATTGATTTAAAATTTCTTCTTCACCTATTTGACTATCTTCAGTATTATAAAACTCACCATGAGCCCCATAAGGTAAACCATTATGTATATATCTAGCAATTTTTTCGAATTTAGGTAATCTTGCCTGCCAAACTGGTTTTTGAATCCTTTCAGCGTCTAAAACATTTTTTGCTTTAAATAAGATATAGTAAAGAGTACCTCTTAGTGAATAATTATCAAACTGATTACTGCTTTTAGCTGCTGTACACCATTTGGTTGTTGCACCATAATGACAAGAAGCTTCTCTTGTTTTTGGTAAAATTACTGTGAAGTTATCATCTTCATATATTTTGTCAGCACCAACCATTTTTTCTTCACGTTTGGTTTTCTTTGATTGGATTTGATCCAAAATGGAATCTAAAATTCCAGGACCCGCATAAGAATTAATATCCTTAGGAGACCTAAATATTACATCAATATCATTAGTTGGGAGGTCTATACCTAGTTTAGATTCGAAAGCATCAATACCCTTTCTAAGGAAGTCGTGGTTAATTCTACCAACAACCTGGTCAAATTTTTGTACGGTGTTAATTACAGTATCAACATTATAACCACCATTAATAACGGCGTTTAACATCCATTCAGAATATTTCTTTGTTGTGGAAGGGTCAGCTGTTATAATCTTATCGAACACATCATCAGGAACTGCATTCCATTTTGATTTTAATGTATCTTTCTTCGCTTCAAATAAAACTGATTCCGTAAAGTATTCTGGATTATAAAAATCTGAATAATTTATAACGGGTACTAAATCTTCAGGCATATATGAATATCTTAAACCATGTTGATACCCTGGGATTCTCCAACGAACTTCTAATTCTGGACCCATCATATGTGGGTGATGGTTTGGGTGCCCAGGTTCCACATTGTTATAATCAACAAGGCCTTCAACAACACCAACTAAATCACCAAATTCCTGAATATGTTCTGCGGAGTTTACCATCATTTTTGATTTGTACTCCTCACTCATTTTAACCTCATCACCAACATTAAAACCACCCATTTCATCATATTCTTCCTCGTCCTCCTCAACTTCTACAGCCTCAGCCATAACTGGTTTAGGTTCTCTAATGCTATAGGTAGCATCTTTAATTCTATCACCCTTTAACATTAACTTAATAGTTAAATCATCGATAATAGCTTGAGCCTCTTTTTCGTCATAAAGATTTAAATCTAAACCGTATGAATTTAATTTACCACCACCACCTTCTACTGAATTATAACTAACATCCATATAGTCTAATATATCTCTTATTTTAAACTTAAGATTACCAGAATCTGGTGCCTCAAAACGAATAATACAATTAACATTGGGTCCAGATCCTTTTAGCTTGAATCCCATTACTCTTTGACTTTCAACAATACCTTCAGGTTCATCTATATAACCATATTGCCTTAGTGGCGTTTGCGGTAGATGTTGCTTAGCATAATCAGTCCAAGCCTTTTTAATAGTTTGAATTTCATCGGGATGTAATTCAATTGATGTTAGATAATCCCACCAAGCACCTAATACAACGTTTAAAGGTTGTTTAAGAGTCTTAGCCTTTTTATATAACCCCCTAACATAAGCCTCAATTTCATATGGTTCAATAAGATACTCCCAATATTCAATATCCTGTGGATATCTACGTTTCTCAGAGAAAAACCCCCCACGTTCTCTATCTTTGAATTTATGTTGTGTAATATGTTCTATTTCGTGACGTATGATATTTTTAAGTTCAGGAATTAAAGTTGACATACTTGCCAATCTTCTATCCTCATCTTTTGGAATATCAACATGTAAAATAATTCGTTTATTTTTATATTCTTTCCTAACTTCTTTTGGGTTTAAATAAGTTGCACCATATACTTGTTCAAGTGTATCTGGTTCCCAAACAGCATTTAAATCAGTATTATCAGGACTTTTTAAATAATGAAAATAAACACTCACATCAACGTAAGTACGTTTAAATAAAACAATTCTAGTTTTAAGTCTTCGTTTTCCTTGTTTGGCAGCTATAACTATTTCTCGTGAAAGTTGAGTTGTAACGTTATCATATCTACCTTCTAATAATAAATTATTCATCACTTAATAAATATCATCTCAATTGGTCTTAGACTAAATGATTTATTAAAAAAAATTACTTATATTTGTAAAATGAATATTGATATTGAAGATATCCCAAACCCCTTACATCCTAACCAAATAAGTGAACACGCTAAAGTAATTGTAGTCACAAAAGGTTTAGATAAATATCATATAGTAGTATGTACCAAATATAGAGGGCCTGTTAATGTATTCGGTTCTGAATACACAATTGGTGATATACCAAGAATTCCAAACACGTATTTATATCAGGCCCATCTTGTTATAACAACAAACTATATACTTACCGAATTTTCAGTTATTAAAAACAGAAGCGGTCGTCACGATACTACCAATGCCACATTTAATCATTTTTTAAATTCGGAATTGGAATCTTACATTAGATGTATGATACACGGTATTACTGATTACGAATTTATGGCAGTAAGATATTATATAGTATCAGCAATATCCCAAATAACTGGTGAACCAATATCTATAACTAGAGGTATCTGTAGAAGTAATAGGGATGGTAATCTTATAAAATATATTCCAATGTCAGTTTTAAAATTTAATTTTGTAAAATAAAGTGTTGGTTTAATCCAAAATATAACATACATTTGTAAGATGGAAAAAGTAATTGTACCAGCTAGAGGTCGATATAAATGTGTACTTCTTAGTGATGGTAAAAATCATGTCTTCCGTGCTGGTAACGGAGAATTTCATTCAGAGGTATCTGGACATGTAAAAGAGAAAGAACCCGAATTAAAAAAGTATCACGTTGCGGGTGGTGGTCGTGTTTTAATTCACGATGGTAAGATTGAGGTTTATGGTTATTCCGTAGATTTCGGTAACATGGATAAAACCGTTGTTGAAGAACTGGTAAGTGAATACGCTAAAAAAGAAGGATTAATCTTCATTAACAATAGTGGAGAAGGATATTAAGTAATAGAGGACTATACGCTGACCCTAAATGGGTTGGAGGAAGTTCGCGACATCTCAAATAGGAGGTGGGAGACTAACGTCGACTGTACCACCGCAACAAGGGATGCAACTCAAACAGACCGTAGATAGGGAACCTATATATCGTTGATGGTCGGGTAGAGGCACCTAGAAATAGGATGGTAGAAATACTATAGATAAATGTATGGTTAGACACAGAATCGCGGCTATTACCTATTACTTTAAAATATTATGAGTAAATTTAGTAAACATAGTGAAAAACCAAAGTGGACCCCAAGAGAAGGTGCTCTAGTGGTTATTAATTCCAATGGATGTTTGGTTGAGGTTGGTGAGATTGAAGACAATCGTGGTGAAAGGTTGGTTAAACTTAATGTTGATGGTGTTACAGGTCATACATGGGTGAAAGTTACACACGTAATTGAATTAATTAGAAATGGTACATGGAGAGTTGCGAAAGATGGTCCTATTGAACCTGAGAAAATATTAAAAGAATTTAAATTTATATGAAAAATATATCGTATTTTTCTTGACAATGTCTGCCACTTTTTGTACTTTTGTGTATGGTGAGTGGTGGAGGGTATACACGATCCGTTGAATAACGGACTGGTCTCATATCATAAGAAATTTTATACGATGGTAAGCTTTTAAGCCCATTAGAAAAAGATCCCAAGTGAGGCATCAAAAGGTTTAAGTCCTTTTCTCACCTATAGAATATCCCTGAGAAAATAAAACTTCTCAGGGGTTTTTATTTTTCAGAAATTAGTACTATCTTTACACTATAAATAATATACAAATGAATGAATATAACTTAATGACCAAAAGTGGTGAAAAGGTTAATAAGACTAAATCAGAAAGTCTTGAATTAGCTATTGAGTTTTTCGCTAAACTTAAAAATATTAAAGTAACAGATTTATTAAAAATTTATAACGTAAAGGAGTGTTAGATATGAAAGCCCCCATTTTTTTTCTAGGTGATGTTCACGGTAATTTTAATTACATTGAATATTATATTAAACTCAACAAAATGGAGAATTGTATTATCTATCAAGTTGGTGATTTCGGTATTGGTTTTACTACTGAATTTAATGATATGGGTATCTTAGGTAATCTTAATAGATTCCTAAGAGAACGTAATATCCATTTTTATGCTATCCGTGGTAATCACGATAATCCAGCCTTCTTTGATGGTCATTTAGCAAATCATTTTGATAATTTACATCTTCTTGCTGACTATGATGTAATCGAAGTTAATGGGCGTAAAATCCTTGGTGTTGGTGGGGCTATTAGCATTGATAGACGTCCAAGTTTAGCGGATATGCAAAAAGAAGCTATATACGGACGTGATATTGAACTTTATTGGTTTGATGAGGCATTTAAGGTTGACGAAGAAAAGATTAAGTTAATTGAAGGTGTAGATATTTTAGTAACTCACACTGCACCTAATTTTTGTGTACCTATCAATAAAAATAATGATTTTGGCCCTTTGGTTAACAGATACGCGGAGTACGATGAAAATCTTAAGAAAGATTTAAATGAGGAGAGAGATAATGTAACTAAGTTGTGGGAACTATTAAAAGAAAAGAACCCCAATATAAAGAATCATTTTTATGGCCACTTCCATAGAGTAAATCTTGAAATCATTAATGGGGTTGAACATAGATTGTTGGATATAAATGAGTTCTACGATCCTAAGTTTGATTACATGGATGATTTAAATAAGAAATATGACGCATAAAAAAAGGGACATTAAGTCCCTTTTTTTATTTAGTTGGATATATTGTACTTTGAACCTTTACACCTGTAGGTAATTTAACATCTCTTACTGGTGCAACAGTTTTATATTTTGTATCTGGAAATGAATCATTTAATTCATTTAGAGCTCTAACATACTCTTCACCATATTGTCCTAATCTGTTGATAACACCATTAACTATTTCAGTCTTATCACCGAATAGTGTACCACCTCTTGGACGTTCGTCTTCTTTGAGTATCTTCTTAACAAGATTCTCTATATCTTTTTCGTTTAACTTAACTACTTTCATTTTATATTTATTAATAAATATTTGGTTATTAACGATTATTTTGTATCTTTGTATAAATAAATCAAGCCCCTATGAAAAATATTATATACTCTATTTTAATCGTAATCTTCAGTTTCTCTTTTACTTCTTGTAAAAAGAACGATTACCACAAAGTAACTTTTGAAGTTATTTTTTTACAAACACCAGCATCTGGTAGTTCTAACATGATTGATGTTTATGCAACACCAAGTTATGATGATAACAAACCATATATAAATAGACTTAATTTACCTCAAGTTTGGACTTATGACTGTTTATCTTTACAAAAAGGTGATAAGGTTCACTTTTTAATTAAAGGTCAATTATCTTATTATTTCGAAATGAGAGTTAAAATAGATGGTAATGAAGTGTCTTTCCGTAAAGTTAAAGTTAGTGATACTAATTACTACGAAGACCACGTTGAAGCATCTAGTGGTTTGAATGATAAAGAATATGAAGACACTGGATTAATCGAATTCACTTATAGATAATAAAAAAGGGACTTTAAAGTCCCTTTTTTTTATAAGTGTTACTTACAATATTATTTTTCTAATGGTTGAGCTCCATATGTAAATCCTAAGAATTCACAAGTAACTCTTCCACCCTGTCCTTGTCGGTTAGTTTGGGATGTATTAATATTTCCCCACTTTGTTGAACATACTACAGGGTATGATGGATTAGTACAAGGTGTTGGTGGTTCATGAGATTCATATCCCCAATCACAACCATACGGAAACACACCAGCGATATCTATACAACCTAATAACCAAACACCGTTTGTAGCTGTAACAAATTTTTGAAGTTGACCAGTACTGTCAGTATATCCAAAATCCCAAAATGCTCCGAAATTAGGATTCAATCCCTGAGTATTTCTCGGACCAAAAGATGTAACAGTTTCACGAAGAACTGAATGAAGTCCATCAACACATGAAATATCGAAAGATTCACCATTACCAGTTGTACTATCATTTTGCCACCATGAATTTACAGTAAATTCAAAGATGTTCAATCCAAATGGATAAAGTTTATGTCCCTTTGGGTCAAGAATACTTTGAGCTGCACTACAAGCTTGATTATCAACACCCCAAGTAATAACTGCTGCATTTACTTCATATGTAACTCCAAGGTGGTATTCAACGTCTTTTTTTGCCCAAAAAATACCTTTACATTGTACTGGGGTGCCATTTGGGTTTAAAGAGTTAGGGTTAAAGTTAGTGGAATCCATTCCGAATTTCCCAACGATTGATTGTGTACTAGGAAGAGTTACGAATACTTGAACTGAATCAAGTTTAGAACTATTCATTAATACAACATCTGTGTATTTGGTTGTATCAACAATAGATGGTGTTGGTGTTGGTGTTGGTTTTTGAGAACTCCAAATAATTGCTCCAGCGGCTATCAAACCTATACCTAAAGCAATTAAAATTACAGCTATTTTTTTCATAATTTTTATTTAGTTTTTATTTAATTTTTATTTAATTTTTATTTATTAATAAATACTTCAAATAATGAAAAAAGGGAACAATTGTCCCCCTTTTTATTTGATGATTAACTTTAATTTATTTTAATTAGAATCTATTTCCGCAACCAGCACAGAAATTATCATTCTGTTTGGTTTTTCTACCACATTTAACACAAAATTTATTCATCTTATTGATGTCTTTTGAGTCAACATACATTTGAGAGACTGGTTTAATTTGTATCTCAACAACATTTGTGGTATAGAAGTAAAACTTTTTACTTACTGTTTGAAATGATTGGTTAGAATGAGAACCCTCTTCAACTCTACCAGTTTCTAGTTTTGCTTTAACTGATCTCGTTGCCGATTTTTTTGGTTCTGCTAAACCACCAGCGAAATCCAAACTGTTTGTACTATACGTTGTATTTGTAGGTTCAGAAAAGAACGTAGATGATGTTGTGTTAGTAAGGCTACCAGTAAAAGTACCACTACTGCCTACAGCAGTTCCACCATAGTAAGTATTGCCTAACGTCCAAGTTGGGGTGTTTGTTGTACTCCATCCACCACCATTTGTGGTGATAATAGGATTGGATCTATAATTGATAGATAAATCTTCATTATAGAATTCAACCTTAACTAAACCATTTAGTTCAATTGCCTTTTTAACTTCTTCAGAGTTACCACCAACTTCATAAGTTTCAAATTTAAACTTATTAGAATTGTCTAAGTGACGTTCTAAGAATACTCTTTCACCAGGACGTAATACGATACCTGAAAAGGAAATTAATTTATTATTTATTGAGATTTTTGCGAGAACTGTTGTTTGTGTTGGATTGAAGAGTTCAATTTCGAATTCTGTTCCGTTCTCTAAGTAGACAAACTTGTCTTTCTTGATTTTTGTTCTGCCTTTGTTGACCGTAATATAGGCCATAGGCGCATTTGTAATGTTAGCCATTTTTTTGTTGTAACTTTAATTACTTGTTATTTGTAACTCTTTCTAATAACTTTGTTACCTTACCCTTCGGGGATAACTCGACAGAGATTTTCTCTGGTGACTAAAAAGATGAGTTAATCATCATTAATAAGTATATACATTTGGATTATTTTGTAAATAGTTGTATATTTGTATATGAAAAAATTCAGACTACCAAGAAAATTAAAAAAGAAACTACATAAAACAATGTGGTTATATCCTTACGATGAATCAATCCAAGGGTATTTAATGGCTACACCATATAATAGTGAAAAAGATTATAAGGCTTATAAATTAGGCATTATAAGAGATATAATGGATAGAAAAAGAAAATAAAATGAATATTTTTTACTTATCAGAAGATATTACTGAATGCGCTGAGTACCACGTTGACAAACATGTGGTAAAAATGCCATTGGAGACAGCTCAATTACTTTGTACTACACACTGGGTTACTGGTAGTTCGGCACAGTATAAAAAAACACATGCCAATCATCCGAGTTGTATTTGGGTTAGAAACTCAATACAAAACTATAGATGGTTATGTTCTTTGGGTAAAGCACTATGTAAGGAGTATACTCATAGATACGGAAAGATACATAAGTGTGAAGCTGTTATTGATTGGTGTATCAGTAACGAACCATCACTACCCAATACAGGGTTCACAGAACCCACACCGGCAATGGATGATATATATAAATTATCTAATTCATTGTCATCATACAGAAATTACTATATTCACGGTAAATCACATTTGGCTACCTGGAAAAACAGGGATAAACCTGAATGGTATAAAAACAATTAAACTATTTAGTTAATTTGTATTAATAATATATTTCTATTATGAAAAATTTTGATTCATTAAGAAATATAGATACTACCACAGATGAAGGTAAGATGTTACTATCCGCTTTAGCTGTACTAACCTCAATAGAGACACCAGATAAAAGATATGGCGATACATCTCATCCTGATGATGTTTTAAAAAGAGTTGAGAATATAGCTCGCTCCATTTTTGAAACAAATATCGATATAGAAAAAGATATTTACAATAAAAACATTTTAAGACATAAATTTTTATAACTTTTATTTTGCCTATCATACTTATTGTAGTATATTTGTATCGTTATGAAAGCAATAAAAATGAAAATAGACGCAGAAGCCATTAGAAAAATGGAAAAAACAGCTCACAGAGCTGCTTTGATTGAAGCAGGTATGTACGCTCGTCCTACTCATAAAGTACATAAGAGTGTAAAAGATTATAATCGTAAACCTAAATACAAGAAAAACTTTTTAGATTAGTCTTGATAGTTACGTTTGATTATACTACTATTATATAGTCGGTGTTGTAATCACCTCCCTAACAGTAAATTACGATTCACATTAGGTTTTCACCGACTACCAATTCAAGGTCATAAGGGGTTTAGGCGTTAGTCTGTAATACTCTTGTGACCTTTTTCATTTAAAAACAAAAAAAAGATATGGATAAATACGAAAAATTGTACAGAGATTTAATCTCAACAGGAACTGGAGAAATGTTTTGTTATGGTGACAGCATGATACCAATTCTATATTCTGGATGTAAATTAACATTCATCAAACAACGAGATTATAAAGTTGGCGATATAGTTTTTTGTATCATAGATGGTTATTTGATTGATGCACATATAATCACAAAAAGAATGAGAAGTAGACATAAAACAACTGAGTATCAAATATCTGATAGTCATGGTAATATAAATGGTATAACGGATTTAATATTTGGTCGAGTAATAAAGGCTGAGTATGAAGATGGAACACCAACAAAAGAATTTAATTAAAAAATATGACAAAATATGAAAGATTAAAGCAAAACTTAGAAGAAACTGGTAGTGGCAGTATGAAGTGTTTCGGTAACTCGATGACACCAATCCTTACCACTGGTGGTGAACTAACGTTTGTTAAACAAGAAGACTACGAAATAGGTGATATAGTCTTTAGTAAAGTACGAGGAAGATGGATTGACGCCCATAAAATCGTACAAAAGGATAAAAATAAGGGTTATCTTATCGCCAATAACCACGGACATCAAAATGGGTGGACTCACCAAATTTTTGGAAAGGCCGTTAAAGTAACATATAATGGTGAGTCATTTAAAAATTTATAAACAATGAGTAAAGTGTTTTTTACGTCCGACACACACTTCGGACACAACAACATTATCAAATTCAGTGGTCGCCCATTTAAGGATGCTGACCATATGAACGATATGTTGATTAAGACCTGGAACCAAACGGTTTCGGATGATGATGAAGTCTACCATTTGGGGGATGTCTCTTTGACAAACCAAGACAAAACAATGGATATCATTAACAGATTGAACGGTAAAATCTATCTGATTAAAGGTAACCATGAAAAATCAATAATGATGAAATCCTACACAAGGGATAAATTTGAATGGATCAGAGACTTAACGGAAGTTCAAGTAAATGGCCAATTAATTGTTCTTTGTCATTACGCAATGAGAGTATGGAATAAATCACATCACGGTACTTGGCACCTTTATGGACACTCACACGATTCTTTGGAAAAAGAAGTTTGGGGACGTTCAATGGATGTTGGAGTAGATTCAGCGAATAGAATCTTGGGTGAGTATCGCCCCTTTTCTTTTGATGAAATTTCCCGTATTCTTAGTAAAAGAGAATTTAAAGGTGTCGACCATCATGAAGAAAAATAAAACAATTATTGGTTCAGAAGAAGTAATTTCATTTCCAGAAGTTGGGATTGAATCTATTTCTGCTCGTGTTGATACAGGAGCAGCGACATCATCATTGGGTGTAAATAAAATCCAAGAGAAAGATGGTGTTCTTTGTTGTACAATGCCGAACCATCAAGAAGTTTGTTTTAAAGATTACACTAAAAAGGTAATCAAAAGTTCATTCGGACATATCGAAGAAAGGTATGTTATCCGTCTGCTAGTTAATGTATTGGGTCGTGAGATTCGTACAGATTTTACTCTTGCTAATAGAAGTAAGATGACCTTTTCAGTTCTTTTAGGTCGTAAATTATTAAGGAACAAATTTATTGTTGATATAACCTTAAAGAATCAAACTATTTAAAATATAGTTTGTTTTTATTTATGGCCAACATTTCGTTTAATTGTTTCATATTAATAGGAACAATCTCCCCGTTTATATTAGATCCAACCCAGACATAAAGTAATTTCTTAGTAGTGATAGATAGTATCTTATAGTAGGATATTGGCATCTTTATTCTAGATTTACCCAAATAGGTTTTATTTTTATTGTTGTAAATAACACCAGTTATTATCGTCACATTCACTTTGTATTTAGCAATAGTATCCTCAACATTACCTTCCAATTGAGCCCACTTACCTCTATTAAATGCTGCCAACTGTGGTGCTTGATTAAACAAACTAAATGAACTATGATTCAAAGTATCATTATATGATGTTATGTGTGATGGTGTTAAATGTCCTAAATCATATCCACTATGAAGATAGAATTGTTTACTATAGATACCTTTATAGGTGTCTTGGAACCATTTATTGTCTCTATCACTATCTAACTTTTGAAAATTGGAGTATTTTAAATCTAATCTAGAAATGAAAGTATTAGTATCAACATCTAGATAAAGAGTCATATCACAATGTTTTATAGTTAAATGACCTGGATTTATTTCAGTCCCTATTGTCTGTAGTGATATAAAACCACCAAGTAATATCGGTATTAGAATAAAAATTATTAATTTTTTCATAGTTAACGAACATTACTTGGCCTAATTAATTTAGAAATTCCAGACCTTTCATCTTTAGATTTTATATAGTTATTTACCAGCCCTTTTATTCTTTTGAAGTCTAACCCTTTTAATTCGCAATAAGCCCTCAATAACCATAATCCACTACTTACTACCTCATCTTGTTCATCATACCAAGTAAAATATCTCTTTTTTAAATTACCCCAGAGTGCTATTTTTTTAAATGGGTAACTTTTACCGTGAACAAAAATTCCAGCTTCCGAATATAATTCATGGGAGTCTACAGGTTCTTTGAATATAAAATAAATCAAAACCATATTTTTTGATGTATAACTTTCGAAATGGTGTGGGTCTTTAGCCGTTGTACACCAACGAGTTTCAGCACCATAGATACAAGAAGAGGCGTGTGATTTAGGTGCAACTATCTTAAGATGATTGTCATTATAAATTACTGTGGTCTCTTTTTTAGTAACCTCAGCAACTTCACTTTTAGAAGGGTATTTTTTTACAATATAATCAATAATAGCTAGTAAATCTTTTGGGTTATTATATGTGTTTATTGATTTTGGTTCCCAAACACCTAACCTATCAACATAATCTGGTGCTAATGCTGGTAATCTAACGATTGTAACCTTATTAGGTATCGACCCATAAGATTCTCTATACCATTCATACACCCTCTCAGGGGTTAATCTATCATTATATTTATGAAATAAATTTACTGTCTTTAATAGAAACTCAGTATAATCCGTTATGTTTGTTGGAAAGTGTTCAAAATAATAATCAATTTCACCCTTTGTGTCATATCTCTCAAACCTAGTGATATAATCATATAACTTAGTCACCAACCAAGGTAGATATTTGTTATCACCCGATGGGTCTTTCTTAGATAGTTCATCAATAAAATCAGCAGGCAGATTAGGATATTTTTTTTTAATATCATCTACACGACCTTCAAATAATAATTGATGTCTAATAATTTCCTTCATCTTTTATAAATATCACTTTTTTCTCTTAATTTTCCTTAAAACCCTATGAGATTCTGAGGTTAATTTACTACCCTTCCTCATATTAGTTAATGACCTTATAAATCTCAAATTAGATATGTGA
>Ga0315289_10006110_pt1 | contig 17732 bp, 19 predicted proteins | sample YL17G11_40_MG_FD_203452 | JGI IMG/M metagenome (GOLD analysis project Ga0315289, IMG submission 203452) | Sediment microbial communities from Yellowstone Lake, YNP, Wyoming, USA - YL17G11_40 | ecosystem: Environmental > Aquatic > Freshwater > Lake > Sediment | place: USA: Wyoming | collected... | reverse complement strand
ATTTCGATATGTTCGATGCCGGGCGCGAGGATTTCGCTGCGCCGCGATTCCGGTCCTTCTCGAGGTCGGCGGGTCGCGCCGGCGTCCATAGCGCCTATGATAAAAAGCGCCGCGAAGGCGGGCACGAGGGCGATACGACGTCTCGGGTTCACGGCCCCAAAATAGTCCCGACGCAACGGGCTGTCAAGACCGTCTATTGACTTGGTCGCCGCCGCAGTCTATCCTGAGGCCTCTTTCCCTAGAGCGGATTCGAAAGGAGTCGCACAATGGATTCTCTGCGCGATAGAATCGTCTTCATTACCGGCGCGAGCTCGGGCATCGGGCAGTCGTGCGCCCGCGAGTTCGCAGGCGAAGGCGCCCGGATCCTGATGTGCGCCCGGCGAGCCGACAGGCTCGAGCGGTTGGCGGCCGAGCTCAAAACCGAGTTCGGCGTTCCAGTGTTATTCTTCAGACTCGATGTTCGTGATCAACCGGCGGTCGAGAAGGCCCTGACCGGGCTTCCTGATGACTGGCGGGCCATCGATGTCCTGGTCAACAACGCGGGCCTAAGCCGGGGTCTGGATAAGCTTCATGAAGGACGGATCTCCGACTGGGAGGAGATGATTGACACCAACGTCAAGGGATTGCTCTTTGTCAGCAAGGCGGTCATCCCGGGGATGATCAGCCGCGGCCGCGGCCACATCATCAACATAGGTTCGATCGCCGGCCACGAGGTCTATCCCGGCGGAAACGTGTATTGCGCGACGAAGTTTGCGGTGAACGCTCTATCCCGGGGTTTGCGCCTGGACCTCAGCGGAACGCCGCTCCGCGTGACGACGGTCGACCCGGGCATGGTCGAGACCGAATTCAGCCTCGTCCGGTATCATGGCGATTCCGCCCGGGCCGCGAAGACCTATCAGGGGTTCACGCCGCTGGGGCCCGGCGATATCGCGGCCGTTGTCGTCTTCTGCGCGACTCGGCCTGCCCACGTCAACATCAACGAGGTCATCGTCCTGCCGACGGCCCAGGCGTCGGCGACGCTCGTCCACCGAAAAACGTAGGGGGAGTGCTCGGCGGTCACAGCCGGCCGTGGGTTTCCTTGTCGAGGCGGTCGAAGAAGGCGACCATGAATTTATGCCGCTCCTCGGCGATCCGACGTCCTTCTTTCGTGTGCATCTTCTCCCGGATATGGCGCAGCTTGACTATGAATTCGCGGTAGGCGGTGTCGTCCTTCGTATAGGGTTCGGTCCGGGCGAGGTCCGTGCCCTTGTTATGAAGCCGGGCGCCGACTTCGCCCGCGAACAGAAAGGCCCGGCCGACACCGACCGCCCCGATCGAATCGAGCTTGTCCGCGTCGAAAAGGATTTTAGCTTCAAGCGTTTCCGGGACGGCGCTTTTTCGATAGCGGTGGGTCTGAATGCAGTGGACGACGCGGGTGATGGTCTCCGCGGCGAGGCCGCGGCGCTCGAGCAAAGTCCGAGCGTGTTTCGCCCCGGCCTCGGAATGACAGACGCGCCCATGGGAGCCGTCTTCTTCGGCCCGGCCGATGTCATGAAGGACGGCGGCGATCTTTAGGACCCCGAGGTCGGCGCCTTCTTTCGCTCCGATGCAAAGGGATAGGCGCAGAACGCGTTCCGTATGGTCCCAGGCATGGCTGCTTCGCGCGGTTTTAAAAAACTTGCGAGCGTCTTTTTTAACCGCGCGGAAAAGGGAATCTGATGGAGCGATAGCGGTCATGGCGGATGCCGCAGAGTATAACACAGCATCGCCGCGGACGGCTCAAAAAACGAGCCCCAAGCCAAGCGTGACGCCCAGGGACGACGTTTTCAGCCAGCTTTTCCATGTCGGGCCCTCGTGCCCGACATGAAGCTCGGAGATGTCCCGGCCCTTCCCTTCGCCGCTGACATAGTAATAGCCGATCAGGCGGTAGAGGACGCCTCCGCTCACGAAAAGAAACGGCGCGATTTGCCATTGGAGTCCGCCGCCGAGGTTCACGCCGAACCCGATATAGGCGGCGTTATACCGGACGCCGTAGAGCTCCGACCCGGAATTGACGTTGAGCCAGGGAATGCTCAGGCCGAGGAGAAGAAAGGGCTTGAGGGGGAAATTCCGGACGAGAAACGTCCGGCTGTCGAGCTCGATGGAATGAAACGAGGCATCGACCTCGCGGTCCAGAAGAACGGCCCTATGGCCCGAGCCGACATAGAGGAGTTCCCATTGCCAGCCGTCCCGTTTGTAGCCGATGCCGAACCCCGCGGCGGTCGCGGATTGCAGCCCGGGAACGAAAAAGGCCATCTCAAAGTGCCAAAGGACCAGGCTTCCGTCGAAGTCGCCTTTGAAACCGAGCGATTGGCCTGAAACGGCGAGATAGAATCCGTCGGTGGACGGCTTGACCTCTTGCGCCGCGGCCGATAAAAGGGAGAGAAAGGCCAGCGATATCATGACCGCCGCCCGGGCTTCGATCTTTGCGGCGAGACGTTTCTTTCGCGCGGCGGTTGTTGTCATGCGGGTCTCTTTCCGCGGATAGTAGGGGGAGAGAGGGGATTTGTCAATAAAGAAAATGGGGGGACACAATACCTGTTTCCCCAATTCCGGAAGCACGGAAAATTATGGAATCAGGTATTGTGTCACCATATTTTCACAAGGGGGGAAATCAAGTTTTACTGGGCCGTTTACGGAGGCGGGGAGTCTAACGTTATTTACTTGGAGGGAGCGCCGCCGTCATCGAGCGAAGTCATCGGCACGAGGCTGGCGGCCGGGTTGGAGTTTCGATTTTAGAGGAAATCGGGAGCGGTATCCGTTTCGTTGTTTCGAAGCCGAGGGGATGGCCTTCACCGCGCACTTTTTCGCTGCCCGGACGGCCGCCCGGACGGACTGTTCGGGGAGACGCGGGAAGGCCGATGTCGATGAAAATCCGGCTGATCATCTCTCCAGGGATCGAGGAATTAATGATCTCGTCCAATGGCTTTGTCTTTTTACCCTTTTGTCCGAAATTTCCTATGACTCCAGCTTCATTCTCTTGAGCAGGCTTTTGAATCGCGGGTCGGAGCGCAAGCTGTTAAGCAGTGGATCGACTTTAAGGTAAGACATCCAGGAAGAACGTTCTTCACAGGCTTTTTGTAAATATTCAAACGCCTGATCCTTCTCGCCTAATGCCGCATAGACTACGGCTATGAGATATTTATCATCAGACACTGTCTCAAGCTCACGGATGATCTTCGGAGCATCGCTTTTCTTTCCGGAAAGTGCATAGACATATCCGAGGACGCTTAAGTAGGAGGGGATGCGTCCCGAAAGAATTACCGCTTTTTGTATCTCTTCAAGCGCTTCTGCGTGCATCCCCTTTTGGGCATAAGCCCACGCCATATACTTGTGAAGCTCTCCGAAACTAGGGTTCATTTCGAGCGCCTTCCGGTAGTGCTCTATGGCGTCATCGTAGCGCCGCGCCTGATAAAGTATAAATCCAACATTAGCATTGATGATGAGTGAAAGAGGGTCGAGCTCTCGTGCTTTCTTGATTTCCACGAGCGATTCATCATGCCGGCCCTGCCGCATCAATAAGAGCGCATACCAATGGTGAGCTGTGGCATAGCCCGGATTGAGCTCAATGGCCCTCTTGAATTCTTTTTCCGCACTCTTCCAGTCCCAATCCCAACTATATTTGATCAATGCTAGGGAAACATGCACTTCCGAAAGTGCGTCATCGATCTCTAAGGCTTTAGCGGCCGCCGCTTTTGCCTTTTCGAAAGCTTCTTTGGCAGGAAACGCACTGTATTCCGGAAGAACAGCATAAGAGTCTGCCAGGCCTGAATAAGCCAGGGCGTATTTCGGATCTTTTTCTATGGCTAATTTGAAGTAGTCAATGGCCGCCTTCAGCCCTTCTTCTGTTCGCTTATTCCAGAAAAACCGTCCCCTCACGTAAGCCTGGTAAGCCTCCCCGCTCTCGGTGTTGTGTTTAGTTATGCGCTTAAGTTCTTCCCCTGTCAGCTTCAACCTGAGGTTATCGGCGATAGAACTTGAAATTTCATCTTGAACCCGGAAGATTTCTGAAGCTTTTCTTTTGTACTGATCCCCCCAAATTCGGCTGTTATCGGCGGTCTTCACCAGCTCGACGTTGATAGAAAACTCATCCCCGCGTTGATACATCTTGCTTATAAGGACCGCCTCCACGCCCAGTTCCTGGCCTGCCACTTTGGGAATGATTTCCTTGCCCTTGTAATGGAAGACAGAGCTGCGCGCGATAACCTTCTTCAGGCTGGATAATTGCGAAAGCTTGTTAATGATACTTTCGGTCATCCCCTCGGCAAGATATTCGATTTCAGGCCCTCCGCCTGTATATTCGAAAGGCATGACGGCGATAGAATCGATTCCCGTTGGGCGCGCCTTTAGTAAATAAAATCCAATGGCAGCAAGCAATGCCAAGAGAGCGCCGACGCTTGTATAAATGGCAAGCTTTCTCCAAGTCTTTCTACCAGTTTTTTCTGTATCCCACTTTTGCTTTGGAACGCCCCTCTCTGTGATGGGAATGCCCCGCGCAATCCCGGCGAGGTCTGAAAGGACTTCGCCTGCACTCTGAAACCTCTTCTCTTTATCCTTTTCCAGGCATCTCAGAATAACACCGCTGAGGTCTTCAGGAATCTGCGGATTCAGGTCCTTGGGATTCTTTGGAATTTCGCTTTTTTGTTTCATGGCGATACTGAGGGCGGTTTCGCCTTCAAATGGGACCCTCCCCGTCGCCATTTCGTAGAGGATAATGCCGAGCGAATAAATATCCGAGCGCTGATCAGTCTCATTCCCTTCCACCTGCTCGGGACTCATGTATTCCGGCGTCCCGATGATGACACCTGCTCCTGTTAGGCCCTTCGTTCTTAGCGACCGGGCGATCCCGAAATCCATGATCCTGGCGTTGCCGTCCTTATCGATCATAATATTGCCAGGCTTCAGATCTCTATGGACAACCCCCAGCCTGTGCGCCTCCTCCAACCCCTCGCAGACCTGCCTGGCGATGGCGATCGCCGTTCCTGGGCTCAACTGCTTTGACCTGTGGATGAAACTCTTCAGATCCTCGCCCGGAACGTATTCCATCGTGATGTAATAGGTCCCCTCCTCGTCGCCGAGGTCATACATCCGGCTGACATTCCGATGCGAGATCTTCCGCGACATCTTCAGCTCGCTCCGGAAGCGGTCGATGACCTCCCGCTCGGCGGCGATTTCCGGCCTGATGAGTTTTAGGGCGATTTCTTCTTCGGTCTTCTTGTCGAAGACCCTGTAAACCTTCCCCATGCCGCCCTTTCCCAACTCTTCGATGATCTCGAATCGGCGGGCGAATAGGGTTCCTCTGGTCAGTTCCTTGACGGGTGTCCGGAGGGTTTCCGTCATGACAAAAGGATGGCCGTTGATCGGACGGAACGCGGTGCCACACTCCCCGCAGAATTTCTGGGTATCGGGATTCTCAGAATGGCATTTCGGGCACTTGATGGCCACGGCCTTCCCCTTTTATCAAGGATGGCCAAGGGTTAGCAAGGAATAGGAGATTAGTCAATCAGCAACTTCCTTCCAAGGGCTGGGCGGCCAGGCCGGCGATAGCTGGGGCGGGCATTCCGCGATTACCCCTTTCTCACCAATCCCGCGGCATAAAACGAAAGAAACCTCGCGAAAAAAAAACGAGACGATGATCGTGGAGCTGACGACCGTCGGGAACTTGAAAATATCGACGAAGAGCCACATCAGGGCGACATTGGCGATCGCCATGACGCCCGTGACGGCCGCGTATTTGTAAAACCCCTGGCCATGAAGCCGATCACGACGTACGCGTAATACTTGGTGAAGAAGATGAAGATGACCGTCAGGGACGCTCCGATGATCGTTCCGGCCTTCAAGACGTCGATCAACAGCCACATCAGGAATATATTAATGAACGTGAAAACGACTCCGACGAAACCATACCTGGCGAAATCCCTGCCGAACTTGAGAGGCTTGGAGTCCTTGATGATTTCCATGTCTTCGTCAATAAGACTCTCACTCATTATATAGATTCGCGGATTCGGCCGCTATAAGAACGTCCTCTCCAACGCTTAGGCTTGCGGTGGATGCGGGATTTCGACCGGCCAGGGACCGTGAGATTTAGAATTTGAAGCCAATGAAGGGCTGGAGGTCGGCGGCCGACGGCATGTGTTCCTTGACACTCCCTTGAATCTATTTGTAATATTGTGTGGTTCGCTCAGGACCAGTGCGGGAATATCCATATTCTATTACGAAAGGAATCAACATGCCTGCCAAAAAAATAGTCTACCCTTACATCCCCAACTCCGTGCCGGACGTGAAGGAGGAGATGCTGCGGGCGGTGGGCGCCGGGAGCATCGAAGAGTTCTACGCCGACATCCCCGCAAATCTGCGCTTCAAGGGCCGCCTCAATCTGCCCGAACCGCTGCTCTCCGAAGCCGAACTCATCCGCCATGTGGACGGCTTACTGAACAAGAACCGCTCCACCCGTGAGACGCTCAGTTTCCTGGGCGCAGGCTGTTACCAGCATCAGGTGCCGGCCGTGTGCGATGAGATCAACTCACGCGGCGAATTCCTGACCGCTTATGCCGGCGACCCCTACGAAGACCATGGCCGCTTCCAGGCTCTGTTTGAATACGAGAGCATGATGGCGGAATTGCTCAACATGGACGTGGTCAACGTCCCCAACTATGACGGCTTCCAGGCTTCGGCCACCGCCTTGCGCATGGCGGCGCGTCTCACCGGACGGAACGCGGTGCTGTTGCCGGACAACATGAGCGCGGACAAACTTTCGAAGGTGCGCGAATATCTGAAACCCGATGTCGCCATCGAACGGCTTCCCTTCGGCCCGCGCAGCGGCTTGCTGGACCTGGCGAGTCTGCGGGCGAAACTGGATGAGCGCGTCGCGGCGGTCTACTTCGAGAATCCCACCTACCTGGGCCTGATCGAGACCCGGGCCGACCAGGTCAGCGCCGCGGCCCATGCGGCGGGGGCGCTGTCCGTCGTCAGCGTGGACCCGCTCTCGCTGGGCGTGATCCGACCTCCGGCCGAGTATGGCGCCGATATCGTCTGTGGGGACATCCAGACGCTGGGTATCCACATGCACTACGGCGGCGGACACGGCGGCTTCATCGCCACGATTGATGATCCCAAATTCGTCATGGAATTCCCCTCCCGCCTGTTCGGCGTCGCGCCGACCGCGGTCAAGGGCGAATACGGATTCGGCGACGTGGCTTACGAGCGCACGTCTTTCGCGCTAAGGGAAGAAGGCAAGGAATGGGTCGGCACCGCCGCGGCGCTGTGGGGCATCACCGCCGGGGTTTACCTGGCGTTGATGGGACCACGGGGCATGGTGGACATCGGCGAGGGCCTCATGCAGCGTTGCCGCTATGCCATGAAAAAGATCGCCGCCATCCCCGGTCTGAAAGCGACTTTTGCGGACACCCCGCACTTCACCGAGTTCGTAATCAATTTCGATGACACGGGCAAGACCGCGGCGCAGATCAACCAGGCCCTGCTGGAGCGGGACATTTTCGGCGGCAAAGACCTTTCGAGCGAGTTCCCGTCCCTGGAACAAAGCATCCTATTCTGCGTCAGCGAAGTCCACACCCGGTCCGATCTCGACCGCCTCGCAGCCGCCCTGGAGGAGGTGACACGATGAAACCGATTGCCCCCAAACCCATGCCGCGCCGCTTTCACCAGGCGCGTTGGGACGAACCCGTCATCTTCGAACTGAGCCAACCCGGTCAGCGCGGCGTGTTGCTGCCCCCCGTCGAAGCCGGGATAAAACAGGAGGTCGGCAATCCGGCCCAGGCGTTGCCCGAAGCCGTCCGACGTCGAAAGCCGCCGGCCTTGCCGGAGATGTCCCAAATCCACGTCCTGCGCCACTATGCCCGTCTCTCCCAAGAAAACCTGGGCGTGGACCTGAATATCGACGTGGGCCAGGGCACCTGCACGATGAAGCACAGCCCAAAAGTCAACGATCAATTAGCCCGCACTCCCAAATTGACCGAGTTGCATCCGTTGCAAGATGAATCGACCACGCAGGGCATCTTGGAGGTGATGTATCGCCTGGAAGGGATGCTCAAGGAAATCTCCGGAATGGATCGAGTCACCCTGCAGCCGGGGGCCGGGTCGGCGGCGATTTACACGAATATTTGCATGATCCGAGCCTATCACGCCTCCCGCGGCGAGGACAAAAAGCGCGACGAGGTGGTTACCACGATTTTCTCCCATCCCTCCAACGCCTCGGCAGCCAAGGTGGCCGGATACAAGGTCATCACGCTCTATCCGGACGAAGACGGCTACCCCGACCTGGCGGCGCTCAAAGCGGCGGTTTCGAGGCGTACCGCGGCCCTGCTGATCACCAACCCGGAGGACACCGGCATCTTCAACCCGCGCATCGAGGAATTTGTGCGCGCGGTGCATGACACCGGCGGATTGTGCGCTTACGATCAGGCCAACGCCAACGGCATCCTGGGCATCACGCGTGCCCGCGAGGCCGGCTTCGACGCCTGTCACTTCAACTTGCACAAGACGTTTTCCACCCCGCACGGCTGTGGCGGCCCGGCCACCGGCGCCAGCGGTGTAACGGATGCCCTGGCGCCCTTCCTGCCTGTCCCGACCGTGGAGTTCGACGGCCGAAAATACTATCTGGATTACTGCCGCCCGCAGAGCATCGGCAAGACGCGACCGTTCTACGGCGTGGCGCCCAACATCATGCGCGCCTACGCCTGGATCATGAGCCTGGGCGCGGACGGCTTACGCGAGGTGGCCGAAATTGCCGTGCTCAACAACAACTACCTGATGAAACGGGTGCTCGAAATACGCGGAGTCAGCGCTCCTTACGCCAAAGGCAAGCGCCGCATCGAGCAGGTGCGTTACAGTTGGGAGCAGTTGACCCAAGAAACCGGCGTCCGCTCCGAAGAGATCGAGACGCGGGTGGCCGATTTTGGCATGCACTACTGGACGAGCCATCACCCCTACGTCGTCCCCGAACCGATGACCCTGGAGCCGACCGAGTCCTACTCCAAGGCTGACCTGGACGAATATGCCGCCATGCTCAGACACATTGCCGAGGAAGCCTACTCCAACCCGGAGATCATCAAGACCGCCCCGCACAACAGCACCGTCCATCGCACCCATCACGAGCCGTTCGACAACCCGGACGAGTGGGCGGTCACTTGGCGGGCGTATCAGCGCAAGACGGGTCAGTCCCTCGCCCCCGGCCCCACTCCCGAGGAAAGAGGGGAGTAATCGGTGAAGCGGCTGGGCTTGATCGTCAACCCCGTCGCCGGAATCGGCGGGCGGGTTGGACTGAAAGGCAGCGACGGCCTGGATGTGCAGCAGCGCGCCCGCGCCTTAGGCGCCGTGCCGCAAGCCCAGGAACGCGCCGCGGCCGCATTGGAGTCTCTCCGCCCGCTGGCGGGTGACATCGAACTGCTGACCGCTCCAGGCGAGATGGGCGAGACGGTTGCTCGCCGCTGCGGATTTGACCCTCACCCCCTGTCCCTGTCCCAGCGGAAGAGTGGAGAAACCACCCCTGAAGATACCCGCTGCGCCGCTCGCGCTATGACGGATGCTGGCGTCGCCCTGATCCTGTTCGCCGGCGGCGACGGGACCGCCCGCGATATGTCCGCGGCCATCGGGAACGACTTCCCCGTTTTAGGCATCCCGGCAGGAGTCAAGATTTATTCGGCCGTCTATGCGGTCACGCCGCGCATGGCGGGTGACCTGGCGGTAGAATTCCTGCGCGGCGGACGAGTTCGCTTGCTAGAGGCCGAAGTGCTCGACCTGGACGAAGAGGCCTACCGAAAGGGACAGATCATTACCCGCCTGGACGGCTATCTGAAAATCCCCTATCGGCGCGAGCTCGTCCAGAACCAGAAGGTGCCCACTCCTGCCAGCGAAGCCGTCCAGGCCCAGGCCATCGCCGCCGATGTGATCGAATGGATGAATCCGGACATGGCCTACCTGCTGGGACCGGGCACGACCACGCGGGCGTTGGCCGAACGCGCGGGTCTGCCTAAGACCCTGGTTGGCGTGGACATCATCACCCGCGACGAACTCCTGGCCGCCGATGTCGGCGAGCGGCAGATTTTGGAAATGCTGGAACGCCGTCCGCTGGGACTGGTCGTCACACCCACCGGCGGGCAGGGATTCCTGCTCGGGCGCGGCAACCAGCAAATCAGTCCGGAGGTGATCCGCCGGGTGAGCCGGGAGAACATCCGGGTCATCTGCCTGGCCTCCAAGATCGCCGCCCTGCGGGGGCGTCCGCTGTGGGTAGACACCGGCGACCCTGAGACCGACCGCCTGCTGACAGGGTATGTCGAAGTGGTCACGGGGTATCATGAAAAAATCATCTACAAAGTGATGGCTGGGAGTTGAACTGCCGACACACAGGAAGGTTCACACAGGAGGTTTTTATGCGCGGCTTGAAAGGCAAACGTGTTTTGATTACCGGCGGGGCAGGCGGGATCGGCTTCGCCACGGCGAAACGTTTACTGGAGGAAGGTTCACGCGTCGCCATCCTGGACCGGGACGAAGCCGCCTGCCGGCGCGCCCGGAAGGAACTGCCCGGTCTGAGCGGCACGCTCCTGGCCGATGTGTCGGATGACCGCTTGGTGGCACGCGCCTTCGACGAATTGGATGCCTTGTTTGGCGGGCTGGACGTGCTCATCAACAACGCCGGGATCAGCATCCGCCACCCATTCATGGAAATCACCCCGGAACAATGGCGCACGGTGGTGAGCGTCAACCTGAACGGCGTCTTTTACGTGGCCCAGCAGGCCGCCCGGCGCATGCTGGCCGGGAACGGCGGCGTGATCCTGAACATGGGTTCCACCAACGGCCTGACGGGCTATCATTATTACGCCGATTACAATGCCACCAAAGCCGGCGTGATCGAACTCAGCCGCTCGATGGCGCTCGAACTGGGGCCAAAGATCCGCGTCAATGCCGTCTGCCCCGGCTTTATCATGACCCCCATGCAAGAAGCCGAGTACACGCCGGAGATGCGCCGGGCATTCGAGAACAAGGTCCCGCTGGGCAAACTGGGCAAGCCGGAAGACGTGGCCGCGCTGTTCGCCTTCCTGGCTTCGGACGAGGCGGCTTTCATCTCTGGACATGATTTCGTCATAGATGGCGGTGAGATTGCCGGGGGCCTGGCCAGCCAGGTATAGCGGGCGAATTTGTCTGCGAAGAAGACGAAGAGACACGAAGAAAAATTAAGGAAGCCAACATGGACATACTTAAAAACAAAGTCGCCCTCATCACCGGCGGCGCGTCGGGCATCGGCCGCGCAACAGCCATCCTGTTCGCTCAGGAAGGCGCGGCGGTGGCCATCGTGGACATCAACAAGGAAGGGGGGCTAATCACCGTTAAAAAAATCGAAGCCGCCGGCGGCAAGGCCATTTTCATCGCCGGCGATGTGGCCAAAGCGGAAGACTGCCGGCACGCGGTCGAGACAACGGTGGTCGCCTTCGGCGGGCTGGACATCCTGTTCAACAACGCCGGCATCGTTCGCCGCGCCGACGTTCTCACGACCACCGAGGCCGAGTGGGACCGGGTGATGGATGTGAACGTCAAATCCATCTTCCTCATGAGCAAACATGCCATCCCGCACATGGAAAGGCGCGGCGGCGGCTCTATCATCAACACTAGTTCCGGCTGGGGGCTGAAGGGCGGCGGCCAAGCCGTTTCGTACTGCGCTTCCAAAGGCGCGGTGACCAACATGACGCGCGCCATGGCCATTGACCACGGCAAGCAGAACATCCGCGTCAACGCGGTCTGCCCCGGCGACACGGATACGCCCATGTTGCGTATCGAGGCCCAACAACTCGGTCAACCCGAAAAAGCGTTCCTGGCTGAATCCGCCGCTCGGCCGTTAAGACGTTACGGCAAACCGGAAGAAATCGCTGCGGCTGTCCTCTTTCTGGCCAGCGAGGCGGCCGGTTTCATCACGGGCGCGGCGCTGGTGGTGGACGGCGGCGGACTAGCTTAATCTGACTATTGAAACTCCAGATAATCCATCGTCTCCTGGTCGCGCGCGTCCTGGCTATACCGGCAACCGACCATTCCCTCGGGCTCCAAGAACGACAGCCGCTCTAGGGCGAGGGCCGGCCGGATCATCGATCTCGTTGAATAAAAAAAAAGTGTAAAGTGTAGACGCGACCCCGAATTCCGAATTTACTTTTTCTCGGCGGCTTGGGCTTTGATGTTGTCGATCGTTTTCTGGATCCCTTCCTTGATCCGGGGCGGCTGAGCGGGAGCGCGCGTTAGGGCTTTTTCGGCGGCTTTAAGAGCGTCGCCGTAGTTCTTCATTTTCAGATAGACCGAGCTTAGCGTGTTGAAACCGCTATAGCCCTCCGGCGTCAGTTCGATGATTTTCTTGGCCGCCGTCAAGGCGCTGTCCAAGTTCTGGCCTTGGGTGGACCAGAACTGGGCGTACCGGCCGAGGTTGCCCGCGTTGTCCATATTCTTTTTTAGAAACTCGGGTCCGTAGATGGCCAAGGCTTTTTCCGGATGACCGGCGTCGATGTAGAGCGGGGCGGCCATGGGCGCGGCCATCGCGGCCGGGTCGAACGGAGCGGAAGGGGCGGCCCCCGGTTTAGCGGGTGGAGGCACCATCGCGAGCTTCATGATCTGGTCCGCGGCTTCCACGGCCTTGTCTTTGTCGCCTTTTAGCAAATACAATCGGGCGAGATTCTGGTAACCCGTTATCGCCTGCCGGCCCTGGGAGAGGTCGATGGCTTTCCGGGCGAGCGTGATGCCTTTGTCGACCGGGTCCTTATCAAACAGAATCCGGGTGACCCAACCGCTGTAAGCCGCAGCTTCTTGCGGGAAACGGCCCGTGTATTCCTCGAAGAACTTCGTCGCGTCATCCTTCGAGCCCTGGCGTCCGTAGAACGAGCCTATCCGGCTGTACGCGTCCTTGACGATCTGACTGTCCGGATACTTCTTCACGAACGCCAGGAGCGGCGCCGCGTCGGGCGGACGGGCGGAGAAGGCCCCCTGGGCGATGTTGAACTCGGCGTATTGCGTGTAGGAAACCTTGACCTTGTCCCGGCCGTAGTCCGTCATACCCTTTTTCCCGTCGGGGTCTAGGGCGATGACCTGCTTGTACATCTCGTTCGCTTTTTCCGTGTTGTAGCGGTCGCCGTATTTTTCGGCCAGCTTGAAAACGGCCTCGAGGCTTTTGGGGTCCTTGTTATAGAGCGCTTGATAGCTCTTGAACGTATCTACGCCCTGGAGGACCTTGTCGACCTGCTTCTGGAAATCATCGGCCGGAGGACCGTAGCCGACGATCCAGTCGACCTCGGACCCGTCCGGGTCGATAAACAAAATCGTCGGAGTCGCCCGGATGGCGAATTTGTCGAAAATGATCTTTCCGTCGGGTTCCTGGGACGTGGCCTGGAACAGGACGAAATTCTTTGTCAGGTAATCCTGATACTTGGCGTTTTCGAGGAACTGCTCACCGAGCAGTTTGCAGCTCCCTCAGGTGTAGGAGTTGAAGTCGAGGAGAAGCTTCTTGTTCTCGGCTTTGGCCTTGGCCAGGGCTTGGTCAAGGGTGCCCTTGAAAAAATTGTTTTCGGCGAAGGCCGCGGAGGCGAGAATAAGAAGCGCGGTGACGAGAACGGCTTTTTTCATATGCACCTCCACGCGGGACTATATACCAAACACCGCCCTGAGACAAGAGGGGCGCCGGCGGATAAAAAAAATCCCCCTCCCCTCGCCGTCCGGGGCGAAGGAGAGGGGGATTTGGGGGCATTACTTCTTGGCGGCGTCCGCTTTGATCTTGTCCAGGTTCTTCTTGTAGGCTTCTTTGACGTTGTCGGGCGCCAGCTCGATCGCCTTTTCCATGGCCTTAATCGCCTCGGCCGTGTTTTTCATCTTGGCGTAAACGGCGCCGAGCGTATCCCAAATATTATACTGTTTAGGCTTGAGCTCGACGGCCTTCTTGGCGGCGGCCAGGGCGCTGTTGAGGTTTTTCCCTTGACCTGCCCAGAACCAGGCATAGCCGTTGAGGGTGGACGCATCGTTGATGTTCTTCTGCATGTAGGCCGGGCCGAACAGAGCCAGGGCCTTGTCCTCTTTGTTCATCTTGAGATACGCCCCGGCCGTCTGCTGGATGATGTAGGAGTTGTCCGGCTCGAGCTTCAAAGCGGTCTCGGCCATGGCCAGCGCGCTGTCCTTGTTCTCGCCTTTCCCGAGCCAGAAGTTGGCGTAGGAAATCAGGTCGTAGGCGAGCCCGGCCACGCGGTTTTCCATAAAGTTTTTACCGAAGGCATCTTCGGCTTTTTCTTTATCGCCCTTGAGTAGATAGAGGTCGGCGATTCCCTGGTACGTCGAGGACGGAGTGCTGCGGGCCAACGTTTGGATTTTTTCGGCCAGCTCGACGCCTTTGTCGAGAGGCTCTTTGTCTCTCACAATGCGGGCCAGCCATGAGATGAGGACGGCTGCGTCCTCCGGGAATTTACCGGTGTATTCCTCGAAAAATTTGGCCGCCTCGTCCTTAGGCGCCTGAAGGCCGTAGTAGTAGCTCATCCGGCCGTAGGCGTCCTTAAGGAGTTTGGTCTTCGGGTATTTCGCCATGAAGTCGCGCATCGGCGTCACGTCGATTTTGGCTCCGCTCAGGTTCGTCGCGGCGATCGCGAACTCGGCGTATTCGGTGTATGAAACGGTCACCTTCGTGTACTCGTTCGTGTACGTCCCGGATTTGCCCTGAGGGTCGAGTTGGACGACTTCTTTATAGAGAGGAAGCGTCTTGGCGTCGTTATAACGGTCGGCCCATTTTCGGGCAAGCTTAAAGGTCGCGGCCGCGTCCTTCGGGTTCTTGGCCTTGGCCTCGCTCAGGGCCTTGAATGTCTCGTCGCCCTTGAGGATTTTTTCGAGCTTGGCCTGGAATTTTTCGGGGGGCGGGCCGTAGCCGACGACCCAATCGACCTCGGCGTTGTCGCCGCCGAGGAACATCACCGTCGGCGTGGCGCGGATCGCGAATTTCTTGAAGGTTTGATCGCCGATGTCTTCGGCGCTGTCGGCGCGGAAGAGGACGAAATTCTTGTTCAGAAAGTCCTGGAATTTCGGATTGCTGTAAAACTGCTGACCCAGCAGTCTACAGGCCCCTCAGCCCGCTGAGTAAAAATCGACGAGGACCAGCTTGTTCTCGGTCTTGGCCTTGGCCGTGGCCTGGTCGAGCGTTCCCTTGAACCAGGTCTGGGCCGAGGCCGTCGTCGCTAGGACAAGCACCATGGATAGGGTGAGTGTTTTTTTCATGCGTGCCTCTGTAAAAAATATATACGAATTTCTCCAAAGAGGCAAGGGTCAGTCCGGTAATTTTTAAGCCGGAACGATCGGACGTCCGCCGATCGTGATCGTCCGCGAGATCGAAACGGACGGCTTCAGCATGGCCCAGACGGGGCAATATTTTTCCTCGGACAGACGAACGGCCTTTTCCACGAGCTCGGGGGATAGGGCTTCTCCTTCGAGGGCGAACGTCAAGGCGATCGCGGTCAGGACGGTCGGGTGTTCGGTCCGGCGCCGGCCCGTCGCCGTGACCGTGAAGCCGCGGACGTCCTGTTTCATTTTTTGGAGAAGCGGCATGACGGTCTGAGCGCTGCAGGCCGCGAGGCTCATCAACAAGAGGTCCAATCCTCCATACCCCTGGCCGTCTCCGAGGGGCGGAGAATAATCGACCGGGACGTCGTGGCCGTACTCGCCGCTGCCCCAGAAATGCATTTTGTCGGTCCAGCGAACGCCGGCCGTGAGCTGTTCTTTCATGATCGCCGCTCCCGGTCATTCGCTCCGGACGAGCGTGAGCTTGACCTTCCTCGTCTTCCCGTCCCGCAAGAGGGTCAGGGTAACCACGTCGCCGATTTTACGATTTTCGAGAGCGCCGAACAGGTCGTCATAGGACGTGACTTTGGCCTCGTCGATGGCTGTGATGACGTCGCCCAGAACGTAGTACCCGCGTCGGTCGCGGCCGATCCCCGTCAGACCGGCCCGGTTGGCCTCGCCGCTTGCGGGGACTTCGACGATGGCTACGCCCCGGCCCTGGATGCCGAAGCGTTGGGCGTAATCGTCCGATAATAGCGTCACGGGGAGTCCGGGTTTAGTGACCCGGCCGAAAAGGATAAGCTGCGGGACGATCTTCTTGATTGTGTCCACGGGGATGGCGAAGCCGAGGCCGCTCGAAGCGCCCGACGGAGAGAAGATCATCGTGTTCATGCCGATCAACTCGGCGCTCGAATTGAGCAGCGGCCCGCCCGAATTGCCCGGGTTGATCGAGGCGTCGGTCTGGACGATGTCGCGGATGGTCACGCCGCCGGCGCCGAGCATCTTACGGCCCAAGGCGCTGACGATGCCGGTGGTAACCGTGTAGTCGAACCCAAACGGATTTCCGATCGCGACGACCTTCTGGCCGACCTGGAGGTCGGTCGACGAGCCGGCCTTGACCGGAGAGAGCCCTTTGAGGTCGCCCTGGATGCGGAGCACGGCGATGTCCTTGCTCTCTTCCTTGCCGACCAGCTTGGCCTGCCGCTGTTCCTGGTTGGGAAGCATGACGCTGAACTCGACCCCGTCCTCGATGACGTGGAAATTGGTCACGATGTGGCCCTGGTCGTCCCAGACGAAGCCCGACCCGCTGCCGCGGGCGACTTTCTCTTCATTGAAGAACCAATCGCGGACCAAACCGATGTTCGTGATGAACACGACCGAATTCTTCGTCCGCTTGACGACGTCGATTGTGTTTCGCTCGTCCTCGAGGAGCTGGGCCCGGAGGGCGGACCCGCCGCACAGCAAGACGGCCGCCACGATGGCGATTCCTTTTGCGATCCGGGATGATGTGTGACGCATGGCCGATCCTCCCAGGTCCGATTGCGGACCTAAGCTTTTTTGTCCGATGCCCCCGGCTTGACGAGCGGTCGTCCTTGCCGGCAGAAGGGGCAGGCGTCGATCTCGAAGGCCGAGACTTTCAGGGCGAGCAGGCTTCCGACCGGTTGGCCTTCGATCAGGACCTCGCCCGCGGTCCGGTCGACGAGAACGTACGTCCCGACGACCTCGACGTTGAGCCGTTTCAGGCACTCGATGACCTCGTTGATTGAGCCGCCGGTCGTCAGGATGTCCTCGACGATGATCGCTTTCGACCCGTCCAGTCCGCCGAACCCCGCCCGGACGGACATTTTCTCGTCGACGCGCTGGGTGAAGGCGAACTTCGTCCCGAGCTTGAGCGCGGCCAGAAAGCCGATGGCGATCGCGCCATAGGCGGGGGAGACGACATAATCGAAATCCCGGCCGTCGGCTTTGACCTTGGCCACCAGGAGGTCGATGATCTTTTCGAGCGCGGCGGGTTTTTCGATCAGCCGGATCTTTTCAAAATACCACTCGGAATGTTTGCCCGAGGTCAGCTTGAAATGTCCCTGCAGCAGGGCGTCCGACTCCTGAAACAGCTTCAGGATTTTTTCGTCGGCGTTGAGCATGCGGGCGGTCTCCTTATCGAAAGATGTCGCCTGAAAATTATAATGAGAACGGGGACGGTTCACAAGCCGAAGCGGAGGGCGCTTCGCCCCGCATGAGTGTCGCGCCCTAGGATTCCCGGACCTTGGCGAGCTCGAAAACGACGGGATTGGCGGCGTCGGTGCAAGGATGGGTTTTGACGTCGGGATTCGCGAGCCAAGGGAATTTCACGTCGAAGAGCATGGCGAACACTGCCGGGAGCATGCTGTAGAGGGCGTGGACGCAGATTTTGCCCTGGA
>Ga0315289_10006108_pt1 | contig 17733 bp, 14 predicted proteins | sample YL17G11_40_MG_FD_203452 | JGI IMG/M metagenome (GOLD analysis project Ga0315289, IMG submission 203452) | Sediment microbial communities from Yellowstone Lake, YNP, Wyoming, USA - YL17G11_40 | ecosystem: Environmental > Aquatic > Freshwater > Lake > Sediment | place: USA: Wyoming | collected... | reverse complement strand
ATCATTGGACATTTGGTTTTGCGGTTCAGTCGTCTTTGTCTTGCGCTTTGCCGGCCTGTAGCGCGCGCATCCCAGCGTTGCCGCCCCCCCCTATAGCTGAATACGCTCTTTATAAAAAATTCTGTACTTTTAATGTCTATTGAGTATATTACATACGTGGCTTAAAGGGGAGCAGGACTATAACCGGTACAAATGTACCTGCAAAGAAAGGAGAGCGGGTGATGCGTAAAACAATGGGGGTTTGTTTAGCGATCGCAGCTTCGGCGGCAATGGTTCTTTTAAATGCGCAGACATGGCAATGGGCTAAAGGCTATGGTGCACCCAAGATGGATGGCATAAAAGCCATTGCAACGGACGCGCAGGGAAATGTTTATGTCACAGGATATTACACCGGCCATGTGTCGATTGGCGCCCAGGCCCTCGACAGCATTGGCGGGTTGGACTTCTTTGTCGCTAAATTCGATAGAGCAGGCGCAATCCAGTGGGCCAAATATGCAGGAACATCGGGCGGCGGCGGGAACGACAGCGCTTTTGATAAGGATGAAGTTGGTACGGCCATAGCGCTCGATGCTCAAGGCAACATATACTGCGGCGGCTTTGTATCTCCCAGAAAATCGGCTGATGTGGTGGATTTTGGAAACACTCAGAGAATAACATACTCGAACGGAATGTCCTTTGGCGATCCGTTTGTCGTTAAATACAATTCTACAGGTGTTGCCCAATGGGCGAAAATAGTCGGCTATGCCTCAAGCGGAACAGATGCGGTGACGGGAATAGCTGTTGGACCCAATGGCTTTATTTATATCAGCGGATATTTTTATGGAAATGCGCTATCAGTGCCCGGGCTTACTACTGTCACCGGCAGATTCAGCACTGCTGATATGCTCTTCGAAAAAATCGATCCTGCCACGGGGACTATTAAATGGGCCAAGGCAATTGGCGCGCGCGGGAACGATTACGCATGGGATGTCACGGCCGACCAGACAAACAGCATTTACCTGGCAGGCGAATTCACTGATACTCTTTTGCAAAGAACTCTGCAGCCCGCCGGCACCGTTTATGGCCGTTCTGTTAATAAAACGACGGACGCCTGCATTTTGAAATATGATACAACCGGCACGTATAAGCTCTCGAAAGTCTTCGGCGATTCCGGCTACGATTGCGCCAAGGGCATCACTCTCAGCCCCAGCGGCAATATCTATGTCACCGGCCGCATCGTCAAGCGTGCGACGCAAGGTACTACGGTTTTAGTCACAACAACCGGGTCTTATTCCGCTGTCACCGTAAAGTTCAGCGGCACGGACATGTCCACTCTGTGGGCCAAAGCCATCGGAGATATTAATTCCATCGGCATGTCCGGCCTGGATATCGCCGTGAGCGGAAATCGCGCAATTATAGGAGGAATTGTTTCCGGCAGACTTAACTTTGGTGGCGCAAGCATTGCTCCAATGACATCAACCTATGAATCCATGATTGCCGCTTATGATACTCTGGGTGCGGAGAAATGGGCAACCATGGTGGGCGGAAACGGCCCGGACTCGTCAGCCGGCGTTTCAATGGTCGGGGATTCGGTCTATGTGGGCGGTGCATTCAAGAGCGATACGCTCAAATTTGGCTCCATTACGCCAATTGTAAATTCAGGACTAGCAGCCAATTATTGCAACATGTTCCTCGCTCGCATGACGCAGCCGCCCAGCACCATCATCTTCGATCTGTCATCCTCCCGCAAATTGGCGCCCATCACCCTCCGTTCCGGCGCTGAGCTTCAGGTCATCACCAAGGGCCTTTCCGGCTCCGCCATGGTGCGTTTGATGGATGCGCAGGGCCGCGTGGCCGCGATGCGGAAGATAGGTAAAGACGGCACAGCATCGCTGAGCATCAGCGCGCTTTCCAACGGCATGTATCTTGTGCAGGTTGTAAATGGGAATGCGGTGTTGGCAACGCAGAAGTGCCTCATCGGAGCGCGGTAGCGGATATTCTCGCTTCTTGGGTTTGGGTTATTAAAGGGCGGTCCTGAAAAGGGCCGCCTTTTTTATTGGGGGTTGCGCATTAATGGGTGGTGTTTTCAGAAGCCAGGAGAATTGCTGGACATACCTTGCTGAACCATATCCTGATCACCGGGACCGCCTGCATATCGCTACGGGATTGCGGCCAGGTGGGGTCGGAATTGACCGACAACGGGGGCGGCCCTTTGCTGCTTATAGATCGAGCGTATCCTTTTGAATACGAGCGCGACTTTATCCGGGAAAGCTTCAAATTTGTTTACTCTTGAAATTTCTTGCACCGAATTGTATATTTATTATTAGATATATATATCTATTAATTAGGTTTTATTACTATGAATGCCCCCCGAAATACAGATGACGCCGCGATGCTCAGCAAGGATAAAATTCTTGAACTTTTGCATAATCTCGACAATAAACTAAAGCGGAAGATCCGCCTGGATGTGGGCGGCGGGGCGGCGGCCATCCTTAAATATGGGATTGACCGAAGGACCACCGATGTTGACATAGTAAAATCATCGATACCCATGGAGGATATTAAAGACACGATAGAGCAAACGGCTGAAGAAGCGCATATACCGCCAAACCCCCACAATGAACTGTGGCTCAACGACAACACAAAGAGGGTCAGGCGGTATCTTGATCCTGACTATGAAAGCCGTCTTACCAGAATACCCGATAGATTTAAATATCTCGAACTCAATTTCATTTCAAAAGCCGATCTTGTTATCATGAAGCTTGCAATTGATAATATCCGCGAAAGAGATATTGATGATCTAACGTCATTAGATTTGACCCTTCAGGAAAGGAACCTTATTCATAAGATCATTGATTCGATTTCAAAGCATGATCCGGATTTTGCGGGATACATGGAGATCAAGTTTAACGAGCTCCAACCCGAAACCAGAAAAACAGAACACCCGATATCCGATAAAAGCGACATCAAAACATTGGAGGACCTTTGCGCCTATTCTGAAAAGGCATGGATGCAGAAAATTGATGAAAAGTTCGTTGCTATGTGGAGGCAAGACTTGCTGTCTGGGGAAACAACCATAGAGGTTCTGGTTAAAACGGTTGACGCATTAGCGATGAAATCTCGCAAAGATAAAGAATAAGGAACTTGATAATGGCCTCTATCTTTAAAAAGAACCCCTTCCCGGATGAGGTCGAGAACGCAATCGACCGGCTCTACGACCAGTGGATGTCTCTTGGTATGGGCATGAATGGGAAACACTATATCGACGACCTGGACATTGAGCAAACGATTACTGAGACAACGCGGACCGGCCGCTACGATTCCCGCCTAGTATGGGCGATGCTGACGTGGATCGTTACCTATGGCGATTTAATCAACGTCTCTCGAATGATGCACTTTCTGAAAACCGCCGATGAAGCCGTCTTGGGTGCACTCCTTGAGATTGCGGTTAAAAACGGCGCGGATAAGAAACTTCTGCACATTGTGAAAAAATGCACACCAAAAACTGCCGTGGAACTTCTTTTCCCCCGTATGAAAAAGCATGGTTTTGCCTATGCCCAGGAGCTTACGGAAACAAAAGAAGAATGGAAAAAATGGGGATACTATTGTTCTGAAATCAGCTTTATGTTCGATGCTATTCTTGGGGACCGGACATTCATTTTCAAGCACCAGAAAAACCTTGCCGTTAGGGCGATCTTCGGACCAAATCTTCGCGCGGAGATTCTATATTACCTTTATAAGAATTCCGGCGCGTATATCAAAGCGATTTCAAAGGCCACGGGCTTTGCCTACTTCCCCGTTTATAATGAGATCAAAGAGCTGGTTCGAAACGGCCTTTTAAAATCCATCACCTACGGACGAGTCAATGTCGTCTCCTTAAACGACTTTATGCATCAATTCATTCAGAACGCGCCGGCTTAAGCCGGCCTTCCCCTGCCCCCACGTTCGGGCGCCCCCGGAAAATATAGCCAAAGCCGGGGTGTTTCCGAAATATGATTTCGATTTTGGAATGCGAATTGCCGAGGGGCATTGACGATTGCGGATTTCGGAATCCCGGCAGCTCAGCGGCGCGAGATGCATCCCGCTTTCGCGCCGATCTGACCATTGAGGCATTGCCATCTGCAGTTCTGACTTCCGACCTCCGACTTCTGATTTCTGAGGCTCTGCCGTTCTGCAGCTCCGACTTCTGACCTCGCGCCTTCTGCTGCTATCCGCTTTTCCCCCGGTTTTTCACAATCCCTTCTATCAATTCATGCAGATCTTCCAGCTTATAGGGCTTGGCGAGAACGCCGGCAAATCCGAAGTCCTTGAAATGCGCCATGACTTCGTCATTGGAATAGCCGCTCGAAACCACCGCGCAGACATCGGGATCGATCTTTTTCAGTTCCTCCAGCGTTTCGCGGCCGCCGATCCTGCCGGGTACGGTAAGGTCCAGGATCACGCAATCGAACGGTTTTTTATCGGTGATGGCCTGCCGGTAGGCGCCGATCGCCTCTTCGCCGGTGGACACGGCGACGACTGCATATCCATAGGAAGCTAGAATTTTCGACAACGCCTTGCGCAGGATCTCTTCGTCGTCCATGACCAGGATGGCCCCGGCGCTCGAACCGGTGACGACGGGCGCGCGCCGCGTGTCCGGTTTGATAAGCTTGCCGCGCTGCGCCGGCAGATAGAACGTCATGACCGTGCCGGTTGAGGAGGAAGACTCAACATAGAGGTAGCCGCTGTGGGCTTTGATGATTGAGAATGCAGAGGCAAGGCCCAGGCCGCTCCCATTGGGTTTTGTCGTAAAGAAGGGGTCGAATATCTTCTGCACAAGGTCCGTCGGGACCCCGGCGCCCTGGTCCTGCACGTCCACCTTGATATATTCTCCGGGGGCAAGCGGCACCGGACCGCCCTTGAGCACGCAGATGTTGCAGGCGCGTACGGTGATGGCGCCGGGCCGGTCCATGGCCTGCGCCGCGTTGATGACCAGGTTGCTCATCACCTGGCTGATTTGCCCTTCGTCAACTTCGGCCGGCCAGAGGTCCGGCTCGATGGAAAACACCAGCGCGTTTTGCGAACCGCGCAGCACCAGCCGCGACGATTCCTCCAGCACGCGGCGCAGCGAAACGACTTTCTTGACCGGCGCGCCGCCGCGGGCAAAGGTCAGGAGCTGTCCGGTCAGTTCCCGGGTGCGCTTGAGCGCCACGTCAAGGTCGTTGAAACAGGCGGCCAGCTCCGCGTCCGGCGGCGCCGACAGTTTGATGATGCCGATATTGTTCATGATGCCGGCCAGCAGGTTGTTGAAATCGTGCGCAATGCCCCCGGCAAGCACGCCCAGCGATTCGAGCTTGGCCGAACGGTGCATCTCCTCGTGGAGCCTGCGCTCGGTGGTGATGTCGCGGAACACCAGCACGCACCCGATGAGCGCGCGATACCGGTCGCGGATGGGCGCGCACGAAAAAGCGATATGGCGCGGCGGGTGTTCGTCGCGCGGAAGGAGCAGGGCATTGGATTCCTGCACGATCGCCTTTCCCGTGGCCAGCACGGTGTCCACCGGATTTTCAATGGCGCTGCGGGTGTCGATGTCCACCACCAGGAACACATTCTGCACCAGCCGGCCCACGGCCCGGCTGCTGTCCCATCCCGTCAAGTGTTCGGCGGCGGGGTTCACCATGGTGATGCGGCCCCTGCGGTCGGTGGAGATCACCGATTCGGCAAGGCTTGAAAGCGTGACGGCAAGGCGCTCTTTTTCGGCGTTGAGCGCGTCCTCCGCCTCCTTGCGCCGCGAAATATCGCGCGTGACGCCCACGATTTCCGTGACCCTTCCGCCGGCGTCACGGATGAATTTGGCCTGCACCTCGGCCCAGAAGGTGGTGCGGTCTTTGCGGTATTCCTGCCACTGAATGATATGGATCGACGGCTGATCGGCATGCGGGCCGGTGCGGGGCGTCAGTTCTTCGGCAAGCATGCTCCGCGCCATCTCGCGGCTTTCCGGCGGAAGCCGTTCGTCAAGCAAGAGTTCCATGGCCTCTTCGCGCGCAAAGCCGGTCACGGCCCTGATCGACGGGCTGATATAGGCAAAGGACCCGTCGGGTTTCATGGTCCAGATGATATCAAGCACCTGTTCGGCCAGAAGGTCTTGCTTTTTTTCGCCGGATTCGGCCATGCGCACCGCGCTCACGAAAAGCGACGCCGCGATCAGGATGAACCCGGCCAGGAAATAGACGGTCAGTTGGGTATGCAGCGTTCCCATGCGCGCCGTCTCCCCCACGCCGGCGATGAACGAACCGATGAGGTTGCGGAACGGCATGCTGAAGATCTCAAAATGGCGCACATCGTACACGGCCTGATACAGCGGGGTCGACAGCCCCGTATGCCGGACGCTTTCGCTGTATTCTTCCAAAAGCGACCTGCCGCCGCCCGTATCGTTGACAAAGGAGCTGCATGCGCTCATATTCAGGCGGATCAGGGCGATCTCATTCTTGACAACATGCCAATGATTGGTGAGAAGTTCGGCCTCTTCGCGCGTCGCTCTGGTCACAAAGAGCGACGGTCTTTTACATTCCCTGGAAAGCCGCGCCAGCATGGATTCGAAATCGCCGATCGACGATTCCCATTCGGTACGCGCCTGCATCGGGTTCTGGTCGGTGATCAGGTGCGCCGTGCGGGACGAGACGGCTTCCCACATCTGCAGGACCTGCATGGCCGCAAGCTGCTGCCCGCCCAGCCGCTGTATGATGGTATTGGAGTACAGCGATAACGCCAGGACCCCGGCAAACGCACAGGCGACCACAATGACGCCGATGGTGATGTTATGGCGGATTTTCATGGGGCCCCGGATTCCGGATTGCGGGCGGCAGCCGGATCGGCCCGGAGTTTGGGGACCGTATCGATGCCGGCGCACTGGTTGATCCGCTCGAAGATCCACGCCGCGCGCGGGCCCTGTTGCTTGACAAATTCGCTCTGATATGCGCCGGCCGACGCGGCGCGGAAGGCCGCCGTGTCCGGGTCGATGAACCGCATGCCCTGTTCTTTGAGCCGGCGCGCATATTCCCGCTCCTGCTGCGAAGCGAAATCCATCTGTAAAGCGCATCCTTCGTGCACGGCATGCGCGACAAGCGCCCGGTCTCGCGGCGGCAGGCGCAACCAGAGACGCATCGAGATCAGCACATAGGCGATGTTATAGATATGGCGCGTTATCATGACAAAACGCTGTACGCGATACAGGTCGTCGTCATAGATGTTCTCGAGCGGATTTTCCTCTCCATCAACCACTTTGGCGGCCAACGCCTCGTATATCTGGTTGAAGCTGAGCGGCACGGGACGGGCGCCCAGGGCCCTGAAGGTCTCGATCATCGCCGGATCTTCGGGCGTGCGGATGGCAAGTCCTGCAAGGTCCGAAGGCACGCGCACCGGCCGGTTGGCGGTAATATCGCGCCAGCCTACCTCCATGACGCCCAGGATCTTAACGCCGTGGAGCGAGGCAAGCGCGTCGAGGGTATCAAAAATCGGTCCGGCGAACACGCGCTTCACATGGTCCCGGTCGCGATACAGATACGGCATCTCAAGCAGCGAAAAGGCCGGGTCGAAAGCAGTGAGTACGCCCGAAACCGCCATATCGAGCGTTCCGGCGGCAAGCATCTCCTGCATCTGGCGTTCGCTGCCAAGTTGTTCATTGGGAAAAAAATCAAGCTGAATGCGGCCTTCACTTTCAAGATCTATAATGGTTTTTGCCCGTTCCAAACCCTTGCGGAATGAGTGGTGTTCCGAATGGGCATGCCCCGCGCGGATATGCAGCGTCCGTCCCGGCATGCGATAGGTCCGCATGGGACCCGCCTGCCACCATGCGATGCCGATACCTGTGCATAAAAATGCGGCTGCAATAATGACCAGCGGACGCCTCAGGTGCGGGCGCATATGCTGCTTTCCTATAAAGGAATTCCGAAAGGCGCCGCGGAAGCCCCTGGCTTGGGCTCAGGGACAAATCCGCGACATTACAATCAATCCGTCGACAGAGTCTTGCGCTGGAAGCCCGGCAGCTTGATGGTCTGCTCCAGGCCGATCTCCAGCATGACTTCCTGATAAGCCTTGCCGACCGAAGGCATGACATGCCCGAATTCAGCCGCCGCATAAATACCGTCCTTGATATCAACGGATAGCCCGAGCCCAACGCGCATGCCTAAATCTTTGAACATGCCGCTGTTCGACAGGCCGTCGTATCGGGCCGCAGCCGAATAGCGGTCAAGGAACGACCAGGCCAGACCGGCCGAAACACCGGATTGGTCCGCGGCCAAGGTATCGGCGGTAAATCGCGCAAAACCCTCGGCGTCTATTGAAAACGATCCGAAAACAAGCGCTGCCGCCAGATCGACGTCCAACGCCCTGGCATACATCAGGGATGCAAGCCGCACGACAGACTCCTCATTTGGCGCAAAATCCAGACTGAGCACGGCGGCGGGGTCCCACACTTCTTTGATGGCGACGGATGTGTCCACATCAGTAGGCAACGCGGTAAAGCAGAGCGATGGCGTAAACGCACCGAGCGTATAGCTGCCGGTCAATCCCGGCCTGATCATCTGGATGGTATAAAAAACCTCGTCGTCGTCGGATAGGTACAGTGGGTAGCTGATCATCTGCGTTCCGAGCAGCCCATGCTTGAATATATGTTGACCGAACAGCAGCTCAAGTTCGGGCATGGGTTTAAATGAAACAAATGCCTGGTCGATCCACAGTGCGGCCAGGTCCTCCTCCGCCTTGATAAGGATGGTGGCGATGATTTCGTCGCTGATATTGACATTTGCGCCCAGATCTACTTCCCCGATCGTCAATGACGGATGTTCCATATCGTGGGAAGACGAATAATAATCCACCGTCACCAGGCCGCCAAGTTCCATGGCCGGTTTTTCCGCGGTACTTTCCTGCGCCGCCGAGATCAGACATATACAGATTACCGCAAGCACGCTCCTGTTCATTAAGCGCATCGATCACTCCTCTGGTAGGGTATTGGATTTCGGATTTCGGATTTCGGATTTCGGATTTCGGATTTCGGATTTCAAACTTCCCGTATATTCATCACACGGTCAAGGTTGAGCATTTTAAAAAAGCTGGCCGTGTCCGGCTTGGCGACCAGTGAGAATGCCAATCCGCGGATCTGGCACTCCTTGAGAATGCCGATGCACAATGCGACGCCGCGCGAATCCATCTTTTCAACGTGAGTCAAATCCAGAACAACCGATCCGCTATTCATATCCCGCATCTGCTCCAGGAAACGATCTTCCAGCGCCGACGTACGGTCGCCCGACATGTCTTTTCCACCGGATAATATCAGGCTTTCTGCGGGATTGCCCGCCGGATTCCCGGGTTCTGGCGCCATGATCCATCCTTGCCGGCTTATCTGCGCTGTCACGTTCAGGCCATCATAAATATTACCAACCCAACCGCGCAATTTCAACAGCTATTTCGATGCTGCCGAGGCGAATGCGCAACGACACTCCGGCATTTTCAGCTTGCATTCACGCATACCCGTTTGTATAATAATGGACTGTGATCCGCCAACCGCATTTTGTATTGCAGAAGAGAGTTGCATGGAAGAGTGCGGGAGTATTAGATTTAAGTTCCTATCATTAAAGCGATTATACCGGACATTTGCTCTATAACCATCTTTTTCGCAAGGAGGGTTCTGTTATGCGCCAGTCGTACCCATGGAGAAGCGTAGGTCTGTTCATCGGGGCGCTTTTCTTGACAAGCACAATAGCACTATCGGAAGAAAACATCGAGGCAATGCTTCAGGACGGCAAATACAACGATGTAATCCAACTGGTTGAAAAAGTCCCTCCCGCCGAACGCACGGCCGACCAGTGGGTGGGCCTTGCCAATTCCTATCGCAAAACCGGTGCATCTCCTGAAAAAATCACCGTATGCCTTAAAGAGGCCCAAAAAGCCAATCCAAGCGATCCCAACGTGTATCTGGGCTTGGGGACAATCGAGATGGAATCCGGCCGTTTTCAGCCGGCACTCGAATATTTCCAGCGCAGCTTTCTGCTCAATCGCACGGCCGAGGCGGCCGAAGGAATTGCCCGGTGCGCCGCGAAGCTCAATCAATGGGACAAGGCGCGCGATGCGGCCGAGTCGGCGGTCCAGCTCGACAATAACGTGTTTGAATCCCGTTTGATCCTGTGCGATCTGGCGCTTAAAAAGAGCGATTTTAAAGGCGCGGCCGCGCAGCTTGAATTTATCGTGCAGAAAAAGCCCACTGCCATTGAAAGCTGGAAACAGCTGGCCGTGTGCTATGAAAAAACCGGCGATGCGGAAAAGCTTGCCCAGGCGGACGCCAAGATCGTCGACATTGACAAAAAAGATGTGGCGTCACGACGGCGTCTGGTGGAATTCGCCATAGCGAAAAAAGACTCGAATAGCGCCTTCAATCTGTGCAAAGAGCTGGCGCTGCTCACGCCGCAGGACCCGAAGGTCTTCAAATATCTTTATCAGATCGCCTATGCAAAAGGCAGCAAAAAGGACGCGGTCCTGTATCTGAAAAACTTCCTGGTGCTCGATTCGAGTTCCGCGCAGCCGTACAAGATGCTGGGCGAACTGCTGTATGAGCAGAAAGACATGGACGGCGCGCTCGACTCCTATCGTCGCGCCCTGCGCAAAGACCCTCAAATCAAAGGTTTTTATAAACATTACGAGGAGCTCGTGCTTAAAAAAGGCCTTGAAAACGAGGCGATCAGGGTGATCCAGGGCGCCATTGCGGCCGGCGAAGCCGATGCGCAGTCGTACATCGCGCTGGGCGATATTTACAAGAAGCAGAAAGAGTTCGGCGCCGCGGCCAAAATGTATCAGATGGCCCTTAAAACCGAAACGAACAATGTCGAGGTACTCGGCTCGCTGGCCGAATGCCAGTCCGCTTCGGGCGACGCCAACGGCGCCATTATCACCTACGAGCAGGTGGTGCTCATGAATCCCAAGGCCGTCACGGAATTTAAGGACCTTGGCGAACTGAACCTGCGCATTAACAAACGAGACAACGCCATCCAGGCATACCAGAAATACCTGGCCAAAACGCCCGACGATGCAGGCGTGGCAAAGACCGTGGGTCTTTACATGTACGAAAAAGGGCAGTTTGCCGAAGCCATCAGATACTTGAACATGGTCAAGGACACGACGCAATACGATGTCGAGTATCTTCTGGCCATCGGCGAATCCTACAACAGCACCGGCGACCAGAAAATGGCCGCAAAGATATTCGCCAGGCTCCGTGCGAAAAACCCGTCCGACGGAGTGTTGAAAAAAATCCTCAAGCCGCTTGCGCAGGCGTACGAAAGCACGGGCGACGACGCCAAAGCCGCGGATGTCTACGAGGCCTACACCAAACTTGCGGGAGTCAAAGACCCTGATGCGGCATATAAAAAGGCGTTTTTGCGGGAAAAATCCAACAAGCCGGCGGCAATCAAGCTGTATGAAGGGAACACCAAGGAATATCCTTTGGATTACCGCAATTTCCTTCGCCTGGGCATGATTTATTCAGAGGATAAGACCGCCTACGCGCAGGCGGCGGCGATGCTCCGCAACGCCTCGCAGATAGTCGATTCAATCGCCGAAGTGTGGCTTAAGCTCGGGCAGATCTATAACACTCTCAGGGACGAGGAAAAAGAGCTGGCTGCATATAAAAAGCTCATCTCGCTGGAGCCTTCCAACCTGGAGGCCAATCGCCGCGTGGGCATGATCCTGCTTAAAAGAAAGCAAACGCCGCAGGCGATCGCCAGCCTTGAGATGGCAATTACGATGTCGCCCAAGGATGTTGAAGTCATGCGGATGCTGGCAGACGCATACGTGGATACCAAACGCGCCAAACAAGCCATCGACCTTTTAGCCCGGGCCAAAACGATCGATACCAACAACCCCGATATACGCATGCAACTTTACAATTTGTATAAAGAAACGGATGATCTGAAAAACGCGGAAAACGAAATCAAACAACTGATCGACATGAAAAAGGACAATAAATTCCGCACCATGTATGTCAAGGACCTGATCGATCAGAAACGGTTTGAAGAAGCGCGTACGCAGGTCAAAGTCGTGATCGCATCCGATTTCATGAACATCGAAGCGCTCATGATGCAGGCCCGCATCCAGACGGCGCTCAGCCAGCTGGATGACGCCATCGAAACCTATAAAAACATCCTGTACATTAACGAAAAGTATGCTCCGGCCCTTGCCGAACGCGGCGGCGTCTACCTGATACGCGGCGATCTGGACATGGCAAAAACCTACTTTGAAAAAGCCCTTGCCGCCAATCCAAGAAGCGCGGCCGCCGAAGTGGGCCTGGCTCGCATCTGTAAAACGCAGAAAAACATGGGTTGCTATAACGATCATCTGGCAAAGGCAAAATCGATCGATCCGAGAGATCCGGGAGTGGTCGAGGAGACCAAGGCCAAATAGCGTGCTGTTGATCGCGGAGAATAAAAGGCCGCGCATCCTGCGCGGCCTTTTTCATTAAGTCGACCTTTGCGAAGTATGAAAATCCTTCTGATCCGGCCTCCCATCTACTCGGCCGGCCTTGCGTATCCGGGCGGTCCGCGGTTCGGCGTGCCAGCGGGAATACTCTCGCTGGCAGCAGTATGCGAGCAGGCCGGTCACTCCGTGAATGTATATGATGCGCTCGTGGATTTTACATGGGATACGGTTGACCGGAATGATTCCGGCGCATACCATATCGGAGCATCGTGGCATCGGATGGCAGAAACCGTTGCCCGCCGGTCGCCGGATGTCGTGGGTATTACCAATCCATTTTCGGATTTTGCCCATCTGGCTTTGCGGGCCGCAACTGAAATACGATCCGTGCTTCCTTCGGTCCCTATCATCGCAGGCGGGCCGCACGCGACGGTCTGCCCTGAGTATTTTCTTGCGGACGGTTCGCCTGTCGATTATGTAGTACAGGGAGAGGGCGAACAGGCGCTTATCGACCTGCTTTTTGCGCTGGAATCGGGGAAAGGGGCTGAAGAGGTGGCCGGCGTATGCAGCCGCCGGGGCGCCGGTGTCCGGATCAATCCGCACGGCCCCTTTATTGAAGATCTCGATGTTTTACCGCTGCCCGCATATCATCTGGTTGACATGGAGCGCTATATCGCGCTGGTGGCGGACGGTTTTCCTTCGCGATTCGGTTTTGTCTATCCCGGATCGGAGCGGGAAATATCTCTCATAACCTCGCGGGGATGCCCATTCCACTGCGTTTTCTGCGGCAACCACCTGCATATGGGCCGGCGATGGCGATACCACAGCGCAGAATATGTTCTGCGGCACATGAAGTTTTTGATCGACGTTTATGCGATACGCCATTTCCATCTGGAAGACGACAATATCTCGCTCCAACCACGGCGTTTTGAGCAATTGCTCGATGGGATCATCAGCGCGGGGTGGGACATCACCTGGGACACGCCGAACGGCATTCGAGCCGAGGGATTGACCGACGGGCTGATCGCCAAAATCAAAGCGTCGGGATGCACCTACCTGGTGATCGGCGTTGAATCGGGCAATCAGACAGTCCTTGACACAATTGTTAAAAAACGACTGAATTTGATCGACGTGGAACAAACGCTGTCATCGTGCGACAGGGCGGGGCTCGACGCCCACGCCTTTTATATCATCGGATTTCCTGGGGAAACGCGCGGCCGGATTCGCGACACATTCCGCTTTGCCAGACGCATGCTGCTGCACTACGGCTCCATGCCGCACCTGGGCCTGGCCCGGCCTTTGCCGTTGACGGAATTGCACGAAATCAGCAGGAAAAACGGCTATCTGACCGCACCCATCCTGCCCAAAGCCGGTTCGGGCATGCACGGAGAAATTTTTAAGCGGGAAATGATCGAAACCCCTGAATTTACGCCACGCAAACTCGAGCAGTGGGCGGCCACGTTCGGCCGGCAGATAATGATACTGGCATTGCTCCAGATCATCACATGGATAGTGCTGCATCCGCGGGCATGGCCCGCTATTATTCGCAAGGTGCGCGCCGACCGTAAACGGCGATTCCCTTCGGTCCTTCGCCGTCTCTTTTTCGGGGGTCTGTTTTATAAGCGGAATTTTCTGAAAGATCTTTGGAGCAGATAGCCGGCGCACGAAGGCGCGCATGATTTGCAAATTGACCATTATGGCGCGTTTGGAATTAAGGACCGAGGAAAGCATTGCAACGCCTTGCTCGGTGAAAGCAAAGGGGAGGTATCTATCGCCACCCCAACTTGAGGTGCCAAATTGGCATCTCAAGATTTCTAATTCAGATTTTGTAAGCTCAAACATGCAGTCGTCAGGAAACCTCTCCATATTCCGCCTGACCGCACGTTTAAGCTGCCCGGTTTCAACCTCATAAAGCTCTGCAACGTCACGGTCAATCATGACCCGCTTCCCCCCGATCTGGAATATCCGGCTCTCAATCGGCTGAACGATGGCCAGGTCTGTCATGTGCTATCCTTTCTCAAAGGCAATATAATTTCCGAACGATTATGCAAGGAAGGAATTCAGCATCGGCTTGCTCCATGGCCAGGCAACCATCCCAAAGACTTCTGCTCATCAGCAGCGCACCAGAGCATTCCCATTGGCGCGAGAATGCCCAAATGGTAGCCGGCGGGCTGGGAAAAAGCCGCTTGACACTGCCGGAAATAGAAAACCCCCAGAAATGCCTTTTTTATGCGAATTAAGGCATATTCTGAGGGTCTTATATGGCTGGTCAGGAGGGACTTGAACCCCCGACCCAGTGGTTAACAGCAATCCGCTATCACCCAAAATATGGCCTTTTTCGCGGAATTCAGGCATTTTTACACCCCCGCCGCCTTCGACGCTAACACAACGCTATCACAAACAGGCTGGAAATGCACCGCCGACAGCATGCGGCGCGTGTCCTTCCTATAGTACCTGTCAAGCATCGCCCGCGTTTTCCAGTTGCCGATGAACATGAGCGCCCGGTCATCAGTGCCGTTGACGGCCAGATCGGTTGCACTCGTTCCCCGCAGATCGTGAAACCGGAAATCCTCAATGCCGGCCAGCTGCAGCGCCGTCTGCCATGCGTGCTTGAAATCGCCCAGAGGCAAATACTTCCCGGCTTCTTCGCGGTAAAAGATGTATTCGCTTTCTCTGGGGATATGCGCGAAATACTCCCACTGGTCCGGCGGTATCGGCTTGACGCATCCACAATCGTTTTTTGTCGTGCCATTGCGCAGGACAATCACACGATTGATCTGGTCAAGCGATTCACGCTTTAACCGGGCCAGCTCGTTTCGCCGTGAAGGCACCGCAAGCGCATATCGGACAATCGGCAGAATATGCTTGATGCGCTCATTCTGTTCTATCACATTGAAAAGCCGCACCCGCTCATGCTCGGATAGATAGCGGTCACGGGGGATCTCTTTCAGACGCGGGAAACGCGCCCTTGAGATAGGACTTTCCGCAACGATCCCCAGGTCAACGCCCAGACGGAACGCGGCCTTCACTATTTCCACGCGCCGGTTGATCGTGCCGTTTGACGGACGCCTGCCGGTCGTCGGACAAATCGAATTCCGCTTCATGCGCAGATATTCGTCAAACTTTTCCGCAAAGCCGCTGATGGGAATTTCGCCGAGTTCGGCAATCAGCATCTCACACTTGTTCCGGTGCGATTCCGATATGCCGCCGCGCCGCTCAATGTACTCTTTCATCAATGCGCCGAAGGTTTCCGCTGATGTCAAAGAGCAATGGGCGCCACCTCGAAGGTCGCTTTTATACTGCTCAAATAGCGCCTTCGCCTGTTCCTTCGTGCCCGCGAGGGTCGTTTGCTTGTGTCCTATCTTTCCATCATGCAGGCGGACACGCGCAACGACGCGCCACTTGCTTTCCGAAACTTTCCGGATTCCCATGGCTTATGTCCTTTCGCCTTTGGGAAACCGGATGCGATAATCTGAATATACCATTTTCACCGCCATCAGACGAGTTTTCCTTTGACCTGGATCGCCGTCTCGACCATGCGCTTATCAAACCGCCAGTAGCGTCCAGCCTTGAATCCGCCGGGTAATCTACGCCGGTTGTTCACGATGAATTTCAACGACATGCCGCAGCGCTGGGCCAGTTCCGCGGATGTATACGCGCCGGTTTGCGCCTCCGCCGGCCGTGTCGTTTCATTCGTTTGCATTGCCAACCACCTTTTTTTTCTTTCGCCATCGCGTTATGTGCTCGACGTATTCTTTTAAGGTCTTAATGCTCTCTGCCCGGCTTTGCCGCTCCCTCCCGCTTCGGGTAACACGCGGATCATCGAACGTGAATCGCCAGAGCCTCTCGACTTCGAAGCTCCAACTGATAACGAGGTGCCACGAACCGGCAGCCAGGTCGATGAGCGGGGTGCTCTCATCGAATTCGCCTTCCGGTGTCTCAAAGTACGCAGCAGCCTGACGCAGTAGCTTCGCGGCTATTCTTGCCCGGTGCTTCTTGTATGTCAACCGGCTTGCATTTGTTTTCATTCGCCTGCACTCTCCTGCTGCACTATTCCCCGGCTGTTACACATAATGAGTATCAAATTGTTACACATATGAGTTATTATGCGTTAATCCGGGATAATGCGTTGACTCCGGAATTATGCGTCTCTTCGGCCTTTTCAAGAGCATTATCATGGGACGGATGCAAAACACATTTTTTTTCCATCGGCGGCACCCACGGCAAAAGCTCATATGCGTTTGAATTTTTATATCCAAATTCACCGCGAACGCCGTCATGCGCAATAGCAATAAACCCGGCACCCGCCAAGTCATGCAAACGGCGGGTAATGGTCATAAGATCCAGCTGAGTATTGTGGCGGTGAATAAGCGCCGTCTGAATAGTCCGAATGCCTGCATATAGCTGTTCCGGCCTGCCTTTGTCATTCCAAAGGTCTATGATAACCGATAACAGCAATCCCAAGCTATAGCCGATACCGCTTTTCGGATAGTTGCGCACAAGCCAGCCGCATGCATCGCCCTTAAGGTATGGAAGTGTATTGTTTGACTTCCTAGTGAATCGGCACCCGCCATTAGGATGGATGCAATATGCCTGCAATCCTCTGCATGACAGTTTGCATATACGTTGCATGCCGGTTTTCTTATCGATGCCGAAAAACCAGTCTACATATCCAAGCAATTGCCGTTTTGCATCATTCTGCGTGAACGGCTGATAGTTGCGATCATTCCATTCAAGCAGGTGCATTTTAATCTCTCCCTTGTCAATTCCAAGCTGATTCATTTCACATATGATTGCATGCCGCATGCTTTTCAACGTGTCCTTGTCATGCACTCCATTTTCAAATGCATCCTTCACACATGGCCGCATTTCATCAAGTAATTGGTGGCTCATTCAATCCCTCCTGCAAAGGAAAACCGGGCAGAGGGCGGTGCAGGCCGCCCCTTTTCACCTGCAGGTTAGCCCGGCCTTATCAATGCTTTCTTGATGGCCGGTTCTCAGGGCTGGTTCAATCAGCTCTGCGATCCGGTCCCGGTCATGCGCTGATATGCGCCGCGTTAAGTTTTCCGCTGTTTTTGCGTCGTATATAACCTCGATGCGGATGTACCTGTCCTCGTCTCGGTCCGGGCAGGCGAATTGAATGCTCAGCGTACGCGCCCTCATTGTGCACCCACTTCGGTTTCTGGAATGTCATGTCGTTCATCTTCAATGAAGTGGATCGCGTTAAGCACCCGCTGTCGCTCATCGGGCAGCAGAATAGACCATCCTGTGAGTTTATTCCACAAGGTAGTTGGCCTCATTCCGGCTCGCAGCGCG
>Ga0315289_10006104_pt1 | contig 17735 bp, 14 predicted proteins | sample YL17G11_40_MG_FD_203452 | JGI IMG/M metagenome (GOLD analysis project Ga0315289, IMG submission 203452) | Sediment microbial communities from Yellowstone Lake, YNP, Wyoming, USA - YL17G11_40 | ecosystem: Environmental > Aquatic > Freshwater > Lake > Sediment | place: USA: Wyoming | collected... | reverse complement strand
TGACGGCCTAGAGGCTGGCCAGATATCGCGGGGCACGCCGAGAGGCTTCCGAAAGCAGGGTAGGGTATTCAAGGGACCACATCAACCCGGCGATCGGGTAGCCCCAGAACATCAACCGGGCATTGTTCGCCCAGAGACATGCCAGCAGTGTGCTTCCGCCGAGCAAGCCCGGAAAGATGAGCAGTGCCCGCTGTCCCCAGCCTTCCGGCGCCAGCGCCAGGGCGCCACGTGAAACCGCGTACGCCAGGCCGAACAGCATCAGAACGTCTCCCGGGTGTTTCAACGCGTCGCCGAACTGACGGGTCGCATAGATGGGGAACCATTTCGAGAACACGGCGTCGGAGGTGGCGTGCAAGGTCGCGAGCAAGAGGATCACCAGCATGAAGGGACGGCTCAGCAGGTGGAGGCCTGCTCGGAGACTGACGCGCTCTTCAACCGAGTCGCCTTCTGTGGGGGCATCCGAAGGCGCGCGGCTGAAGAGAATCGCCCCGACGACGAGCAGTACGGCGAGGATTGCGTATGGAGCGTGCAGCACGCGGGCGAAGTGATCCGGGAATCCGGTTACCAGCCGGCCCACGACCAGAGGCGTTATGACTCCCGACAGCGACATTGTCATGAGCGTCAGTGAAAACACCCTTCGGTGTGAACCCGGGTAGAGCCGGGCGACGTACGACGGAAGGCACACGCCGGCTACGCAACTGAAAAACTCGTTCGTCAACACTCCTGCCGCGAAGATGGCCAATGTTGTGCCCGCGCCGCAGAGGGCGAAGGACAGGGCGATCCCGAGGATCGCGATGCACAGCATTTTCTTGCCGCCCCAGCGATCGCAGGCAGGTCCTGTGACGGCATAGGAGATGATCCCGATCAGGGTTGGCACGGCAAGCAGCAGACCGAGTTCCATGACGCTGATGCCGAAGTAGCCTGTCAGTCCCGGGCTCAGCACCGGCAGCGCGGCGCCGTTGTAGCAGTACAGCGTTACGATACACGCAAGCAGGACAAGATATGGCCCTTTTCTTCGCGCGCCGGGCTGCGCGTTGGCCGCCAGGCTCAGTCTGTGGGCGTCCGGTTCGTTCATGGGCTCCGTACGCGGCAGGCAAGTGTTGAGGCGTCCCTCTTCAGGGGAGCTCAAGGCGGGGATGGTACGAACTCGGCCCGCCGCCGTCAAGCTCAGAGCCTCTAACAGAATGCCCCGTGGCCGCGACGGGGTGTATTTCGCTGCAGGCCAAGGAGCGTGGGCGACGGCGCATAAGGAGTCCGAGCCTACTCCGCCGAAGCAGCTTCGGCTGCGAAGGCCGGATGCGCGGAGCCTCCGCGACACAGGCATGCAGCCAAAAGGCGCCCCGTCCCTTCGGGTTGCGCCTCGGGCCGGCGTCTGCGGCGTCAGGGCGCCTCACCGTGCCTGACCCTGGCACGGCGTCGTCGCACTTCCTTGCATCCATTCGGCCGGAGGCGCAACGCGGCTCACGCGGCATTCTGTTAGAGGCTCTTAGGCGACGGGGCGCCGTTCCCCGCACATGTCCTTTGATTCTGCTATGCCGACTGGTGTATTGTACGGTTGCCAATCGGTCCAGCCCGTCTTTTGCCCGCCACCTGCATTTCTGAGACGGATGCAGTGCGGGCTGCTCGGAGCCTGAGAGATGCGATGGTTTCTGCGCTCGAAGATACACAACGCCACCGTCACCGATTCGAAGGTGGAGTACGTGGGCAGCATCGGCATTGACGAGGAACTGGTGGACAAGGCCGGGCTGATGCGCGGTGAGAAGGTGCTGGTGGTGGACAACACGAACGGGGCGCGCGTCGAGACGTACGTCATCCTTGAGGAAAGGGGCTCGGGCACCATTCGCATCAACGGCGCCGCCGCGCACCTGGTGAAGTCGGGTGACCGGGTAATCGTGATGGGCTTCGAGCTGGCGGATGAACCGGTCGAGGTCAAGAACGTCCTGGTGGACGAACGCAACAGGTTCGTGGGCTATCTCTGAGAGAGGGCGGAGGCATGCCGATCTACGTCTATCGGCCCGTGGAAGGGGGCTGCGAGCATTGCCGTGACGGGTTCGAGCTGCTCCAGGCGAGCGATGATCCGCCGCCGAAGAAGTGTCCCCGCTGCGGGTGCAAGGTCGAGAAGGTGCCCGCGAGCTTCCGCACCGGGAAGGGCAGCGTCCTCACCAACCGGAGCCTGAAGGATCACGGCTTCTCGAAGCTCAGGCGGACCGACGAGGGCGGCTACGAGAAGGAGGTCTGATAAGGCGCGGCCGCTCACAGAAAACCGTTGGCCAACAAGGTCGCCCCGATGAGGAGTGTTGCTGAGAACTACGAGCGCATCCGCGCGGCTGTCCCGCAGGACGTTGCTCTGGTTGTGGCCGCCAAGGGGCGCACCCCGCACGAGGTGGGAGAGGTCATCGAGGCGGGCGCCGGCATCATCGGTGAGAACTACGTTCAGGAGGCCGAGCGCGCCGTCGCCGCGCTGGGTGAAGCGGCGCGGCGGGTTGAGTGGCACATGATCGGGCACGTTCAGCGCAACAAGGTGAACAAGGCGCTCCCCCTGTTCGACGTGATCCAGACCGTTGACTCCGCGAGACTCGCCCGCGCGCTTGACGGCAGGGCGACGCGGCCTTTGAGGGCCTACGTGGAGGTGAACGTCGGCGCTGAGGAAAGCAAGTCCGGCGTCGCGCCCGGCGACGTGAGAGGTCTGCTGGAGGAGGTCGCAGGGCTTGAGAACCTGCGCGTGGAAGGGCTCATGGCGATGGAGCCTTACTTCGACGACCCGGAGCGCGCCCGCCCCTACTTCCGGCGCGTGAGGGAGCTGTTTGATGCAATGCGGGAGCTGAGCCTGCCGAACGTCGAGATGAAGGTGCTTTCGATGGGGATGACGAACTCCTACCAGGTGGCCATCGAGGAGGGCGCCAACATGGTGAGGGTCGGCACCGCGATATTTGGCCCCCGGCCGGGATAAATCGAGAGGCAAAGGAAATGACTCAACTTGAAGTGGCGAGAAGCGGGCGCGTGAGCGCCGAGATGGAGCGTGTCGCGCATGCCGAGTCGGAGGAGGCGGCGGAGGTGCGCAAGCGGATCCGGGACGGACTGCTGGTGGTGCCAGCGAACAAGAACCACGAGGGATTGTCGCCGGTCGGCATCGGATTGGGACTGCGCACCAAGGTGAACGCGAACATCGGCACGTCTCCGCCAAGGTGCAGCGTGGAAGCGGAGCTGGAGAAACTCCGTGCGGCGCTCGATGCGCGTGCGGACACGGTGATGGACCTGAGTATCGGCGGCGACCTGGACGAGGTGCGTCGTGCCATCATGGAGCATTGCTCCGTCCCGCTCGGGACCGTTCCCATCTACCAGGCCGCGATCGAAAGCGGCGGACCGGACGCCATGAGCATCGAGTCCTACCTGGACGTGTTCGAGAAGCATGCGGAGGATGGGGTGGACTTCGCCACGGTGCACGCCGGAGTGACCCGCGAGGCAGTGCCGCTCCTCGAGAAGCGGGTGATGGGTGTTGTCAGCCGCGGCGGCGCCTTCCTGATAAAGTGGATGATGAAACACGGAAAGGAGAACTTCCTCTACGAGCACTTCGACAGCATACTGGACATAGCGCGCGAGCATGACGTGACGCTCAGCCTGGGGGACGGCCTTCGGCCCGGCTGCATCGCGGACGCGACGGACGAGGCGCAGATTCACGAGCTCAAGACGCTCGGCGAACTTGCCCGCCGCGCGCGCGAGCGCGGCGTGCAGGTGATGATCGAGGGACCGGGACACATCCCCTTGCACCAGATCGAGCAGAACGTGCGGCTCGAGAAGGAGTATTGCGACCGCGCGCCCTTCTACGTGCTCGGCCCGCTCCCGACGGACGTGGGGTGCGGCTACGATCACATCGTCGGGGCCATCGGCGGAGCCCTGGCGGCGCTGGCGGGGGCGGACTTCCTCTGCTACCTGACGCCCAAGGAGCACATAGGCCTGCCCGATGCGGCGGACGTGAGGGAAGGCGTGGTGGTGACGCGCATTGCGGCGCACATCGGCGACGTTGCCAAGGGCATAAAGGGCGCACGGGAACTGGACAGGCAGATGAGTGAAGCCCGGGGAAATCGCGACTGGCAGGGGATGCTGGAGTTCGCACTCGATCCAGTGCGGTTCGGTATGCTTCTCCAGAGCGAGGAGCGAGGCGACCAGTGCTCCATGTGCGGCGAATACTGCGCCATCAAGGTGTTCAGGGACGCCGTTGACAAGTGACGGGAAACAAGGACGATGCCGCAGAACTTCCCGCCGATAGGTCTCACGTATTTCTGGTGCTTCAACGACGAGTGCCGGGAGGAGCACACGGACTGGCAGATCGCCGAGTTCGCGAAGGCCGGCGTGGCGACGGTCTGCATGATGGCGCGCTCGGGCCTGCTGCTGCCCTATTGCGGCGACGATTGGTTCGCGCACATCAGAAGGGCGATCGAGAAATGCGCCGACGCCGGCATCGGGGTCTGGATCTACGATGAAGACCCCTGCCCGAGCGGCAACGCCGGCGGATGGGTGACGCTGGAGGATGCCGGCAACCTGGCCCTGGGAATCGAGCTGTCCGAGGCGGAGCCGAACGTCAAACAGGGCGAGCTGTTCTGCTTCCCCACGGGTAAGCTCCTCTGGGCGGGACTTGTTCCTGACGAGAAGGCTGGGGCGCCCGACGAGCGAGAAGTCATTGACTTGACCAGCAGGGTCGGTCTCGTCAGGCGGGAGTGGCGGGTGACCGAAGCGTGGGACAGCCGCTACTACTACCCGGCCACTCCGCTCTACGTCTGCGGCCGGGCCGACACGCGCAGCCCCGAGTTCGCAATGAAGGCGCCTCGCGTCCCCGACGGAATGAAACTGGTCGCGTTTGTGGCGAGGCGCTGCGACTATGCGGAGTACCCGTCGCTGTGGGGAGGGCTTGCCGACAGCCTGAATCCCGACGTGACACAAGTCTTCATCGAAAGGACCTACGAGCGGTATTATGAGGCGGTCGGCGACATGTTCGGCGATCCCATCACTGCCTTCTTCACGGACGAGCCCAAATACCTCGGCCGCCGCCCCTGGACGCCGGGGATGTTCGAGGACTTCGCTTCGACCTTCGGCTACGATCTTCAGCAACGCCTCTACGACCTGTTCACCAGCTCGCAGACGCCGCAGGCGATGCGCACGCGCCTGGACTACCGGAAGTGGTGCGGCGAGCGTTTCGAAGAGGCATGGGTCAAGCCGGTCAGCGACTGGTGTCACAGCCACGGGGTGAATCTCGTCGGCCACATCAGCCCCGAGGACGACCTCGTCGAGCAGATGAGCACCATCTCCAACCTGTTCCCGCTGCAAAAGTACTTCGACCTGGCGGGGCTGGACCTCATCATCCCGGCAGTGGGCGACGCGGACCATCCCATGATCAACGTCGGCGTGACCCTTGCCTCGTCCGTCGCGCAGCAGCGGGAAATGCTCGGCGTGATGAGCGAATCGCTCGCGTGCTCCGGCCTGGACTTCACGGCGCAGGAGGCCGCGAAGATCCTGAACTGGCAGACCGTCCTGGGCATGACGACGCCGCTCATCCACGCCATCTTCTCCTCGACAGAGTGGCCCCGCCTGCTCGACTGTCCGCCGGATTTCGGGCCTCAAAGCCCGCGCTGGGAGGGAATGCGTGAGATAGGCCGCAGCCTGCGTGGGGTTCAGGAGAAGATGATAGGCGCGACCCAGATTGCGCCCGTCGCGATCCTCTGGCCGATACGCAGCTTCCAGGCGGAAGGCACAGTCTGGCAGCCCGAGCCGGGTGGGATGCGGAGTGACTTCCTCGACCTGCTTCATGCCTGCCTGTCCCATCAGGTCGGCACGCATCTGCTCGATGAGGAGGACCTCTGGGGCGCCTCTTTCTCGGAAGGCAAGCTGCGCCTCGGGCGCGCCGAATATTCGTTCCTGCTCATCCCGTCCTGCACGGTGCTCCACGAGCGGAGCGTCGAGAGGCTCAAGGGGCTTGCCGACGAAGGTATGCCTCTGTTCCACGTGGGCGTCGCGCCGAGCTTCGTGCAGAGAGAACCGGGCATCGAGCCGCTGGACTTCTCATGGTGTCCTGAGGCATCCGTCTCCCGCGTGGCGGATGAGCTGCCCCGACTGATCAAAGTCGAGGGCGACGGCAGCGAGGAGATCCGCTGCACCTCGTGGATCAAGGACGATGAGCCGTTCACCCTCCTCATCAACATCGGCAAGAGCGATTGGGAGGGGGAAGTGAACGGCCGGCAGACGGCCCTGCCCGTCGGGAGGCTTGAAGTCCTCGCCTCCTATTGATGTTCCAATAAGAAAAGCAACGCCGGAGTCCCTCTCCCTTTCCCTCTCCCGGTGGGAGAGGGGAGTGGGGTTTCGGCGAGAAAATGTTGACAGATGGCTGGCACCGGCCTATAATAACATCCCAGCCGGATGAACCCCGTTGCTAAGGGTACCATGGGAAATCCCGGCACGGAGGGGCGGCCGAACGAGCGATTCCACACGGACGTGCTATCGCCCGCCGCTGGGCCAGCACGTAAGCCAGCAAGTGCTCCTGGGAGCAGGCAGGCCATGAAATCCAACATGCTGTTCAAACTGGTGATCTTCGGAGCCGTGAGCGGACTCGTGGCATGGTTGGTTCGGCTCCTCCCTTCGCTCTTAGGCCGTCTCGACAGCATCCCGGCTGTTGAGTTGGGCAGATGGGTCGTGTTCCTGGCGATCCCCGCTGTAGTGGGCGCTATCTCGGCATTGTGCTTTCCGAGCTGGCAGCGCGCTGTCAGGATTGGCAGTCCCCTAGTCCGGTCAGTATTGTTCTGGATAGTGGCAGCTATCGTGATCCTCACAGGATACTCGCTCGTTATGTCTGGTCCGATCGTCACGTTCTCCGGGTGGTTGTCTCTCGGTGGTCTACGCTGGATCGTCTCTGCGGCCGCAGCAGGCCTGTGCTTCTACTTGATAGATCTGGTGACGGGGGCGAACTTGCAGGCACAAGCCAGGCTGTAAATGATCCGCAAGGCGGCGGCTGCTAACTAACATCCGCATGCAACTGGGCGGGACGGCCCCGGCGACAGTACCCAGCTTTCACCCGTTGGCTGGCATTGCCTACCTGGTGGGGGCGTATTGTCCGCCAGCGCCTCGGAGTCGCGCTGCGGGATTCCCCCTCCCGCCGGGAGGGGGTGAGGGGAAGCCCGAACGCACCTACCCCGGATCGCTCAGAAGCGCATCCCTACTGAGCTTCGCATGTTGAGGTGAAACGGCCTATGAACACGGGTCATTCTGAGCTCGCCGCGGGGCGAGCGAAGAATCTCGTCGTAACTCCGCCTGGCGCCCATACTTGCGTACAGATCCTTCGTCCGCCCGACGGCGGACTCAGGATGACGGAGCGACGTGCCCCTTTTCACTCTAACGGGTAACACTCGGTAATTCTCGGCCCGGCGCTGGAGTTGACGCCCTCCTTCATGCCTCGGCATTCTGTGGCTGACACTCCTGGATCCAGCCGCGCTCGTCGGCCAGCGCGAGGAAGTGCAGGAGCTCCCGCAGGCACCAGTCCCCGATCTGGTGGTAGTTCATCATCAGTATGATCCCCACCTTCCCTGCCCGGACGTACTTCTCGTCGCCGGTCATGTAGTAGGCCATGGCAAGAGGGAAGAGGTTGGCGAAGAACTGGCCGTTCCGGCAGTAGGAGAAGCCGCGCTCTCCGAACTCGGTCTCGATCAGCCAGTCGATCACCCGAAGGAACAGCTTCTTCACCTGCGGATCGCCGGTCTGCTTACAATAGTTGTACATGCCCTCGTAGATCGAGTAGTTGGCGAACGAGCCGAAGTGGTAGGGGTGGTGAGGGTAGTAGACGCCGCCGTACTCGTTCATTCGCCTCTCCACGTCGTCAATCAGCTTCTTGGCGCCGGCCAGGTATTTGGGGTCGCGCGTCAGCTCGTACACGGTGGTGAGGTTGAGTATTGGCCAGCCGTGCTCGCGGCCCGTGATCGTGGTTGCCTCCCAGCGCTTTTTTATGAAGCGCAGGTTGACTTCCGCCTGGGCGATTGCGGCTGCCCGCGCATCGGGGTCGCCGGTGAGGTAGTAGTACAACACCATGCCCGTGATCCACATGTGCGAGGGATAGGTGGCGCCCCGCACGTGGTCAACCGCGTGCGGCACGTTCGCGCCGTGCCGCAGCGGGTCCTGGCTGTAGGAAATCGTGTCAATGTCGGTCTGATGGCGCGTGTTTCGCCAGACAGACTCGAACCTTCCGGGGTCATCGTTGCGCAGTCCCAGGAGTATGTGCCCGTAGATGGGGTCCTCTTCGTTGTTTGAGCCGACTGCGCCGGGGGCCCACCCCTCGCGGGCCGAGCCGCCGTAGTCGTCGCCCCAGTGAATCATGCCGGTTGAGCCGCCCCTGCCCGGCACCCAGTAGAACTTCGTCTCCAGAATGGGATACTTCCGGTACTTCGGAGGCATGATCTTGTCCATGTCCTCGACGCCGGTGCTCTGATACCACTCGAAGGGGATGGTTACCATCGGCCGGTGTTCCAGGTGGTACCAGGTTCGGTCCCGCTCCGCCGCGTCCCCGGCCTCGGAGCCATGGTGGAAGCAGAACGCGATCTCGTGCCTCTTGCTCCATCCCTGCATGTAGTGCAGGTCTTCGGGCATCTGCGGAACCACGTGCAGGACGATCCGGTTGCCCTTGTTCTCGAGGACCTTTGGGTGGTTCTCGGCCATTTGGCGGAAGAACACGCTGGCGCCCTGCACCCTGCCCTCAGCGCGCCCCGCCACGTCCAGCCACGGCCCCGAGCTGTGAATCACGCCGGGATAGGACCGGATGTGGAAGTCCATCTTGGAGAAGTCTTCGTTAAACGGTCGCGGGTCCGTGACAATCGGCCCCGGCAGCCCCAGTGACGTGCACAGCGGCGTGCCGGTCTCGATCGTCATGTCCTGGTGAATGCCGCCGAGGGGCCGTTTGATCGTGTCGACGCCGTGCGAGCCCTGCGTCAGGGCGCAGACGGGGTCATCTCCCACGTTGAACTTCTGGACCACCTTGAGGCTGCGGACCTTCACGCCGGGCATCGCGTCCTCGCGATTGGTGAACTGGTGCTCGATCAGCACGTCGGGACTGGCGTGGTAGATGCTTATGCGGAGCCGGAAGTCGAGGAAGGTCTCGCCGTCGGGCGCGGTGTGTTTGCCGCTGAGCCTGACGGTTGCGCGAACCGGCCCGCAGTGTTCGAGCTCCACCTTGTAGTCCTTCGCCTTCGAGGCGTAGTAGCGTTTGCCCTTGCCATCCTGGACGATGATGTCGCTCGGGTCTGAGTCGCGCACGATGGGCCGGCCGTCGAGCACGGCCTCGCCGATCACCGCGAACCGGGCGCGATCGAAGCGCAGTGACAGACGGCTGTTGCTCAGCACTATCGCGTCGGCACTCTCCTCACACCTCACGTCTCCCAGCTTCTGCGCCTTCCGGCCGGAGAAGCGGACGCGGTAGGCCTGCACTATGTCGGCGGGTGGGGCGGCCGGCACGTCCGCCGGCAGCTCAATCAGCGCCCACTTCACCGAGCCGTCCGGCCACTGCGCCAAAGCCGTCGCCTGCACCGGATGGGGTGCGCCGGATGGGTCCAGTGCCTGGACCGATTCCACGTTGGTCACGCCCCCCCGCGGCAGGCTCACGCCCATTGCCGCCGGCGCGTTGAGGTAGGGGATGTAAGCTTGTGTGGACACCCGAAAATCAAAGCCCTCTGAGGCAGCCTTCTTCGCCTCCTTCACGTTCATGAACGGTCCTCCTTCTTCAGCAGTTGCCGGATTCCTGGTGTACTCAGCAAGTGCGGCGCGCTGAACATGTATACACGCTCTGGTGACAGGTGTCAATTACTCCCATCGGATGTACGGGGACACCTTGCGGACCCGCCCTTCGACTTTGCTCAGGGCGGTGAGCCCGTCGAACCGCAAGGTGCCCCCGGCAAGGCCAGCGCGGACAGGACAAACTGCCCCAGGCCGTGCCGGATTTCTCCCACGACTGATCGCTCCTTCGCATGCCTCACCCGGGCGCTGAACAGGGAGTCTCGCCAGACACCCTCGGGAAGCCCTCTGAAGCGGGGAGAGGGCCGCGTGTTCAGCCTGAAGGCGGCCGAGAGCCGGCGGATACGCTTCCGCCCGGCTCAAGCTGTCTTCTCGTTCCCGGCCCTACTTTGTGACAACGTAAAAAAACCATTGGCAATGCCTCCGCCTTGACAATATAATATTTGTGGCCCTGATCGTGGGGGCCAGGGGTTAAAGATCCATAATCCGGGGACAACCGCCCCGGCGGTTCCAGCCGTAAGGAGGAGCAGGGAGATGCCAGAGGAATTCCTGACCGAGCAAGAACTCTTGGAGCGCTGGAAGATCTCAAGACCCGACCTGCAGGCGCTGATCAGCGAGGGTCTGCTGAGGCCGGTCCTGAAGGCGGGCAAGAGGACCTTCTCCGAGCATGAGGTCACCGTCGTCGAGGAGTCCGGGCGGCTGGACCTCGGCAAGCCCGAGGAAAAAGCGCCAGAGTTGGAAGGCGCCCCGGCTGGCGAAGGAGCAGAAGGTGAGGACCTCTTCGGCTTCGGAGAGGAAGAGGAGGGCCAGGAGCTGGAGGAGGAACCGGCCCGGGAGGCGCGCGCCCACGAAGAGGAACCCTCTGAGGGCGAGATGATCACCGAGGTCCTGGAGGTCGGCGACGACGAGATGGCCGAGGAGGATCTTCTGGGAGACATCATTGAGGACATCGGCGCCGAGGACGACGAGGTGACCCCGGACGAGGGCATCACGGCCGAGCCGACCGCCGAGCTCGAGGTCGCCGACGACGTAACGGCCGAAATCTCGCAGCTTGGTGAGGAGACGTTCAAGGGAGAGGAGATCGAAGAGATCCTCGCCGGCGGCGAGCCCGCGGAGATCGGGATCGGGGAGGGCGAAGAAGAGGAGCTTATGGTGCCCGTCGGGGCGCCGGTAGCCCGGGAGGAGGCACTTCCGGTGCCCGTCTGGAGCGTCGTCGTTCTGGTCGTTTCGATCGTCTTGCTGGCCATCGGCGGGATGTACCTGATGGGGAACGCCGTCTCGCCACAGTATAGCCCGACCTGGCTCAGCAGCATGAATCCGTTCTCGAGCAAGTGAGCGTCCGCCAGTGAGCCCTGCGACGGGGTATGAGCATGTCGGCGCGTTGCGGTTCGCTGCGCAGCGTGTGTGGCGTGTCTGTCCGCCCGTTTCACGTCAGTACGGAAGGAGTGTCTACCCAGATGCGTAGGAGCATATCTCTAATTGCCGTCGGTTGTCTTTCGCTGACACTGTTGGGGTGCGGTGAACTTCGTCAACTGCGCAGGGAAAACAACGCCCTGAAGGCCAGTCTTCAGACAGCCCAGTCGGATAATCAGCGGTTCCGCAGCAGTGCGGGCCTGCTGCAGCAGGAGAGCGCCGATCTTACAGCCAAGCTGACGGCGGCCAAGGACAGTGAACGTAAACTGACCGAACTGCTCGACAGCCTCAAGCAGGAGCAGGAGGCGAAGCAGAAGCAGATGGCAGAGCTCCAGGCGATGGTGAAGGGCATCACCGGGATGCACGCAGAGGAGGGGCTTGAAGGCACCTTCATCCGCATGGAAAACCAGATACTCTTTGCGGCGGGCCAGGCCGAACTCACTCCGGAGGCCCAGCAGACCCTGGATGCAACGCTTGTCGCTTACATGAAGCAGCACGCCGGCCAGAAGATCCGCATAGACGGCCATACCGACGGCCAGCCCATCAAGGTCTCGTCGCATCTTGACAACTGGGATCTGGCGGCCAAGCGCGCCAACGCCGTCAGGAGATACCTGGCCTCGCAGGGTGTTCCGGAAGAGGACATGAACATAGTCGGCTTTGGTCCGAACAGGCCTCGAGTGGCCCCGCCTCAACCGGCGGCTGAGGTGCCCGAGAACAGGCGCGTCGAAATACTGATCGTCCCGCCCGCCGGCAAGAGCATGGAAGAGATTCTTCAGCAATTCGTGAAATAGCCCTTGCCCAATAGTTGCATTCACAAGGCGTCGTCGCGCTCCGGCGCGGCGGCGCCTTTTCTGTTTGCCCCTGGGCGTTCGCCCCTTGATTCCCCCAATGCGGGGCGCTATGGTGTCCGGACCGTTAGAGGCTCCTAGCCTCTTGCGCCCTCAACGTGGAGGTTCGACCATGCAGAAGCTCAAAGTCGCCGCCGTCTCGACGCGCAACTGGATCGGCCAGCCCGAACGCAGCATCGAGAACATGACTGGGTGGGGCCGCAAAGCGGCCGAGCAGGGCGCCGAACTGATCGTCTTTCCCGAGCTCTGCGTGAACGGCTACATGCTCTCCACCCACGCCTGGGACGTCGCCGAGCCCGTCCCCGGGCCATCCGTTGACAAACTCATCGGCGTGGCGGGGGAGCTGGGCGCAATCCTCTGCTTCGGCATCGTCGAGCGCGACGCCGACGTCGCCTACAACACCCAGCTCCTGGTCAGCGGAAGCGGCATCATCGGCAAGCAGCGCAAGATCCACATGCCCGGCCACGAATACCTCTACTGGCGCGGTGGGTTCGAGGTCGAGACGTTCGACATCGGCAAGGCGCGCGTCGGCATCACCATCTGCTACGACTCCCTGTTCGCCGAGCTGACGCGCACCCTCTACTTCAAGGGCGCCGAACTGCTCATCATGCCGTTCGCCTACAACACGTGCCATCGCAGCAAGTTCATGGAGGAGGACCTCTCTGCGCTGTCGTACCGCGTCGCCTGCTACTCGAACGGGTTCTACGGCATCGTGGTCAACAACGCGGGCGCGCGCAAAAAAACGCGGTGGGAGACCAAGGCCACGCGGTTCCCCGGCTGGGCGGGCGTGATAGATCCTGACGGGAAGCTAGTTGCATTCACCCGCCAGAAGGGCACAGGTGAGGCGATGGTCGTCGCCGACCTCGACCCGAAGAAGATCGCCAAGAAACGCAGCAACATCTACTTCGTCCCCCGCTGCCTTCGCCCCGAGATGTACACTACGGTCTGGGACAGTGACCAGACGGGGCTTCTATGAGCGCTCTGCTGACCTGGTGCTCCCGCCGTTGAGGGCCGAGTGTTCACTCATCGGTGCTGTGCTTCGAAAGGTGAGAGAATGAGCAACGCGAAGGACTGGCCGAGTCTCGAGGTGGTTATTCCGGTATACAACGAAGATGATGTTCTTGAACTGCTGATCAGCCGCCTCTCTTCGGTCTTTGCGGCGCAGAACCTTTGCGAACAGCGAGTCCGCTCCGTCGGCTTCATCATGGTTGACGACGGCAGTCGTGATCGTACCGCTGAGATCATCTGTAGGCACATCGAGGCCGGGTTTCCAGCCGTGTTATACCGCCTGTCCAGGAACTTCGGGCACCAGAACGCCTTGAGCGCGGGTCTGGACTACGCTGAGGCGGACCTGGTAGCAATCATTGACGCGGACCTTCAGGACCCACCCGAGCTGATCTATGACATGCTCAAGAAGTGGCGCGAAGGTTATGATGTGATCTATGGGCAGCGGCAGCGCCGCAAGGAGGGTCTTCCGAAACGGGTGGGTTACTGGCTGTTTTACCGGATGCTCAGCGTCCTGTCGGAAATCCCCATGCCTTTCGACAGCGGAGATTTCTGTCTCCTCGACCGCCGGGTGGTAAACGCGCTCCGAGACTTGCCTGAGAAGCTGCGTTTTGTGCGCGGACTGCGCGCCTGGGTGGGCTTCCGCCAAGCGGCTTTTCCGTATGAGAGGGCAACTCGCCAAGCGGGAAGACCGAAATACACTTGGCGAAAGCTCTACAGGTTGGCAACGGACGGTATTGCCTCCTCCAGTGTTCGGCCACTGAAGATCGCACAACTGACCAGTTTTTGCTTCTTCTGCCTCAGCCTTGCGTTCCTGCTGTTGCTTGCACTCAGCTTTCTATTCTGGCGGGCAAACGGCGTCTCGCCCTACTTCCTTCTGGCTTACGCTCTGCTTGCTTTGGGCAATTCGCTCCAGGCTCTCTGCATCTATGTGCTGGGGGCCTACGTAGGACGGAGCTATCTGGAAGTGAAGAAGCGGCCCAGCTATCTGATAACAGAAGTTATAGGTCGTCGGCCAGACGACGCCAAAAACGTCCCCCGTGACGAACGGCAAGAGCGGAACGATGGCTGAAAGGCCCCACCCGCCTATTGAGTACATTTCGCAAGTCCGGAGATCCGGCTTTCCAGAGGAATGGTACGGCTTGAGCTCCGCGCGGCACTTCTGGTTTCAGTGGCGGCTGACGGCGTTGTTGTGTCAAATGCGGGACCTCGGCCTGCCGATGGACTGTGAGAAGCACGCGCTGGAGATCGGCTGTGGCACAGGGGTGCTGACCCAGCAACTGGAACAGCTTTCAGCGTGGCGTGTCGACGGAACAGACCTGAACCCGGAGGCCCTGGCGCACCATTCGACAACACGTGGCCGCATCCTGTATTACGATGTCCTTGAGGAGCGGGAGCAGTTCATGGAGGCCTATGACTGCCTGCTCATCTTTGACGTGCTCGAGCATCTTCAGGACACTCGGTCCTTCTGGAAGGCTGCCCTCAAGCACCTGAAACCAGGCGGGTATGTCCTTGTTAACGTGCCTGCCATCAAGTGGCTCTACAGCAGCTACGATGCCGCTGCGGGGCATTACCGGAGATATGACAGGTGTTCCTTGCGAGAGGAATGCGCAGGTCTTCCGATTGAGATTCTCGATATCAGGTGCTGGGGACTATCGCTAGCGCCCCTCCTTGTGCTCCGCAAAGAGTTGGTGTGCCGACAAGAGTCGGCTCGCGCGGTGATTCGGCGGGGATTCGCCGTCCCCAATGCCTTCGTGCACGGACTTCTGCGTTTGCTTATGCGACTCGAAACTGCTCTTGTGAAAAGGCCTCTGTTTGGCACATCCCTTCTTCTGGCCGCCCGAAAGGTCGGGCAAGGCGTCCGCGCTGTTTGGTGTCAGGGTAACCGGACGTAGCGGTATGCCCCCTTTGCCCGTCGGCCGAGAGCCGCGGAGGTGAAGTCTTCCCGCGCTCGCAGTTGTGGCGCGCACACCGATCAGGGGATGAAGTCGTCTAGCGCGCGGTAGCGCCGGTCGAAGGTCTCTTCGAGCTCGGCGAGAGGATACGGCCCCGGGGGGAGCGGCAGGGAATCTCGCGGCAGGCCGCGCACGAGCAGCGTTGCGATTGTGCTCTCCGCACCCATGATATCGAACTGCACGGCCGATTGCAGTGCCCCGGGCTCCTTGAGTTGCTCCGTGTGCGGCGCGCCCTCCCCGTGCGTGCGCACATCGAGCAGGACGCAGGTAGGTGCTGCGCCTGCGGCCTCCCGGATGGCGCTCTTCTGGTTGGGTCCCTGATCTACGGATATGCCTCGTGCGCCAAAACGGGCGCGGTAGTATTCTGCGCTCCAGTTCAGCCCTGCAAAGGTGACCAGAGAGGTCCAACGAGGACACCGGAGTACCGTTACATCCACTCTGCTATCGGGGTCCCTGCGGACCAAATCCTCCAGCAGAGCTCTCACCAACATGCCCGTCCCTTTCGTTCCATAATTCGTGTTCTTTGTACCGTAAAGGCTCATGGCAAATGGCGCTCTGGTAACGGATACCGGAACCTTCCAGATGTAGCTCACCATACTCGTACCGGCAGACAGCAATACTAGTACCAGCACGCCCACAATCGTGGGCCTTGCTCGGGGCGTAGCGCGGCGGATTGAGTCGGCAGCCAGCAGCACAAACAGCACAAGCGGCACCGCAAGGTAAATCTGGTACAAGTTCTTCACGCCCCATGCAGGGGCTGAGAGCACATAGAAGACCAGCCCGTACGCGCTGCTGGCAACCACAGCGTAAGTCCCCACCACGCCGCGAAACGCCTTTCCTCTGGTCAGAACAGCGACGACTAACCCAAGCACAAGGACAAGAGGAAACAACTCACCAAGCAGAACTGCGAGGTACTCGAACAGAATCTGGGGCCTGAATAGGGGCCCTAGTCCCGCCTCGGACGTGTGGCACACGATTCTGAATATCGGCGTCCACTGAGACCCAAACCGGTCCGGCAGGGCGCACTTCATATGTGTGAACACCAGCGCCAAGACAATAGCCAGTGCCGTTGGATATACGATCACCCGAGCGCCCAGCGGAGCCAATCGTTTCACCAACTGTGATAGCCACGACCGCCATGCTGTCCCGCTTGTCCGTCCGCAGCCTTCGCGAAAAATGACCGCGCCCACCAGGACAGGCAGCGAGACAAAGAAAAGAATGTCGGAAAGCGTCACGAGCAGCATGGCTGCTCCCGCCCGCACGCGCCACCGGCTGTCCGTGGCGGGGCGTTGCAGTGCCAGCAGGGCAAGCACCTGCGTGAAGGGGATGACCGCCGCGAAATAGGTCGCGATACCCCGGTTCGCCATTACGACCAGAGGCGAGACGACCAGCAGCAGGCCTCCCAACAATGCCATCGGCCGGCCCAGCGCCTCCCGGCGCAGCAACAGGTAGAACAGAGCACAGGCCGCGACCCCGGGAAGACAGACGGGCAGATGGAACGTGAACAACGTAAATGGAATTCCCAAGGTCTCCATGCCCCAGTAGCACATCCCGAAAAGCAGCGGCGGGGCGGAGCAGTGCCGCTGGAAGAAAAAGTGCAGGATCAGCGCCTTACCCTTCGCCAATGCCACGCTCGGCTGCGTCACAAGTGCGGGTAATAGACCTTGCAGGATCTTTGTAAACCCGACATGCTCGCGGAGGTAAATCACGTCGTCATCGCCCTGGAATTCCACGTTTCCGTGCCACGTGTAGACGAACAGCGCGAGCCCGATGAGGCCCCCTACGAGAAGAAGATCTATGACTTTCTCACGCATGAGAAGCCCCCCTCTTGCACAAAGGTCCTTATCCAGGCACACTGGGCATGGCTCGTTGCTGAGAGTAGGCTCTGGCACCTATCTACCTCAAGGTCATTGCCAAGTCTCAAAGTGGAATGATTCTATTGGTTGAACTTATGCCGCGCAAGGGGAACGGTGAGGCGATGGTCGTCGCCGACCTCGACCCGAAGAAGATCGCCAAGAAACGCAGCAACATCTACTTCGTCCCCCGCTGCCTTCGCCCCGAGATGTACACCACGGTCTGGGACAGTGACCAGACGGGGCTCGGATGACCTTCCCTTTGTCCCTCTCCCTTTCCCTCTCCCGGTGGGAGAGGGGAGGGTGAGGGTCCCTTCGTTTGGATGACCCCGTTCTCGTCCTCGTTGCTTGGCCTCCGAAGCCTTGCGCGAAGGAGGCTCGTCACCTGCCCTCCGCAGCTTCAGCGAAGGAGGGTCGTCACCTGCCCTCCGCAGCTTCAGCGAAGGAGGGTCGTAATCGAACGTCGCGCAGCCCCTCTCCCTTTCCCGGTGTACGTGTTTAGCCTGGCCATGCCTATCCAGGCTGAAGACGTACAGGGCGTCAGCCGATGGGTCAAGTTGTCAAATCAGATGAAGCGTGGTGCTTGGCTTTTCATCTGAGCGCGCAGCGCGACAGCCCAGGCTGAAGACGTACAGGGCGTCGGCCGATGGGTCAAGTTGTCAGATCAGATGAAGCCTGGTGCTTGGCTTTTCATCTGAGCGCGCAGCGCGACAGCCCAGGCTGAAGACGTACAGGGCGTCAGCCGATGGGTCAAGTTGTCAGATCAGATGAAGCCTGGTGCTTGGCTTTTCATCTGAGCGCGCAGCGCGACAGCCCAGGCTGAAGACGTACAGGGCGTCAGCCGATGGGTCAAGTTGTCAAATCAGATGAAGCGTGGTGCTTGGCTTTTCATCTGAGCGCGC
>Ga0315289_10006103_pt1 | contig 17742 bp, 25 predicted proteins | sample YL17G11_40_MG_FD_203452 | JGI IMG/M metagenome (GOLD analysis project Ga0315289, IMG submission 203452) | Sediment microbial communities from Yellowstone Lake, YNP, Wyoming, USA - YL17G11_40 | ecosystem: Environmental > Aquatic > Freshwater > Lake > Sediment | place: USA: Wyoming | collected... | reverse complement strand
GAAAAAGAATTGCATTGGAAAATTAATTATGAATTTCTTGCAAATCTTGTTGACTTCTGTTCAGTAAATAATAAAAAATTGGTTCATATATCAACAGACTATATTTATGCAAACAGCAAAAACAAAAAGTCCGAAGAAGATATTCCGGTTCATCAAGAAACTTGGTATTCATATTGTAAATTAATTTCTGATGCATACGTACAACTCCGGGCAAAAGATTATTTGATGTTCAGATGCAGTTTCAAACCAAAACCCTTTCCATATGAGAAAGCGTTTGTAAATATCATGGGAAATTTTGATTATGTTGATGTACTTGCAAAACAAATGATTGATTTAATCAATGAAAATAGAACTGGTATTTGGAATATCGGAACAGAATTTAAATCAGTATATGAATTGGCAATTCAAACACGAAAAGTAGTAGATTTTTCTTATTCAAATCAACTGCCGATAATTGAAATGGATTTGTCGAAATTTAACAATCGAAAGTGACGGGAGTTTAGCTCAGTTGGTTCAGAGCACTTGCCTTACAAGCAAGAGGCGAATAGTTCACGGTGGTTCGAATCCATCAACTCCTACAATGCTCCTTTAACTCAGTTGGTAGTAGTATCTGCCTTACATGCAGAATGTCGTAGGTTCGAGTCCTACAGGGAGCACCAAATATCGGCTTTACAACCGATAAACACCAAATATCGGCTCTACAACCGATAAACAACCTCAAGTGGTGGAACTGGAAGACACGCATGCCTAAGAAGCATGTGCCAGCAATGGTTTGCGAGTTCGACTCTCGCCTTGAGGACAACTTTTAGTAGGCATGATAGTATTTATGGGTAAATATGAATACCAATGAGAAATAAGTATAGTAAAGAAATGATTGAATCTGCAGTTGCATCAAGTATGTGTTGGGCAGATGTATGTAGAAAGTTAGGCGTACAGCCAATGACTGGTTCACAAACACACATAAAGAAAAGAGCAAATGATTTTAAAATTGATTATTCGCACTTTACTGGTAGTGGACACAAAAAGGGAAAAACATTTAAGAAAAAAGATGCAATGGAATATTGTTTTAATGGCAGCACCATTGGTTCACATAAATTAAAAAAGTATTTAATACGTGACGGATATAAAGAAAAACGTTGTGAAAAATGTAAAAATGATAAGTGGTTAGGTGAAGATATTCCATTGGAACTTCATCATATCGACAGTAATCATTCAAACAATGAAATTAAAAATCTTGTAATTCTGTGTCCTAATTGTCACGCAATTGAAGACGCAAAAATGGGGATGTGATGAAATGGTAGCACATGCGAGTTTTAGAAACTCGTGCCTTCGGGCGTGGGGGTTCGAGTCCCTTCATCCTCACCACGGGGTCGTGGCAAAATTGGCTAATGCACCTGCCTTGCACGCAGGGGATTGAGGGTTCGAGTCCCTTCGACTCCACAAGTATCTCCCAAAGGGAGAAAACTTTGGTACGCATACCGCAAGAATGCGCAGTCCACTCACGGGGTGGACTTTACGGGGCAGTGGTGACAATGGCTAACACGATAGGTTTGCAACCTTTAAATGAGGGTTCGATTCCCTTCTGCTCCACCAATCCATGATAATAAGGCAAGTAACAAATCTTGTATTCGTAGGGTAGCATGTCCACACGTGCGTGAGGATAAGTTGGTCGGGACTCCAATCATGTCCTACGAAGGATTGCCCTATGCCCCGTTGACGTAATCGGCAACCGTATCAGTCTTAAAAGCTGAGTTTCACAGTTCGAATCTGTGACGGGGTACAATAGTATTTATGATAAACACTAATTATGGACTATCATGTATTTTCTTTTATTATGATGTTGGTAGTATTTCTATCATACATATCATTTATTTGGATTAAATACGGCATACAGAAATCAATTTCAATGAGTTATTATGCATTGCCAGAAAACCTAAGATTTCTTTTTACGTTATTTTGTTGGGGTTTTGCATTTCCCGCAATAATATTGGGTGTTGAAATAACTCCATTAATGTTTTTTGCCGGAGCGGGAATTTGTTTTGTGGGTGCTGCGTGCCAGATTCTTAAAAAGGACGTATATAGATTCCACATGATTGCAGCAATTAGTGGTATAATCTTCAGCCAATTGGCAATAATTATTGGCTTTCATATGTGGTATATTAGTTTAATTTCTGCAATATTATGTGCAGTCATACCATTCTTAACTAAAAAGTACTATTTTTGGTGGATTGAATTAGTAGCATTTTCCGCAATATGCTACGTCTTAGGAACAACAATATTCTAAATAAATTGCCGGAAGCTGCCGGATAGAAAAGTTAAGTGATTGATAATCAGCAATAATATCAATCAAAAAATTGCCGGATATTGCCGGATACATACGTCAGTGACCGAGTGGCTGAAGGTGATGGTCTCCAAAACCATTTGCGAAAGCACACGTGGGTTCGAATCCTACCTGGCGTGCAATGAAGTGATAGTAAAAATCGCAGGTATGCGTAGCGGGTTGGCGTTCAGTCCAAATGAACTAAGAGTACAAACACCACTGAGGGCATTCATTTGTTCCCAAGAGCAATATCAGTTAGCTACGCACTACCACTTCAGAGATTACTAATTTACCAATAATTAGTAATGATTAGTAATAACTTAACAAGAAAGGAGCATGCCTTCAAAATCAGATTTAGGTACAGAAAAACATTGTGGTGGAAATTCGTACATTACAATTACTTCCACAAGCAACTCTTTAAGAAATATTATATTCAAAAGAGAAGAAAGCCATTTAGTGACAAAGAAATCAAGAAGTATAGATTATACCAGAAACTCGATGATTTAATAACATTGAGAAAAGTTGATTGGCTACGAGAATTTATTTGGAGATTAGAACCATAATTTTGTAACATTTTAGTTTTTTATACGTATAATGCTATTTATAAGAAACTATGACTATGAAGAAAATATTGATTTTTTTATTATTTTTTGTTTTTGCAACAGCAATATTGTCGTTTCAATTAACAAAGCAACGTGAATCCTACTATCAGAAAAAATTCGGAAGCATAATGAATGGAAGAGTTGAAGTAACTCTTGATGACCAAACTCGTGTTGATGTTTTAACTGATACCTTTGCAATCGAAGTTGATTTTGCTGAAAAATGGTCACAAAGTGTAGGTCAATCACTATATTATGCAGAAAAACTCAATAAAAAACCCGGAATCTTACTTGTGATTAATGGAGTTTTTGATGATAAATATGTAAAAAGATTAATGACGGTTGCTTACAAACACGGAATTACCGTTTGGATAATGGATTATAATAATGATACTTGGGGCAAGGTTGACGTTAATGTTAAATATATTTATTAATTCTTGCTCCCCTCAAAAAAATAGCATAAATTTGTCACCATGTATATCATTGCAAAGAAAAAGGATTATTATGATGGTGTTGCTGGAACAACTGGCATCGACAAAACCATTGTGTATGAGCGTGAAACAATCGAATTCGAAGGCGAAGATATGCCAAAAGTTTTCAGAAGCAGAGGTTATTATACAAATTTCAGAGACAGAGAAAATAATCCGCTTTATAAGTTAGGTAATTCTCACATCAAGAAAGAGTATTGGAAAACATATCCCCGTCATTCATATTTTCTTATTGGGTTTTGCGGAAAACTCTACGTTGGTTTTAAACTCTACGGTCTTAAAGACACTGAGGAATACAATAACGTAAACACCACAATCACATTCAATCAAGATTATATGATTGAACTTTTTGAAAGCAAAACATATGGTGGGTATTTTCAAGACAATTTGAATAATGTATATCAATATGACGCATTGCATTGGTTTAGGGATATGAGAACACCGTGTTTTGTATACGACCAAGACTTTGGTGGGATTGACCATATTGATTTAAAGCATTATTGTTGCAATTATCATTCAAAATTTATTATAAACCCTCTTTTAAAGGACTACCAATTTTACAAAGTCTTCGATGCCGTACAAGCATTTCAAGAAATCAGTATGTTTATGGGTGGCGTACTTGGCAGGGGTGAAAAGGAAATTGTAGAAGTAGCTGACAAATATAAGATTGCACAACACGGATTTAATAAGTGGAGTTTCAGAAAAGAACCGGAAAATAAGAAATAATATGAAAAAATTATCCGAAGAAAATAGGGATGCGTTAATCAAAGCATTGGAAACCCATCTGGACACAAGAGACAAAAGGTTTATGTTCTTGAAAATAAGTTTCAGAGACCTTGTTTCCCGAATAAACCTCGAAGGTCCGGCACACGATGTAGCTTGGAATATTTATAGTGAGTTTGAGAAACAGCAGATGTTAGGTTCTTTAATGGCACACATGAATAATGTTTTTGATATTGACTTATATTTAAATCACTAATGGATAAAAGATATGGTTTAATGTCGTACATTTCCACAGGAACGGTACGAATACCGACAAGAAAAGAATTAGAAGAAGCATTCAGCAAACCTTGGAGTATGCCGAACACCGACACAATATTATGTGGCATAGAAGCTGCAGAAATTTTTAATGAAGTAATAAATGGAACAGGAACTACACAAAATAATAATAATCCCGGCAAGGTTCGTTGAAAAACGTGAAGAAAAATACGTCATCAAATGCTTAATTGATGATGATTATTGTGAAGACCGACTATGTGACGAGTATTCGCTGATGGGAATGCAAAATCCTAAGTATTTATTCATTGGCATAATGACGGGCGTAGGATATTCTCAGATTAATTTTGTTCAAGCAGATGAATATGAAAAAATGTTTAAAAGAAAATGGAAGATTTTAACAAAATAAAAGAAGATATAAAAGCGCAACTTGATAAAGCAAATTACGCTGGTGATATGTCAGATATTGGTAATGAAATTGGAATTGCAATTGGTAATCAATTTGACAAAGATTATACAATTGAAGACTTCATTCACGGAGTAAGACATGGTGTATCTTTGACAGATGGCACACACGATAAAGAGTATCACGAAATTTAACGTTCTTTAAAAATAATGGGGATGACCTGGTTTTGACTGAATGTCAGACTTGGTATAGTAAGCAAGTCTTAGTTGAATCAGACTAAGTAAAAAAGGTTCAAAACAACAAACGCAGAAGACATAATGTCTATTCCAACTTCTCTCACGAGAGGTAAAGCAGTATTCGCAAGAAACGCTGAACTTGCACTCGCAGCTTAAGGAATCCGAAACTCGGCAAAGAACCCCGGACTTGATAGGGACAAATTCAAGCGATTTTGTGGTTATATTGATGAAAAACCAATATTTTGTTGACTTAGAAAAGTCAAATAAACTTGTAGAAAACGTATTAATCACATTCAACACTGGGGTTCGACTCCCCACATCTCCACTAAATATTTATTGCGGACATGAAGGTATATAACAAGTTAGTAAGGGACAGAATTCCCGAAATCGTTCAAGAAAAAGGCACTAAGTGTAATTATCATATTGCTAATGATGAAGAATATTTAAAAAAATTACAAGAAAAAGTCCTTGAAGAATTAGATGAATTTAAATTAAAACCAAGCATTGAAGAATATATCGATATAATTGAAGTACTTGAAGCACTGGCTAAGTTTCACAATATTGACTTAATGCCAATGAGACAAAGAAAAAGAATGAAAAGACAACTTCGTGGTGGATTTGATAATCGAATAATACTTGAAGAATCATGAAAAAGCATAAACACAATTTTGAATCAGATGGTGGACAATGCATTACATGTAGAAAAACTATGATTGAACTATTTGACGAAAAAGACAATAAAATAAGCAAAAAAAGACTTGCTGTATTAGATGATGATGATATTCCTGTTGTAAAAAATTCCACAGACGGTGGTTTTTGGGGTAATAATACAACAGGTCATCGTGACAAAGAATGACATTTGGCGTAGTGGTGGAATTGGTAGACACGCTGGACTTAAAATCCAGTGGTCAGTAATGGCTGTGTGGGTTCGACTCCCATCTTCGCTACAATAACAGTATTTATATAAAAATTGTAATTATGAAAAAGTTAAAAATTTTAAAGGAAGCAATAAAAACTCCGGTTGAGAAGAAACTCAGAGTTCCGGTTGACCCTTTATTGGAAAAATGCAACAAAGCAATTGTCGAAGAAATTGCCAAAGAATTTCGTGAAGAAGCAAAGGAAGTCATGAGACTCACCACCGAAGAGATTCGCAAAGAATTTCTTGGATATTACGAAGAAGACAAAGGTAATATTTGCTGTTTGGTTATTGATACTGCAAAGCGCAAATTGATTGCCGAAGGTAAAATGACTGCAAACGATGACGATGCTTTCGGCAAGCCATTTATGTTGTAAATGTTACCCTACGGTAAAAATAAAAAATTCAGATATAACTATACTGATTGTCATCCCAAAAGACTCGGTAAAGGAGTGGTGAATTGGTGGGAAACAGAACTTGGTGACGTAGATAAGGGTGCTGAAAGACAGCGTGCTAAAACAGAATTAAAGAAGGAACTAAATGACAAAGATAATTAAAAAAGAAGATGATTGCGGGTGCGGTAAGCCATTAAAACTCACCGACCCCCGCAGAAAGATTATCCGTAAAGTTCCGAAGAAGAAATAACCTCAAGTGATGGAATGGTAGACGTGCTTGCCTCAAAAGCAAGTGCCTCCGGGCGTGTCGGTTCGAGTCCGACCTTGAGGACCAATAGATATTTTATGTTGAATATACTTAAATTTCCCATGCGGGAACAAAAGTATGATTTTGATTGTAGTGTTGCTGTTGCGTGGTCATATTTAAAACATTTTAAAATAAACGTAGAATACAACATACTTTTAAAAACATCAAAAGTCTGTCCGGTTGATGGATTACACCCGCAAAAATTGGTTAATTTATTTAAAAAGTTCGGCTTAGATACAAAACTTGAAGAACGTAAAACCATAAGATTTCTTAAAAGTCAAATAAATAAAGGAATCCCGGTAATTGTTCTTCTGCAACACAGAAAAGAATATAGAAAATCCTGGCAAGATACTTGGATGTACGGACACTATGGTGTGGTATTTGGTTTTGACGACAACAGAGTATTTATTTATAATCCATCAATGGGTGGAACAAAAATATTAACCTATGACCAACTTAACTGTCGTTGGCATGATGATTGGAATGGTGGTTTATTTATAAAAACAGTAATTTATATTGTTTAAAATGGTAACATTAGCGGGTAGAAAAGTATTTGAAAAACTCAACGAGCAAAAAGGCAAAGTGTTGGGTAAGAAAATGGATGAAATTGATGAATTACTCAAACCATATACGATAGTTCGTGATGATGGTTGGGAAGAAGTATCTATACCTGACCCGGAAACCGCAGAAAAATACGAAAAACTCAACAGAGAATTTCAAGAGATAGTTAACGAAATAAATTTAATTGATAAAAACTAACAACTATGAAAAAATTTTGGTCAGACATCTTGTAACGCACTAAAGCGTATACAAGAGAAATGAAAAGTAAAGTAATTAGCAAAACTACCACTAATCGTGGTGAATTCAATCGTGCTTACAAGTTTTATCTTGAGCACTCTGGTCAATTACGCTGTAGCTGGTGTAAATACAACCGTGGTGAAAACGACACAAGAAAATGTTACGGTGGTTTTGAAGAAAAAAGCATCAGGCATCCCAATTGGAAACTGGTCTCAAAAAAACCTAAACAGTGGATGAAAAAGCCAATCAAGATTATCAAATCTCCGGGTTGGCGTGGTAATAAAACATATGTCGAGATTAAATTCTCGGCATAACATAGCGACATCGCTCTAATGGCTAAGACACTTCTCTCATAAGGAAGGAATGGGGGTTCGATTCCCCCTGTCGCTACAAACAAAAAACCCATCGAATTCGATGGGTTTAAATTTCCAGCATGTTATTTGCATTCGCAATCTGTGCCACATTTTGGACACTTACAAGTTTTCTTTTTCCCCGAAAATAATTTATATCCCCAATAGCCTATGTTTGCCATAATACCTAATGCTAATAGCACTTCGATACCCGAAAATCCCTTTTCGTATATGTGTGAATATGCAACGGCAATAATAAGTGGATTCAAAATAAGCAACCAATTTGCTTTAAGCCAAGCTAAGATTTTTTCCCAAAGTTTTTTCATGTGTTTCTATTTTTAATTTTAAAGTAATTTTAATCGAATACCGGAGTATCTTTATACTGCTCAATATCTTCTTTCCATTGAAGCGATTCCGGTGTACCAAGTTCTTCAAGTCTTCTCAAGAGTATTGGTAATTCTTCTCTGTGAAAATTAAAAATTTTTCTATTGCCATCAAGGGCATTTTTAATTTCAAATTTGCTTTTAGTAAATCCCTCAAGGTGTGAATCAATGCCCTTACTTACAATATCAGTAAATAATTTATCATCCGGACTTCCGACAGGTGCAGTTATTGGAAGATAGTCTTTATTCTTTTCTTGTTCAATCATTTTATCTTGAGTGGATATGATTTCTTCATTCAATGCCTTTCCGGTAAAACCCGGTGCAACTCTTTTCATGACTTCAAAAAGTCTTTGTTTGCTATCTTTTTTCATGGTTAAACTATTTCTATTTCTTCCCACTCACCACTTTTTTGTTCAGTGCCCGGAACTACTTCTTCGGATACCGACATTGGTACGCCTCTTTTTATTTTTATTTCTTTGATGATAGTATCGTTAAGTAGTTGTTCAAGTAATCTGTCGGGTAACTGAATCGACCTTACGGCTCTCATAAACGTTCTGGCAATTGGATATTTCTGCAATTCGGGATTTGATGTCTCAATTACAGTAATTTCAACATTACTATATCTGCGAAATTTATTTACTGCCAAATCAAAAACATGAAAGAATTGGTCTTTTTCTTTCTCATATACGCTTGGTGTTGTAACGGTTATACTATAATTGCCGTCTGCATTTGTTACTAATGCAATTAAATTTCTTTTACTGAAATTTGCAATCGCTTGGTCTGATACTGCAATATCTTCACCATTTTTCGCAGTTATTTCAAACCCAAGTCCCATACCATTAATTCTACGTGCTTCACGTTCAAAATCCCAACTATGACCACCTCTTTCCCCCTTAACAGCGTTTTGATATACATGAATTTGCTCATGTGCCATAATATTTTTAAACTGACGATATGTAAATTTATATAGACTTGATATTGCCAAATATTGTACTGTAATTTCTCTGGTGTACCTATTAATTAATGCATTTACTCGTCCATAGCCACTTTTCTTTGGGTCAAATTTTAACGGAACTTTAGGAAGTCTGCCATCCCAAAGTAATTGATTTAAATCATCATATTCTTTCTGCAAATTAATGTTGCGACTATCAACAATATCTTCATCTGCAATCTCATTTAAAAGACTGTTAAGTTCTTCATTAATTATTGATAATAGTTTCATCAGTTAAAACACTACGTCACACATATTATGTTTAAAATTGAAATGCAATTCTCTCACAAATAAAAATCCACCACGCTCTAATATTGCTTCTTCAACCGGAAATCTCCATTTAACATCTGCAATATTTTTTGGTGTTTCTTGCATCAATTCATCTGTTTGTTTATCCAGCATCTGTAATAAATATTGTCCCTCAACTCTTTCTATGTCAATATTGAATTTAAATATTCCTTCCGGGTTTACTAAGAAACTAATTCCCCAAAAAACAGTAATTTTACTTGGATTGATTCTTGTATCGAAATCTGCTGTGAACGCATCGTACTCGTGAAATTCTGCATTAACAACTGATGCAAATTTAAGTCTGTCATCCTTTACAAGTGTTGCTCCAGGTGCTTCGGCAGCAACTTCACGGACCATATCATTCAATTCTTCCTTAATGAGAGATTTTAACTTCATCTGTTGATATTTTTTATAAATACTTGACAATCCCCAAAACTCTCTGTACATTTGCACCATGAAACAAGAATATACTTCTGCAAAAACTTCAATAAAACAAATTCCCGCAGGTTTTAATATAATAGACAAACGATTTGGTTGGCAACCCGATACAATTAATTTGGATATTGGTGGCGGTAAATATGATTTGATGACGGTTGCACTTAAAGAAAAGGGAGTGGAGAATTTAGTCTTTGACCCATATAATAGAGATATGGTGCATAATGTGAAAGTGGTTAATAGAATTTATAACAATGATGTTGATACGGCAACGATATTTAATGTACTAAATGTAATCAAAGAACGTAAAATTCAATTAAACGTAATAAGGCTTGCATTTAGTGCATTAAAAGAAGGTGGGATGCTCTATGTCCGGTCAACCTATATGAACCCCGCAAAGAGGTCCGGAGTGACTAAATCAGGCACTTTCCAGCACTATAAAACACAAAGGGAATATCTCGAAATTGTAAAAAAGATATTCCCCAATGCCGAACTGAAATTCGGGATAATATTTGCAAAAAAATAATTATTCTTCTCCCTTTGGAATCTGATTAAAATATTCGCTGTACTTTTCGTATTTGAATTTAGGGTTTATCCACTCCTTACCGCCAGCAGCTAATCTCTTCGTAGCATAAAGTTTCAACGACCTAAAATCAACGCCAGAACCACTTGGTGCTGATGGTGCAAAGAAACTCGGCATGAAAAATTGTGCATATTTTCCACCAAGTTCACCGGTTTTAAGTGTATCTGCAACATTCCCTGCTTCATCTAAAACAAGAACAATCGATTTCGGAGTTCTCGGTATGATATCAATTACTTCATCACCCCTTTTATCTCTCTTAACAACACTGAATCCCTCAACTTCGGTATAATCGCCTTTTCTCTGTTGTATCTGCCAATCCGGATTAACCTTTTCAACTTCCTTACCATAGGTTCTTGCCCATTCAAAATTATATTTTGTAAGTTTAAGAAATCTTCCAACCATTGGATTACTTGCTTTTTTTGCAAGATAAGCATCTAATGTTGAAGTATACCATAGACTTGCTATTGAACCAGTCTGAGGATTATTTTTTAAGAATTTAAAGAAATCATTAACTTCTTCGGCTTCCTGGCTATTTGTGGGTAGTGGTTGTTGTTCGCCTTGTTTTGTGCTTGTAACATAATCTACGGTTTGCTGAACTTCTTCCGGACTTATTTGATGGTCAGTTGAAAGCTGCTGAATATCTCGTGGAGATAAGGCAGTGTTGTTTCCCAATAAAACTTTTATGTCATTAACCAATGCATCTGAATATGAAGATTTATCTGCTTCTTGCATATAATTTGTACCCGACATCACATCATCATCTTTCATTTCACGATATTCTTGTGCTTGTTTAGAATCCGGAGAAAATATGTGTTTTCCTATTGGATAATATAATGCTTGGTCACCAACTTGCATTTCCTTTCCCGTTTCTTCACATGTTGCGGGATATTTAAGGGTAACCATTTTGGGTTCAGTACTACCGAATGACCTTTTCTTGCCAAAATATTCATTAACCTGACCGAGATTAGTATTCCCTTTAAACAGAATTGCCTTGCCTAAGTTCATGCCTTTACTTACTTCATCTGCATATTGTGCTTTAGCCATTGCAAGTGCTTCTTCATCAGAAGCTGCGTCAACAATAAACGTTACTTCTCTTGCTTCAGGCATTTTTAATGCCGATAATTTATATTGGGTTTGAGGATTGTTCATAACATAGTCCTCATTGAGTTTTGGCTTAAATGTTTTATCAAGTTTGCTCATGACTTCAAAAAGTCTTTGCTTGGAATCAAGTTTTTTTATCATAACGTGAATATTTATCATAAATACTGTAACAAATTTGAAAATTATTCGTATAATTGCACTATGACAACAACTAACAAAATATTAGAACGTGTTGATTGGAAAGTTTTAAACGATTACATCGACAACAATCTTATCATGGCGAATAAGCATCCGGAGTATGATATTTGGATACTTAACTATTCACCAAAGGCTCAATCAAAGAAGTTTTGGGATGAATATACCTTGTCATGCAGAGGTTTGGTAATTGATGCCGAAGGTAAAATTTTGGCTCGCCCATTCAAGAAGTTCAGAAACATGGAAGAACACTTGCCATCAGAAATTGATATGTCGAAGAAATTCGAGATTTTCGAAAAAATGGACGGCTCACTTATCATATTGTTCTACTACGAACCACGTATGGAGTGGATTGTTGCGTCAAGAGGTTCGTTCATTTCAGAACAAAAACTGGAAGCAGAAAAAATGTTGGATGCATCAGTTTTCGATAAATTGAATAAACGCTTAACGCATTTATTTGAAATCATATATCCAGAAAACCGAATTGTTGTTGATTACGGTACGAGAAAAGAACTTGTATTACTTACGGTGATTGAAACATCGACTGGTTATGAAGTGCCTTACCAAAGCGTACTTCCAACTTATTCAGAATATTTCACTGTCGTTAAGAAATACGATATGTCAATTAATAACTTAATTGACTTGAAAAACCTCGAAGAAAATAATAAAGAAGGGTTTGTGGTGAGGTTTGAGGATGGTTTCAGAGTTAAGGTGAAGTTCAGCGAATACATCAGATTGCACGGTATATTAACAAATGTTTCAAACTTAACTGTTTGGGAACACTTGAAGAATAACTATAACTTTGATGAATTGCTTGACAGAGTTCCGGACGAATTCTATGTGTGGCTGAATAAAACCGTGAAAGTCCTACAATCGTCATTCAATGAAATCGAAAGACTTGCATTGAAAGAATTCGTGAGGATTTGTCACGTGAATAATATTCATGAACGTAAAGAATTTGCAATGGAAGCACTTAAGTCCGAATACTGTTCGATATTATTCAAGTTGTACGATAAAAAGTCTTACAATGAAATAATCTGGAAGATGATTCGACCAGTATATAGCAAACCATTTAAAGATGGTCTCGAAGTCCAAGACTTTGAGGCAGAAGTATTATAAAAGCGGAGAGTTCTCCGCTTTTTTACGTATTTATGGTAAATGAACGACTTTTTGACAATAAGATTAGTTGAATAATGAAAACTGAAAACATTAATTGGGAAGAACTAATTGAAAAGCACTATAATCACGTATGTGCCGAAAATCCTAATTATGGTAAAAAATATAGTAGAGAAGAAATGAAAAAATTTTGGTATAGGATGATAAATTTCTGTATCGCTAATAATAGAGTTGACGAAATCTACGAAAGAATAATATACTGCTCGACTCCAAAAGAAGAGAGAGGTTGGTTTCATCCGGGCGCATAAAATGAAAAGTATTGTTAATATAATAAAAGAAGAAATTACTGGTATGATGGGTGAAGACTACAACCATGCCAATTACTTAAAGTGGAAACGACAAAACGTAACCCTAAGAGGAATTCAAGAATTGGGTCAAGAAAATAATGGTATGGCTTCTTTTGGTCAAGGTTTGTACACAGCAGCATTAGGTAATAAAGAACTGGCAAGAAAATATGGTAAAGTATATTTTGTTGTTGGTGCAATACCTAAACATCCCAAAATTGTTAATACTTGGAATGATGCAGAAATTTTCATACAAAAAGTAGTAATGCTTTATGGTAAAGAAAATGGTATTGACGATTATTTTGATGCGAAAAGAGATTTTGACACAAAAACAAACGTTAAAGATGAAATGCTTAAATTAGGGTATGATGGTTTAGTGATTAGGGGTCGTGAAATGGTAAATTATACTCCCGATAACGACAATATACGATATTTCAACAACGAAAATGAATTAATTAATTATTACGAATATGTTGTTCCACAATGAATTAGAAAATAATTTAAAAATAATCAAATTTTTATTTGGAAGTCTCGTATTTATATTATATTTTTGTCACCTATTATTTTAAGTAAAACAAGTAAAGAATAAAGCAATGATAACATTTGGTACATATTATTACGGTAAAAAATCTTATAAAAAGCAATTTATAAGAATCGGGAATACTATGTCCAAAACACAACGTTAATGGAAACATAACAAGTGTGTAAAATACATGAACCCGATTCGAAAGATTCGGGTTTTTTGTTTTTTGACTTCGTGGCAGAGATAGGCGTGATGCACCAGACTTTTAATCTGGGATTCGATAAGATGTACGTGGGTTCGATTCCCACCGGGGTCACTTTTAGGGTTTTTACTACTTTTTAGTCCAATGTCCCGAAAAAAGTAGACACGCACTCGTAGCAAAGTGGCTATGCTACCGCCCTTTAAGCGGACTCACGTAGGTTCGATTCCTACCGAGTGCACAAGTGAGAATGTGGCTGAACGGAAGGTGCAGACTGAATTGGTACACTGTTTGGGTTTACAACCTTAACAAACAGAAGAGGTCTGATAAGTAAGCAGGTTCGAGTCCTGTCATCCTCACAAATTTGGGGGTACGGTCACGGTGGTGGAGTGACTTCGGTCTGTAAAACCGAAACAAAGAAACACAGGGGGTTCGAATCCCTCTACTCCCACAAAGGTGCTCGTAGCAAAGGGGATATGCCTCTGGCTTTTAACCAGATGACGTAGGTTCGATTCCTACCGGGCACACAAACATACGGGACTGTTTAGAATTTTCATAGCTGCGCCAGCATAGGAAAGGACAGAGCATAGAAAATTCAAATGCCTTCGTAGCAAAGCGGCAATGCTACTCCCTCTTAAGGAGACCAAGGTGGGTTCGACTCCCTCCGAAGGCACAATGGATAGGTGGGTGAGCGGTTAATACCAGCAGACTGTAAATCTGCCCTCTCCGGAGTTCGGGGGTTCGAATCCCTCTCTATCCACATAAAGAGTTACAGAAATTAAAAACTGTAACTCTTTTTTATTCAACGACTTATAATTTTTATTTAGTCTAAATAAAAATAGTCTTGCATAATTCTTAAAGAATTATTATATTTGTGAAAATAATTTTATGCTTAAGTATTATGAAACATGGCTAAAGACAAAAAGGTAGTAATAACTACCACAACTACAAAAGCGGTTAAACCCGTTAAAGAAAGAAAGAAAAGGGTAATCACAACAGTTACCACAACAACCGTTACAGAAAAAATCGTAACAACTCCCCTCAATGACAACACCCACATTATTTGCGTCTTGGACCGTAGTGGTTCTATGGGTAGTATTATGAGTGATTCAATCGGTGGATTCAATGAATTCCTCAGACAACAGAAGAAACTTCCAGGTAAAGCAACAATAACAATTCATTTGTTTGATGATAAACACGAATGGCTTTACGAATGTGCCGACCTCAAGGATGTAAAAGAAATCACAAATACACAGTGGTATCCAAGAGGTACAACAGCATTATATGATGCAATTGGTAAAACTATTAATCAAGATAAAGTTACTCTTAACCGTCTTGGTGATGAAAAACCCTCAAAAGTATTGGTTTGTATCGTAACCGATGGTTATGAAAATGCAAGTAAAGAATACAAACGTGAAAACATTCAAAGTCTAATTAAAGAATGTGAAAATGACGATTGGAACTTCATTTATCTTGCCGCAAATCAAAACGCATTCGCAGTTGGTACTTCATTTGGTATAAGTTATGCAAACACCTATACATATACTGCAAACTCTGTTGGTGTTGCAGGTATGTCAGCAATGTTAAATAATGCAACTGCTTCCTACAGGTCAATGAGTAGTTCGAGTCCGGATTTCAAAAAAATGTCAAAATCATTAATAAATGATGACCCAGATAAAGATAAAGATAGTCTAACTGGTAATGGTACAAGTAACAGTGGAACTATTACGACAAATGGCACAAATAACATAACATATACTGCTCCAAATACGACTAATAATTTAGTTGTAGATATTGCTAAAAAATAAAGAATTTTTTTTCTGTTTTTGTATCTATTTCGTTTTTTTTAAAGGGTGTTTATAGCACCCTTTTTTTGTTAAATGTCTGTGGGTAAATTCATTAAAATTTATTTAAAAATTATTTGCTTTTTTTGAATAAACCCTTGTATTTATGAAGGCTTATCGATATATTTGCAAACATAATTTCTATAAAAAATTATTATTTATATGACAGAAAAAAATCTCAAAACTTACACCAAACAAGAAATCGAAAAAGCCACACTCCCATATTTTAAAGGTGACGAAATGGCAACCGCAGTTTGGATTAAAAAATACTGCTTAAAAGATGAAAAAAACTACTATGAATTAACACCCGATGATATGCATAGAAGAATCGCAAAGGAACTTGCGAGAATCGAAGCAAAATATGAAAATGCTCTCACTGAAGAACAGATTTATGAAACAATTAAAAACTTCAAACGAATAATACCACAAGGAAGTCCAATGTCGGGCATTGGCAACAATTTCCAAGTGGTATCTTTGTCTAATTGCTTTGTTATTGGCAATAATGGTGAAGGCGATAGTTATGGTGGTATATTGAAAATTGACCAAGAACAAGTCCAACTTATGAAACGTAGGGGCGGTGTCGGACATGATTTGTCTCACATTCGTCCGTCTGGTAGTCCAGTTAAAAACTCTGCAATTACTTCAACGGGTATTGTTCCTTTCATGGAGCGTTATTCAAATAGCACAAAAGAAGTGGCACAAGATGGTCGCAGAGGCGCATTAATGCTCAGTGTTTCGATTAATCATCCAGATTCCGAGGCATTTATTGATGCCAAAATGACTCCGGGAAAAATCACGGGTGCTAATGTGTCGGTAAAACTTACTGATAAATTTATGGAAGCTGCAATACAAGGAACTACTTTTACTCAACAGCATCCAATTGTAGGTGAAGCTAAATACACCAAAGTAATTGACGCACAAAAACTTTGGAAGAAAATTATACACAATGCTTGGAAGTCTGCAGAACCCGGAATTTTATTTTGGGACCAGGTTATACGTGAAAGTATTCCCGATTGTTATGCTGATTTAGGTTATGAAACGATAAGCACTAATCCGTGCGGTGAAATTCCCTTATGTGCAGACGATAGTTGCCGTCTACTTGCAATCAACCTATATGGTTATGTAGTTAATCCATTTACTCCGGAAGCATATTTTAATATGGAATTGTTTAAAAGCGATGTAATTGTTGCCATGCGATATATGGATGATATTATTGATTTGGAAGTTGAAAAGATTGACGCAATACTTGCAAAAATCAAATCAGACCCGGAAGACGAATTTTTAAAACTAATAGAAATTCGTTTATGGGAGAGAATTAAGGATAAAACTTCTAAAGGTCGTAGGACTGGATTGGGTGTTACCGCAGAAGGCGATATGCTTGCAGCTCTTGGATTAACATATGGCACAGATAAAGCAACTGATTTCAGTGAAAATATTCATAAGACGTTGAAATTATATGCATATAAGTCTTCAGCTATCATGGCAAAAGAACGTGGTGCATTCCCAATCTTTGATTTTGAACGTGAAAAAAACAATCCGTTTATCGAAAGAATTAAACAAGAAGATTTCGAAGTATGGACACTTATGCAATATTATGGTAGAAGAAATATTGCATTACTCACGATTGCTCCAACCGGAACAGCAAGTCTTATGACCCAAACAACATCAGGAATTGAACCAGTGTTTCTTCCGGTGTATATGAGAAGAAGAAAAATTAATCCACAAGAAAAGGATGCTCGTATTGATTTTGTTGATGATGAAGGAATTGCATGGCAAGAATATCCGGTATTCCATTATCAGTTTGAGACATGGTTACATGTAAATGGATATGATGTTAATGTTGTTAAATCAATGACTAAAGAACAACGTGCGGAAATTATAAAAAAATCTCCATATTATAAAGCTACCAGTGATGATGTTGATTGGGTT
>Ga0315289_10006102_pt1 | contig 17746 bp, 15 predicted proteins | sample YL17G11_40_MG_FD_203452 | JGI IMG/M metagenome (GOLD analysis project Ga0315289, IMG submission 203452) | Sediment microbial communities from Yellowstone Lake, YNP, Wyoming, USA - YL17G11_40 | ecosystem: Environmental > Aquatic > Freshwater > Lake > Sediment | place: USA: Wyoming | collected... | reverse complement strand
GTGGATGCGTCGTCCGAAACGGTCGAGAGCCATAGATCCTCATGTTTACCGGTAAAAGGAAAAGCGTGGCCTGATGAGGGTTGCTATACTGAGGCTACCATAATGGTAGCTGACAGTACAAGCTACCATTATAACCACTTTCTATTCCAGCACTTTCGATCTTGACATTCCCCCACACGGCGCGTATACTCACCTCACAATTGAACGGGGAGCCTGTGTTTCAGGCTGAGAGGAGGCTAACAGCCTCGACCCGCAGAACCTGATCCGGATCATGCCGGCGGAGGGAACATAGCCTGAATACAACCATCCTCCGCAAGCGAGGATTTTTGTTTAAGAGAGCGTTCGGTAATTATCATCGCGCCCATCCCCAATTACGCCATCTTCTCCCCGCCCCTGTGCGAAACCCTCCCGAAGCGCAGCGGAGGGAGTGGGGAGGGGCCTGGGGTGGGGGGAATTACCGAACTCTTTTGTTCACACAAAGGACATAAAGATGACGAAGGAATCCTTGTACTCGAAAAGGGAACTATTGTGTACTTTGTGTCCTTCGTGTTGAAAGAGTCTCTATGACCGAACGCGCCATTATCTTCGTCAACGGGCACTTACCGGACTTCGAAGCTGCCCGCTGTTTGATCCGCCCCGATGATTTCCTCATCGCCGCGGACGGAGGCACGTGTCACGCATTGGCGCTTGGCCTGTTGCCCTCCATCGTCATAGGTGACCTGGACTCACTGACACCAGACGATAGGCAGAGGCTGGAAGGATCAGGCGTCGAAATCCGCCAATACCCGCCCGACAAGAACGAAACCGACCTAGAACTCGCCCTGCGTACTGCGCTCGAGGCAGACTATCGCAGTATCCTTATCCTCGCTGCGCTGGGCGACCGTCTCGACCAGACCCTGGGCAACCTGGCCCTGCTCACCGCCCCGTCGCTGGTGGAGGTGGATGTCCGTCTCGACGATGGGGTCGAGGAGGCTTATTTCGTCCGCACGCAGGCCGATATCCAGGGATGCCCCGGTGATACGGTCTCTTTGCTCCCCTGGGGCGGTCTGTCAGAGGGAGTGACAACTGAAGGCCTGCGCTGGCCTCTTCGCAGCGAAACACTCCGTCCCGATAAGACGCGCGGCGTGAGCAATGAGATGCTGGCTGAGATAGCAACCATATCCCTGAAGTCCGGCCTTCTTCTTGTCATCCATCGCCGCCAAAATCGTCAATCGTAAATCGAAACGGAGGTTCCTATGAAAAACTTTTTCTTCCTCACAATTCTTGTCACTCTTGTGCTCGCGGCGTGCGCCCCCGAAGGCCCCGCCACGCTGACGGTTATGACCCACGACTCCTTCGCCGTCAGCGCGGACGTGGTCATGGCCTTCGAGCAAGCCAACAATGTCAAAGTGACCTTCATCAAGAGCGGGGATGCCGGCGAAGCCCTCAACAAGGCCATCTTCTCCAAAGACGCACCCCTTGCCGACATATTCTATGGTGTGGATAACACCTTCCTCTCGCGCGCCCTCGAAGCCGGCATCTATGAGTCTTATGCTTCGCCTTTGTTGGCGAACATCCCGACTGAATTTCAACTCGACCCTCAGCACCGCGCCCTGCCGGTGGATTACGGCGATGTCTGCATTAACTACGATAAGGCATACTTCACAGACCACAATCTGGCAGTCCCGCAATTATTGGAAGACCTGACCAGGCCTGAGTACAAGGGCCTGCTCGTCGTCGAGAACCCGGCTACTTCTTCACCCGGCCTTGCATTTTTGCTGGCAACAGTCAAGCACTTCGGCGCGGATGGCTACCTCGATTACTGGCGTTCGCTGCGCGCCAACGGCGTGGTGGTCGTGGATGGCTGGGAGACAGCCTACTACACTAATTTCAGCGCCTCCTCGGGACACGGTCCGCAGCCGATGGTGGTCTCTTATGCCTCCAGCCCGGCGGCGGAGGTTGTCTATGCTGAGACACAATTGACCGAATCCCCCACCGCCTCCATTCTCGGACCCGATACCTGCTTCCGCCAGATCGAATTCGTCGGCATTTCGGCCGGTACCCAAAAACGCGCTCTGGCCGAGAAGTTCGTGGATTTCATACTGGGCGTATTGTTCCAGGAGGATATGCCCCTGCAGATGTTCATGTCCCCTGTCAATCTCAATGCCAATCTGCCAGAGGCTTTTGTCAAATACGCCCCGGCAGCCGAGCAGCCAGCCGCAATCTCACCTGATCTGATCGCTGCCAACCGCGATCGATGGATTGCCAACTGGATGGAAGTGGTTCTGCGATAGGAGGTCATCTTGACCAGGCTCACCTACCACGCCCCCAAAATACGGGGGCAGGAAGGCGCGAAGACACTAAGGCAAGAATTTGGTGCCTTCATCTCTTTGTGGTTAAGACCCTCTCTCCCCTGGCTGGGTGTCTCCATCTTCCTCAGCCTTTTCTTCTTTTACCCTCTCGCCCGCATCCTCTGGCTGGGACTGAACTTTGCCTCACTTTCTGGCATTGGAATCTCTTCCTTACGCCTTACGTTTGACGTTTTACTTTTTACCCTTTACCAGGCATTCCTCTCCTCTCTACTCACCCTGCTCATCGGCCTGCCTGCTGCCTACCTCTTCGCCCGCTTCGACTTTCGCGGCAAGTCCCTGCTGCGCCTGCTGACCGCTATCCCTTTCATGCTGCCGACGGTGGTGGTGGCAGCCGGCTTCAATGCCTTGCTCGGTCCGCGCGGCTGGATCAACCTTGGGCTGATGCGGCTCTTCGGCCTCGAATCGCCGCCCATCGTCTTCGTCTACACCCTTTGGGCCATCCTGCTGGCGCACGTTTTCTATAACACGACCATCGTCATCCGCGTGGTCGGGAACGCGCTGGCGCACCTCGACCCGCGCCTCGAACAGGCCGCCCGCCTGCTAGGCGCAGATAAGTGGCGCGCCTTTTGGCGGGTGACGCTTCCGCTCTTGCGCCCGCCCATCCTGGTTGCTGCGCTGCTGGTCTTCCTGTTCGATTTCACCAGCTTCGGCGTCATCCTGTTGCTGGGCGGGCCACGCTTCGCCACGCTGGAGGTCGAGATATACATCCAGGCTATCCGGGTTTTCAACCTGCCGCTGGCCGCTGTGCTCTCCCTTATCCAACTCCTGTGCACGCTGGTGTTTTCAATTCTTTATAGCCGCGTCGTGACGCGCGTGGTCGTGACCACTGCTCCCCGAGCGGCCGCCTCCAACCTGCGTCGGGTGAGGAGCTGGCGTGAAAAGTTGTTCGTTGGCGGGATGCTCTTGCTGCTTCTGGCCTTGTTCCTGCTGCCGATGGCCTCCCTGCCACTGCGTTCCGTGGCGCGCCTGGAATCTGCTCGCGGCGAACGGGCAGCCGTTAGCTTTGGCTTGACGGGCGATTACTACGCTGAACTCTTCGTCAACCGGTTTGGCTCGCTTTTCTACGTTCCGCCTTTCGAGGCGCTGGCCAACTCCCTGATCTACGCTGTGGTGACAGTCCTCCTTTCACTCGCCCTGGGATTCCCGGTCGCCTCCGCACTGGCACGGCCTGGACGATTGGAGCGTTTTCTCGACCCTTTCCTGATGCTGCCCCTGGGCGCCTCGGCTGTGACCCTCGGCCTGGGCTTCATCATTACTTTCAACCGTCCACTGCTTACTGGTCACTTGTCACTGATTACTTCACCCTTACTCGTCCCTCTTGCCCATACCATCATCGCCCTGCCGTTCGTGATCCGCAGCCTGCAGCCTGCGCTGGCCTCCATTCCTGATTGCCTCCGCCAGGCGGCTGCTACGCTAGGAGCCTCACCGCTGCGGGCATGGTTTACAGTGGACTGGCCGATTGTCTCGCGGGCGACGCTAGCCGCGGCAATCTTCGCTTTCACCGTGTCGCTGGGTGAATTTGGAGCCACCTCGTTGGTTTCCCGTCCCGAGTATCCTACCCTTCCAATTGCCATCTACCGCTTCCTCTCCCAACCTGGCGGGTTGAACTACGGCCAGGCCATGGCCATGGCGACGATTTTGATGGTGGTGACGGGTATGGGCATTTTGCTTATAGAGAGATTACGGCTTCCCGGAACGGGAGAATTCTAAAACACGAAATGTGAAGCGCAATTGGCTTACGTTTATGCAGTATGTTTTACGGAAGGTTTGCAATGCTCCAACTTCTCGACATCATAAAAGATTACGAAAGCCGCTCTCTCTTACGCGGTATCTCGTTCACCGTAGCCGCCAACGAGATAATCTGCTTGTTGGGCGCTTCGGGCAGCGGGAAATCTACGCTGCTGCGCATCATTGCCGGGCTGGAACCCCCAGAAAAAGGGACGGTTTTCTGGGAGGGGCAGGATTTGACTGCCGTGCCCGCCCACCTGCGCAATTTCGGCCTGGTATTCCAAGATTACGCCCTCTTTCCGCACCTTTCGGTCTTCGAGAACATCGCCTTCGGCCTGAAGATGCAAAACCTGCCTCAGCCGGAGATCAGGCAGCGCGTGCAGGAAGCCATGGCGCAAGTCAATCTTTCCGGCTTTGAGCGGCGGCGGGTTACTGAGCTTTCGGGCGGGGAGCAGCAGCGCGTGGCGCTGGCGCGGGCGTTGGCGCCCCGTCCCTGCTTGATGATGTTCGACGAGCCTCTCGGCGCGCTCGACCGCGCCCTGCGTGATCATCTGCTGGACGAGCTGCGCGGCATCTTGCATGCCACCCGCGTCCCGGCCATTTACGTCACGCACGACCAGGAGGAGGCCTTTGCCATCGCAGACCGCGTCCTGCTGCTCCACGAGGGTGAGATCGTCCGGGAAGGCAGCCCGTTCGAGGTTTGGAACGAGCCGCACTCCTCCTGGGAAGCGCGTTTTCTCGGCCTGGGCAATGTCGTCGAGGGCGTTGTCAGGTTTCAGGTTGGAAATGTGAAGGTCGAAACCCCAGCGGGCGTTTTTGGACTGGGCTGTGGGCATGTGCATCAGACCGGAGAAAAAGTCAATTTACTGCTGCGCCCATACGGAGTCCGCATCGCTGCGGATGGGAATCTGCGCGGGGTGGTGGCAGACGTTGTCTTTCACCAGGATCAGTTCAAGGTTACGCTCGAAAGCGGTCTATATTTCTATTTCCCCGAAGCGCTGAAAATTGGCGAGTCGATTGTTGTTTCTATCCCAATATCTGCGGTACACTGTCTGGCATGAAGCAGTCCATCACCGTCATCAAGCGCAACCTGGCCGGCGAAGAGACCTGGCGCCACACCGGCCTCATTAAGCACCGTGAGCAGAACGTGCTGATCCTGCCGAGTAGGTGCTGCGCAGAGGCGCGCTTCAGCTGCCCGGATATGCCCTTCCAGAGCATTTTACTGAAGAAGAACGACCGTTTCGTGGAGACCTACTACACCGACCGCTGGTACAACGTCTACGAGATCCACGACCGCGACGACGACCGGATTAAAGGCTGGTACTGCAATATCAGCCGTCCCGCCATCCTGGAAGCGGACGACCATCTCTCGTATGTAGATTTGGCCCTCGACTTGTGGGTCATGCCGGACCTGAAGCAGTTGGTGCTGGACGAGGACGAGTTCGCTGCCTTCGACCTGGATCCTGAAACCCGCTCACGGGCACAAAAGGCGCTGGAAGAGCTACGCCTGCGCTTTCGGTGAAAAGAAAGCAGAAACCCGGTATCTCGAAGATACTGGGTTTCTTGTTAAATCAAGGGTACTAGAGCGAGGACGAGACCGTAGATGCCAAGCTCGTTCAGAATGTCTGGCCCGAAGGCGATGATCAACCCAATCGCGCCGACGCAGCAGCAACACAACACCAGGATCACCACGAGGACGATGAGCCAGGTATTGTTCTTTTTGGCTGGCGGAAGTGGAGCAGGAGGTATGCCGGTGACCTCGGCCATGGCTCATTAACCAGAAGTGTTCAAGAAGGGGATGGACAGGAATGGAATGGTGATTATCCCCATGAATGACAATAGGAATAAACAACCAACGCATATGCCGCCAACAACGGCGAGATAGCCCAAGACAAGGCCGAATGTCGCCATGCCGCCGCCGGTGACTGTACCGCCGCTCCTTTTGATCTCACTCTTTGCCATGTGGCCGGTGATGATCGCAACAATGGAACCCAGGAAAGGCAGGACAGTCCAGCCAGCAATGCCGGCGATCAGGCTTACCAGGGCCATGGTGCTGCTGCGGGTGATGGCGGGAAGGGGCTGATAGGAAGGGGGAACGGGTGGAGGGGTATAGCTAGACATATTGGCTCCTTTGGATATAGAAATATTCACTATTTTACACGAGATGCGGCATTAGCGCGCCGCCAAAACCACCAAATGATCAGTGCAACTACCAGGCAAATGAAAGCCCCGACCAGGATCGGGATGACCACGGAAAGGATGGACAGCACGGTGGCGATGAAATCCTCGGCCATGCTGACGGGCACGTTGGCCGTCCCGCCTGTTGTCGCGGTGACAGCCGGACGCACCGCGGCTGCCTTGACCACGTGTATGCTCCCGGCGATGAGCAAACCGCAGGCCAGCGCCAGCACCGGATGCACGTCGCTGATGACCCTGGCGCTGGCGGCAAAGGCGATCGCACCGGCTGCCGGCCGTATGATGGTCTGGATAATATCGTTGATGTGGTTGACCGCCGGGATTTTATCCGCCAGGAATTCGATGATAACCAGCACGCCCAACAGGATCAGGATCCACGGGTTGGCAAGGGTGTCCCAGGGGGAACTCAGCTTGACCAGGTTGGTGTAATGCGCCAGCACGCCAATGACCAGCAAGGGGATGTAAGCGTTCAATCCGGCGCTAGCCGAAAGCCCGAAAGCAGAAAGGATGCCCGTTAGAAGTTCCATAGTATCTCCAATTTCTGTCCGCAGGTGGGGTGCGCCTTTGAGGTGCGCCCCACCTTAATATTACACTAACCGAGAGAGAAACCTCCCCAGGTGCCTGTCAGCCAGAAACGCAGCAAGTCAATCGTTGCAATTTGCAGCATGGCGATGGTGAACCCGGCTGCAAGCGCCAGCCATAGTTGCGAAAAGCGAGTAAATTCGTTCTCCTGTCGCATGAGCATGATCCAGATCATGCTGTAAACCATCATCAGCAAGATGAGCACGCCGCCCACACCGATGAACGCCACCGGATAGAGAACGACCGGGTTCTCGGTCAGCACAAGCAAGTCCAGAAGGAGAGTCAGGCCGAACAATGGGGCAAAGGTTTTGAGGTCCGGAAAGACGCGGCGGTCATCGGCGTCCTTCCACATGGTCTGATTGAAAGCCGGGAAGAGCATCGCCGCGATCCCCAATCCCATCCCGCTGCCGGTCAGCAGGCGCAGAGTATTGTTGGGCACGTACAGGTTTTGGAGGCGCGCCAGTGCGTCCGGATATGTCTCTTTGATCAAGTAAAGGTATGAGTTCGACCCGTCAATGCCAAAGGCGAGGACGAAAAGCGCGAGGGGGATGATGACGCTCCAATGCGGAGTGCCGCTGCGCTTATTGTAGCCATATTTCAGGCTACCATTACGGGTAAATACGGCCTGGTAGGCCAGCCCTACAACAGCGCCCAGGTACATGCCGCTGCAACGGGCGCACAGGGGCAGTTGGCGGTTGCCAATGTGGAACGAGCGGGCGTCAATGCGATGGCAGACCGCGTAGCCGATGGCATCGGCCTTACCCAAAAAACCCGACGGGGTGTTGAGTATCCAACCGATAAAAACCAATAAGGCTGCCAGAACAACCAGGTACTTTGATGCAGCTTTGAGGCGCGTGGGGTCATGTTGTGGCATGTTATACCCATTATAAGAGCTTTTTCCTCTGAAAATCAGTTTACGAAAAAATTAGAGAGAGGTTAAAGCCTCGTCCCAATTGGAACAAATGCGGTATCATTGCGTCCTAGTATTCCAAGGAGAAACTCCATGAAGAAATATCTATACACTCCCATCCTGATAAGCTTGCTATTGACTGCCTGCGGAATGACTGCGCCAGCTGCCACGCCGACCCTAACTGTAACAACCTTTCCGGCGGCGATGCACACGCCGCTCCCGTCGGCGGCGACGCTGAGCTACCCGACCGAAGGGTACGAGCCATCCAACTTCCCAACAGACGTGGATCCGCTCACCGGTCTGAAAGTAGCCAATACTGCCATGCTGGAGCGGCGGCCGTTGGCGATCAAGGTTTCCAACCTGCCGCGTTCCGTCCGACCGCAGTGGGGCCTCTCGCTGGCTGACATCGTCTATGAATACTATACGGAGGAGGGCACGACCCGTTTCAACGCCCTGTTCCTTGGCAATGACGCCTCCAGGGTCGGGCCGATCCGCTCGGCGCGTTTCTTCGACATCAATATCGTACGTGGCTATAAGGCGGTGTTCGCCTTTGGTTCAGCCTACGTGGTGGAGATGAACCGCCTGCTCAACTCGGAGTTCGCCAACCGCCTGGTGCTTGAGGGGGCGAGTTCCCCGTTGACGCGCTATGACCCGAACGGGACGAACGACTTGGTTGTCAACACCGCCGATCTAAGCGCTTACATTACCCAGAAGGGCATCGAGAATGGACGACAGAACCTGGACGGCATGTCCTTCAAACTCGACCCCTCAGCCAGCAGCCAGATGGTCAGCCATATCTTCATCCGGTATTCGGCGGCCATCTACAACCGCTGGGATTATGACGCGGCCTCCAGCAAGTACCTGCGTTTTTCGGATACCACCGAAGACCTGAACAGCGGTCAAAGCGAACAGTATGCCCTGTTGACCGACCGCTTGACGGATCAGCCAATCGCCTTCGACAATCTGGTGATTCTGTACGTCAATCATGAGCTTTACTCCCCCAATATCTACGATATACTGTTCAGCGGTTCGGGAACTGGTTTTGCCTTCCGGGATGGACAGGCTTATGAAGTGAGATGGCAGCGCAACGATACGGATGTGGTTTCCCTGACCAATCCGGACGGGACGCCCTTCGCCTTCAAGCCTGGAACGACCTGGTTCGAGGTGGTCGGGCTGAATACGACCCTCAGCCAAGGTGACCCTGGCTGGCGTTTCACCCATCTGATGCCGTAAAGTTCACGGCAACGATCCCAATAGGGGCACGATTGATCTCATGCCCCTTTTATTTTTGCTATAATCAGTAGATCACGAAAACGTAGTGACGACTTCAGTCGTGCCGCTAAAAAGCGACTAAAGTCGCCACTACGAATCCTTTTCGTGAAGTACTGATAATACTTCCGCGGAGGTAGCTATGAAACGTATCGCTGTGCTGACCGGCGGAGGCGACGCGCCCGGACTGAACGCGGTCATCCGGGCTGTGGTCAAGACTGCCATCAATGTCTACGGCTGCGAAGTGCTGGGGATCATTGATGGCTACGACGGATTCATTGCCACAGGTGGCGTCGTGCCCCTCGGCCCGGCTGAGGTGCGCGGCATTTTACCGCGCGGCGGGACGATCCTGGGGACGGCCAGCCGCGGCAACCCGTTTGCCCGCAAAGTTGTACAGGACGGTAAGGAAGTCGTCGTGGATGTTTCGGATGAAATTAACGAGGCCATCAAGGATTTAAGCCTGGACGCCCTAGTCGTCATCGGTGGGGACGGGACGTTGCACATCGCGATGGAATTGTTCGAGAAAGGCGTTCCAATCATTGGCGTGCCCAAGACGATTGACAACGACATTGGCGGGACGGAGGTGACCTTCGGTTTCGATACCGCCCTGATGATCGCCACCGAAGCCCTCGACCGGTTGCACACCACCGCCGAGGCCCATCACCGCGTCATGGTGCTGGAGCTGATGGGGCGCGACGCTGGTTTCATCGCCCTGCACGCCGGGGTGGCAGGCGGCGCGGACGTGATCCTCATCCCCGAGATCCCTTTCAAATTTGAGGCCGTTGCGAAGAAGGTGCGCAGCCGCAGGACGCGCGGCTCGCTCTTTAGCATCGTTGCAGTTTCGGAAGGGGCCAGGCCGCTGTGCGGTGAGCAGGTTTATTCGCGTTCCGGCGACGCGGTCTACGTGCCGCGGCTGGGAGGAATCGGCTATAAGGTGAGTGAGTATGTGGAGAAGGAAACCGGCTCGGAGGCGCGCGTCACCGTGCTGGGCCATGTCCAGCGCGGCGGCTCACCGACTGTCTTCGACCGCTGGCTGGCCACCCGTTACGGCGCGGCGGCGGTAAGGGCTGCCGCAGAGGGAAGATTCGGTCACATGGTCGCGCTGCGGAATGCCCAGATCATCGACATCCCCCTTAGGGAGGCGCTGGCTGTTCCCAAGCGAGTTGATTTGAACGGCGACGCCGTCCTCACAGCGCGCGGGCTGGGAATTTCGTTTGGGGATGAGTGAGCCCCCTCCCTGGCCCTCCCCCATTTCCCTTTGGGAAATGGGGGAGGGTGGCCGAAGGCCGGGTTTGGGCTTAAAAGCGGAAGGCCGCCCTCTCGGGCGGTCTTCCTGTGCGCGCTACGGCATCTTTATCGCAGAGCGAGGAGGGATGCCGCAGCGCTTCGTTTCGTACTACTATCCATTTTGGGCACCACCTCCTCTTCTATAGGGATGGCGGATTTTGGGCAGGCCATGCCTGCTTGAAGGGTAGTATCACACAAATATATTTGGATGTCAATAATAGAATTTGACGTTCGTCAAGCAGTTGAACTACTGGACGATCAAATCTGATATTCTCTGCAACTTTTTGATAGCTTCCGCGAGCCGGTTTTGGCTATCCTACATGCCGAGACACCCGGTGTCTCGTAGACACTTGGTGTCTGATCTCCAGAGGAGGTGCTTATGAAACGCCCCAACATTTTGTGGATCACGGCCCTGATCCTGGGATGCTTATTCGACTTCCTTTTCTGGAAGCATAATCCCGGAATATCCTTTGCAATCTACGTGATCCTTTGCCTGGTTGGTGGCTTCGTCCTTTTGGGCATGGACGGATTGAAGCCCAACTGGAAGGCGATCCTGTTGCTACTGCCAATCGCCTTCTTCGCGGCGATGAGCTTCGTACGCCAGGAGCCGATGAGCCTCTTACTATCTTATGCCTTTACCCTCTTCTTGCTGAGCGTGCTTGCGATCACCTTCCTCGGTGGGCGCTGGCTGGACTACAGCCTCTCGGATTACGTCGCCAACTTTTTCACATTTGCCGGCAGCATGATCGCCCGACCGCTGGCGTTCATCATCGAGAACCGCCGCCAGCAGGTGGAGACCGGCTCGCAGGGCGGCGCACGCCGGGCTTGGCCGATCCTACGTGGAGTCCTGATCGCCATCCCGATCCTTGCCATCTTCACCGCGCTGCTCGCCTCGGCGGATTTGATCTTCGCCCAGCGGCTGGACAGTCTCATCGCCCTGTTCCGTCTGGAGAAGCTACCGGAATACATCTTCCGCGGCGTCTACATACTGATCGGCGCGTACCTGCTGGTTGGGGTCTTTCTGCACGCCGCCGCGCGGAGTAGGGATGAAAAATTGATCGGAGAGGGGAAACCCCTCGTCCCGGCCTTTCTAGGTTTCACCGAGTCGGCCATCGTGCAGGGCAGCGTGGTGCTGCTTTTCGCCGTTTTCGTCGTCATCCAGTTCCAGTATTTTTTCGGCGGCCAGGCCAATATCCACATTGACGGCTACACCTATGCCGAATACGCCCGGCGCGGCTTCGGCGAACTGGTGGCGGTGGCTTTCTTCAGCCTGCTGCTGCACCTGAGCTTGAGCACCATCGTCAAGCGCGAGACGCCGGGCCAGCGTTGGGGCTTCTCGGGCCTCGGCATTGGGATGGTCGCCCTGGTCGGCATCATCCTGGTCTCGGCCTTCCAGCGCTTGCTGCTCTACGAGGCCGCTTACGGCTTCTCGCGTCTGCGCACCTACACCCACGTTTTCGTGATCTGGCTTGGCATACTATTGGCCGTTGTGGTCGTGCTGGAAATCATGCGCCGCGAGCGCATCTTCGCTGCCGCGGCCTTGCTGGTGGCCATCGGTTTTGCAGTGACTCTCTCCCTGCTCAATGTGGACGCCTTCATCGTCCGCCAAAACATGGCACGCGCTGTTCAGGGGAAGGAACTGGATGTGGCTTACCTAGCCTCGCTTTCGACGGATGCCACGCCCGCGCTGGCGGCGGCCTACCAATCTCCCTCGCTTCCGGCCGGAACCCGCGACGCGGTCGGCGCCTCTCTGACCTGTATTCAAGTCGGAGCGCCGCCCTCTGGAGGCGATATGAGCTGGCAGTCATTCCAATTCTCCAAATGGTGGGGAGAAAGCGCCCTGCAAACGGTGCAGAAAGATCTGAAGAGTTACCAGATCGAAAACGGTGATGGGCCGACGAAGGTAATCACCCCTCAAAGGCAAGAGTACGAGTGCTGGGGTTATGGCATGGGCGACTGAGAAGATCGTGGGAGCACGGTCAACGCAATGCGCCGCCCTTTTGGGCGGCGCAATTTCGAGTCAATTCGTTTTACGAGCCTTAGGAGTGCGAAATCTCACGATTACGTTCAGCGCACATTAAGCACGGTTTAGAGTTTCTTCCTGCCGAGAAGCGATATATGGTTTGGCGGGTTATAACTGACAAAGTTCTAAGGAGTGAAAGGAATGAGTGAAAATATAATTTCAAACGATTTGAACGGGGCTACCCTGTCATTCTTCACGCGTCCGAACGTGCGGCAGGAAGTGATACCGGTGGCGGGGGGTATCCCGTTTGGGATCGAGCGGGTTTTGAACTCAGAAGTTGGCATCGGTGGCGCGTATGGCACTTGGGGTGAGAGCTACGACAACGCGCACCTGAAGGATCTGATTGAACAACGCCTGGGCGAACCCTTGCGCGATGAAGAGAAAATGAACCTGGCGGAACTGGGCTTCGTCAACCGGCATCACATCCCCTATTTGACCGACGAGGAACACCTGGAACTGGAAGTCGAAGTCGGCTCACGCTTGTTGCGTGAAGCTGCGCTCGCCAATGGCTGGCAGCCCGGCGAGGTCCAGGCCGTGCTGATCGGCATGAGCGGCCCGGTGGCTGATGATTACATCGAACGAATTGGTCAGCGGGCCGGTATCCCCGAAAGCGCGCTAAAGGTCAGCGTGCATAAGGCTTGCGATGGTTCGGTCGGTGGGCTGAACCTGGCCCTGAATCCAAAACTGGCTACTGATGGGCAAACGAACATCGCCGAGTCGCTATATGGCAAGAAAGTCCTGGTCGGCGGGATAGAGGGCTTGAGTCGCTTCACAGGTCGCACGCGCGACAAGAACGCGCTTCAATTGTTCGGGAACGGCGCAGGCGTGATCGGGGTGATCCCAGGCACGACGATGAAGTTCCTTGTGGGCAAGGATCATGAAGCTTTCGACGAGGAGGGTGTGCTGGCTGTGCGAATGTTCTACCCCCATTCAGGCCAGAGGATATCTGGACACTCGATGATCGAGGTTTCGCAGGCAGGGCTGACGCACATCCGCGTGGCCGGGTTGATGCACGAACCGGATAGTGAAGACCCAATCGCCATGGCGGGACCAATGGGCATGGTGAAACTTTTCGTGCGCACAGGCGTGCAAGTGGTCTCTGATGTCTACCAAGCGTATCGAAAGCTCATGGAAAAACTGGATATGCCGGATAAGCAGATTGAGGTTGCAATCGTCCACCACGCCAACTATAAGATCAACAAGCTGAAGGAAAAGCACCTTCAAAGAGAGGGCATCAGCTTCCCGATGCCCTGGCTGTTGAGCGAATTCGGGAACGTCAGCGCGGCTTCCAATATGATCGCTTTCTTGCGTCAACTGCCCAGCCTGAAACCCGGCGATCACATCTTGTTCGATGGGTTTGGCGCAGGGACGTATTACGATGTGCTGGCTGTCGCGCTGGGAGGCTAGGAAAAGGCGTCAGCGGATATCCGGAGGCATCAGGTACCAATCCAGGAAGCGCTCCATGCGGCCGTAGGCGTCCAGTTGGGTGGCTCGCTTGAGGAAGCCGTGCGGCTCGCCGCCGTAGGTTTTGTATTCGAATATTTTACCAGCACGTCGCAAAGCCTCCACCCACATTTCCGAGGCCTCGGGCGGCACGATCTCATCTAGTAGTCCGTGCATGATCAATAAGGGCTTCTGCACTTTTTCTACCTGGAAATAGGGTGAGCCTTCGATGTAAACCTGGCGGTTCATAGATGGTTTGCCGAGCATCATTTCGGTGTAGAGACGCAGGTCGCGATTGCATAACGCCCATGAATTCTCGAGGTGAGCGTCGCCGTACTTGCTTACACCGCAGGCAAAAAGATAATCGGGATCGCGCGAGAGGCAGCAGGCCACCATATAGCCGCCGTAGCTGCCGCCGAAGATGGTGATGCGTTCCGAATCGATCCAATCCAGGTTGTTCAAGAAGCGCGCCCCATAAAGGCAATCCTGGGTGTCGCTGATACCCCAGTCATCATAGTTGGCTTGCTCGAACTCGACCCCGTATCCCGTGCTTCCCCGGTAGTTGGGAGCAAGAAAAGTGTAACCTTTGGCGATGAAATACTGGGCCAGGATATCCCATTCGTAACAATATTGGGCTGAGGGGCCTCCATGCGGATGCAGGATGGCTGCTCCGTTGGGCTTATGCGGGCGGAACAACAGGGCTGGAATTCTCATTCCATCCTGGCTCTTATAGTAGATCCATTCAGGCATGACCAGCGGGTTGCGTGCCAGGGCAGGCAAATTAGAGAAGGTCAATTGTGTCATCGTGCCGCCTGGAACGACGACGCGGTACAGGTCGGGCGGCTGGAGCGGGGACTCGTACTCGACGGTCAGAGACCTGCCATCCGGTGACCAATTGGGAGTTGAATAAATGCCCTGCCCGGGCCTCAAATAATCCACTTCACCGCTGGCGACATCGATGAGCGCCAGGTTGAAAGCTCCCTGCTGGTTGACAGTGCACGCCAGTCGCGTCCCATCCGGCGACCAGGCCAGGTCGCTCACCTCCAAACCAAGGCGGGTCAATTGCTGCATCCCTTCCCCGTCAGAGTGGATCAGCCAAGCTTCATTGAAACCGGAGCGCTGCGAAAGGAAGGCGATCACCTTCCCATCCGGCGACCAGCGCGGCCACCAGTCTTTCTGTTTTGGTGTGCCAGTCAGGGGGCGGATCTGGCCGGTCTGCACATCCACAAGCCGCAGGTCGAGGCGATTCGGGTCGTCGCGCGGGCGGAAGATGAAGACGACTGTCTTGCCATCCGGCGCGGGGCGGGCGTCGCGCACATCACCAGGTAAGGTTACCAGAGGGCGCGGCCAGGAACCTTGGCGGTCGGTCAGCAAAAGTTGGAAACCCTCTCCATCGCGATCCTCGAAGACAAGCAGACCGTGACTATCGGGCATCCAGCGCGGAAGCATGGCCTTGGGGGCAAAGCCGCTTATCTTCTTGGGCAGGCCGCCTTCGAATGGGGCAACATAGACGTGCATCTGCATAGAAAAAGCCAGCCAGCGTCCATCTGGCGACCATTGCGGGATCTCGTCGTCCCAATAAGCAACCGGGCCGCGCTGGGTGGAGATACGCGCCGGCCAGCCGCCTGTAGAGGGCATCACGTAAATATCCGAAAGGTCTTCTCGATCCCAGATGAAGGCAATGTTCTTACCATCTGGCGAGAGGCGATGGTCACGGACGCGATTAACTGCCGTGATCAGTTCCAGGCTCCAGCCTTCCGGCGGTTTGATGTCGGGCCGTCTGATCGAGGGCCAGCCATGGCGTTCGTATTTTTCTTCCAGTTTTATTCCTCCGATCATAGTCATCTCCTCGTTCAGGTGAGAGCAGCGTTCTTACTTATAGAATGGACAGGATAGGCAGTAATATTCATGTCCTATCGTACCTGTTTGATGATGGGTTTGGAGGATTACCAAAACGGCAGAAGCGCCGAAGGGAGCTAATTCTTGACGGCGAGGTCTTTATCGGCGGCGAGCAGGATCTCATCCAGCTCACGCGCGATACTCTCCGGCATCGGATCCACCAGGGGAGCGGCCAGGATCTCTTCGACCTTTTCCCTGGCCTTATTATACATCGAGGGCTTACCCAAGCCAAGCCAGGATTCGTAAGTGTGATGACCGATCAGTCTGGGTATAAAGAACTCATTGCTCCGGGCTGCCAGACGGGTTTGGCGGGATTTCAGGAAGTTCCCGCCTGGGCCGATCTGGGCGATATCTTCGTAAAGGTCTTTCGCCGAGCTGCTATCCACACCCGCGTACAGGCGCTCGCAGAAGTGAGCAATCTCGTTATCCACCACCAGTTGCTCCAGAATGAGCACCTGATCGCTCTCGATCTCGCCGATGCCGACGATGATATCCGCACCGACGCTGACGGGTGGAAAGGTGGTCACCAGCTTCTCCAGAACAGCCTGCGGGCCTGGCTCCTTGGCATCCGAGGTGCAGCCGGCCGAGCTGCTGGGAAGATCGTAATAGCGACCCATTTCGACCATCGCCGCGGATTGCAGTCCCATTTCGGGCGTGCCGCCCAGGTATGCGCCGTTCCTGAAATCCACCGAGCCTGTGGCGCTGCTGTAGATCAATGGCCGTCCAGGATTTGCCAATTGATAGACCACAACCGTAGAAAGCGCTTCGGCATTCGCCAGGCATAGATTCGCGAACAGGCTGGCGGGGCCGGTGGTGCCGTTGACCGGCATGGGCATGATCATGACCGGCATATCGTACTGGCCCAGGTCGAGATAAGCATCCAGCATCAGCCCGTCGTGCATCAGCGGCGCGACCGGGCAGTAGATCAGCGAAAAGGCCTTGCGTGCTCTGACATCCGCTTCGCTACCTAGGACAGCCTTCAAGCCGGCGACCAGGTAAGGGACCTGCTCGCAACGGTGCAGCTCGTGCTCGCCGTGCTTGGAGGAGTATTTCATCATAGCAAAGAATTCGTGCAGGGCGCGTGAGTGGGCTGGTACATCGGAGGCGCAAGTCGGTGCCCAGGCCATCACGCCCATATCCATCTGCTGGAAGACGCGCAGGCCGTTCTCGATATCTTTACTGGTGCCGTATCGTTTTTCGCCCGTGATGAAATCCACGGCGAAGGCAGCCGTCCCGTCAATGCAGTAACGGGTGATTGTAGAGGGCAGCCGGTAATTGTGAGCTGGATTCCTGGCTCCCAGGATAAAGGATTTGGGAGTTACTTGAAGAGCCTCCGTAACCATTTCACCGGGTATCCTGGCAATCTTACCCTCCCAATCTACCTTCGCGCCGTTCCTTTCCAGGAGAGGAAGCGCCTTCTCGCCGTAGAATTTCACACCCACGCCAGAGAGAATGCGCAGGCTCTCGTGGTGGATGCGTGTGCATTCTTCTTCGGATAGGATTTGCCCTCTGAGTTTCATCTTGGCCTCATCGTGTTGGGATTATTGTTCTGCTTTCCTAACGTGCCGCTCCAGATGCTGCAACTCGCGGTCGGCGGAGGCGTCTAGAGGGAAAGGTTGGTGATCCTTCAGAATATTCTTGATTATCTCGTGAATCTCGTCAATGACATCCGGCATGTCAGCGGCCTTCCATTTTTCATAAGTATCGTGAAAGCCCATTTTGCTGAAGTACCAACAGCCTTCACGGACAGCCTTGACGGTTGATTTTTGTTTCAGGAAATCACCACTTGGTCCGACATTTGCGATCACCTCGTCCAGCCACCTCCCCTGCCCGCTTGGGATACCCTCGGAAAGGCGAGTGCAACGCCTGAAAACTTCCACATCCAAGACCATCTGCTCCAGGCACAGGATGGTCGAACCGCCCAAGAGGCCAGGCCCGACCAGGAGGTCTGGCCAGGCCATTACCGGCAGTGTCCAGTTGATCGCCCGCTCGTAACCTGCCTGCGCGCCTGGAGAATACTGGTCTGTGCCGCCGGTCGAGGACTCGACGGGAAGCCCG
>Ga0315289_10006101_pt1 | contig 17746 bp, 31 predicted proteins | sample YL17G11_40_MG_FD_203452 | JGI IMG/M metagenome (GOLD analysis project Ga0315289, IMG submission 203452) | Sediment microbial communities from Yellowstone Lake, YNP, Wyoming, USA - YL17G11_40 | ecosystem: Environmental > Aquatic > Freshwater > Lake > Sediment | place: USA: Wyoming | collected... | reverse complement strand
TACCGAAAGACGATTGGCTAACCCTGAAAAAGCTAAAGAGGCAAGCGCCAAATGGAGGGCAGCTAATCCTGATCGTAACAAAGCAAACAAAGCAGCATGGAGTGCGTCAAACAAACAAAAAGTCAATTCGTACAAATTGACATGGCGTTTAGCAAGGGATTTATATACTTAACTACCGTTCGTCGGAAAGTCAAAAATACCTTGTAAAAGATACTTGACTCCCTCATTTAAAGCGAATACAATACACACATGGCAGCAAACAAGTTGCCAACCGACGCCAGCCGGTAGCTGGTTCTCCAAGGAGACTTCAAATGCAAGCAGCAATCAAAACCATCAACGCCGTTGGCCTCAAAGAAATACACGCATTTCTGGTTGACAACCACAAGTTGGGCGGAGATCACTTCGACACCTCGATGCTTCGCGCCTGGGCCGCAGAAGCCGAGTTCTCGCTGTCAGAAGGCAACGATGCCGGTATTGAAATCAAGGCTTACGACTCCGTTCATGGCTGCACTCAGACCTTCACGGTGAGCGACGCTGGCATCGACACCGAGTTCGTTGAAATTGACGAATGACCGGTAAACATTACAACTGGCACAAGGCATGGCGGCGCGAAGGCGACCGCCTTGTACACCTGAGCGGCGCGCAGTTCACGATTGAACGCGGCGACGGATTTACAGACATCAACGCGGCACCCGAAACACTCGAAGAATTCCAGCGGTACGAGCTGGCTCGCGGCGTACCTGTGCACGACCTTGCAAAACGATTAATGCGGCTGGCCCGCGAAGCCAATGACTGGCTGGAATTCAAAAAATGAACGACAAGATCACCATCAGCACATTCGAGCTGTTTAAGCTCTTTCCAGACGCCGAAAGCGCCCGAACGTACCTTGAGGGCCGGTTGTGGCCCAAAGGCGTGCGGTGCCCTGTTTGCGGCCTCGGTGAGCGCATCACTGTGCGCAAAGGCGGCTACTACCGATGCAACCAGTGCAAGGAGGACTTCACCGTCCGCACTGGCACCATCTTCGAGCGCAGCCATGTGCCGCTGCACAAATGGATTTACGCCATGTACCTGCTTGTGACCAGCCGCAAGGGCATCAGCAGCATGCAATTGAGCAAAGAAATCGGCATCACTCAGAAGTCGGCATGGTTCGTCTTGCAGCGCCTGCGTGAGGCTTGCGGCAATGATCCGACCATGCTTGCCGGAATCGTTGAAATCGACGAAACCTACATCGGTGGCAAAGAAGCGAACAAGCACGAAGGCAAGAAGCTCAAGGCCGGGCGCGGCACTGTCGGCAAAGTGGCGGTAATGGGCATGCGTGAGCGCGGTGCTGGGTGAAGGCAATGCAAAGGGGTCTGAAATGAGCAGGCCACCCGAACCCGAGTTCCTGGTCCAGTGGCGAGAGTGGGATCGCGCTGGGCCTCCACGGTGCTGCCACACCTGCGAGCACTACGGGGTCGATGGCATGTGTGTGGAGTTCTTCATGAAGCCGCCAGCAGAGTTTGCCGAGGCCGTGGATGTCTGTCCTCAGTGGATGCAGGAGATTCCGTTTTGACCGCCGAGCGCATACCGACCGAGCATGAGGAGCAGCGCGAGCTGGTGCGCTGGTTTCGCCAGAATTACAAAGGGGTGCGGATCTTTGCGATTCCCAATGGTGGCGCTCGCAGTCCGGCCACCGCTGGCCGCTTGAAGGCCGAAGGCGTGAGCAGTGGCGTGCCTGACCTGTTCATCCCTGCTTGGAAACTGTGGATTGAAATGAAGCGCACGAAGGGTGGGAGCGTGAGTTCCGAGCAAAAGGATTGGATGAAATATCTGGAAGAAGTGGGTTATTGTGTTAAAGTGTGCAAGGGTGCTGAAGATGCAAAGAGGCAAATTCAGGCCTTTGTAACCATCACAAATTTGGAGTGAAAAATGAGCACAAGAATTTATGTCGTGACCGACATTGAGAGCAACCGCCACCGACTCGTAAGGGCCGCAAACCAGGCGCAGGCCATGCGGCATGTGGCCCAAGCCTGCTTTGATGTCGAGGTGGCATCCCAGGATGATCTGGTCAAGTTGCTGAGTAGCGGCCACCCTATCGAACTGGCTGGTACCGGGGCCACTGTGGGCATGTTTGAAGAAGTGCTGAACGCTGGGGGGACCGATTGATGAAACGCTACATTGGTACAAAACTGATCAACGCCAAGCCAATGACACGGCAGGCCTACAACGATTTCCGAGGCTGGACTTTGCCATCCGATGAGAACGGGGCCGATGAAGGCTACATTGTCGAATACGTGGATGGCGGCAAAGCCAACACCGACCTGTACGCAGGTTACGTTAGCTGGTCGCCTGCTGATGTTTTCGGTCTGGTGTACCGTCCATGCGAAGGCATGACGTTTGGCCAAGCCATCGAAGCCATGAAAGCTGGCCAGAAGGTCGCTCGCTCTGGCTGGAATGGAAAAGGAATGTTCGCCTATTACGTCCAGGCCAACAGTTACCCTGTGCAAACAGGCGCGGCCAAGAGCCACTTCGGCGAAGGCGCGATGGTTCCATACAACGCCTATATGGCCATCAAGAACGTCAATGAGACCGTCAGCACATGGGTTCCAAGCGTGAATGATGTGCTGTCCGATGACTGGAGGATTGTCGAATGACCGACAAGATCAAAGACCGTTACATGACGTTGCGCTTGCCTGCCGATGTGGAGCGTGAGCTTCGCAAGATGGCCGAGGCCAACACCCGAACGCTGGCAGCGCAGATCTTGCACTGCATCAAGTTGGAACTGGCACGACAAGAAAAGGTGAAGGCATGACGAACTACGAACGCACCGAGGCCTGGTTGAAGGCCTGCGGAAAAGAGCCTGACACCGAAAATCTGTCTGTGCAGATTGGCTGCCACCTTGAGGAGTTCTGCGAGTTCTTGGGGGCGCTGCGCAGCGACTCTGAAGGCTACGGCAAGCTGCTGGAGCGCACGCGCACAGATCTTGAATGGTTTGCTGGCAAACTGAAGCGCCGAGAGCAATTCGTCTACATCCCCGTGCACCTTCGCACCGATGCGCTGGACGCGCTGTGCGTCACCGAGGTGACTGGCAATGGCGTAGCCTACATGGCCGAAATGGACAAGCCGGGGGCTGATGCTGCTGTGCTGGACTCCAACGATGCCAAGCTGGTGGACGGCAAGCCTGTGATTTTGGAAGGCGGGAAGATCGGCAAGCCGCCCAGGTGGAAAGCGCCCGATCTGCGGGGGTTCGTGTGAAGAAGGCCGGGAAGAAGCGCCCGGCCCAAAGGCCCAAGCACTACACCATTCTTGACGAGATGATGGCCAGCCCCACCGAGCCGCTGCCGCTGGAGTACCGCACGCACCAGCTCACGCGCATGTATGAGGGACTGGCCGCGATGGAGAAGGGAGACCACCCTACGACTGACGACTGGCGGGTGGTGTCTGATGCGATCAACCTGATGGAGACCTTGGTGGTGGAGATGAAAGTCTGCGAGGACGCTTCCAGCCTGCTGATGGATGCCATCACCGCGATGGCCCATGCTGGCCGCCGCAACACTGCCGGGGGCGCGATCCGGCTGGATGGTGCTGGCATCCAGTCTGTGCGTGCTGTGCTGGAGGATTACGCCGCGCTGTTGGATGTGCTGCCTGCACGCACCATGATTCGCTGCCACCGCCTGACCGAGAAACGCCTGCATGAGCTGCTGGATGGCAAGCGCAAGCCGCATGATGTGGAGATCACTGCGATATAAGGGTTTGTCCCTATAAAATAAATGTGTGAGATTGTGGGAAATTGAGTTATACTTGAGCCATCAACAACGCAACGGAGCTAAAAATGAACGTCTACGAAGTCACATACAAAAACAGCGCAAAAGCCAAAAAAGTTTTGACAGCAATTCGTTTTGCAAAAAGCAGTGATGAAAAATCATTGGTTATTGATAATGTAATGGTTTTATCAATCCGTTTGGTTGGTGAATATAGTGGCACTTTTTGCCAAATTTAAGATGAAAAAATGACTCATTTAGAAAGGCTTTTGTCTGCGCTTTATGTTTCAGAAGGATGGCACGTTTTGTGGCGTGAGCATAAAGATATTGCTTTCTTAACAAGGGCGATGATTTCTTTTGACCGTGCAATACAAAATAAGACATGGAATGATGCAAGCAAAATAAAGTTTTAAGGAGAAAACATGACAAACGCAGAAATGATTGAAAAATTTGCTTAAACCAACCGGGGCTACGGCCCCAGCCCTGCCTGGTGACAGCGGGCAGTGACGGGGATTGTCCCGGACCACCAACCAAGGAAAACGACATGAAGAACTACACAACACCCCGTAACTTTGCAGACTGCACCTGGGTGCAGGGATATGGCCGCAAGGAGCCGCTTTGGGAGCGCGTGGCACCCTATGCCTTGGCTTTCGCAATTGGTGTCAGCATGGCGGCTTTGCTGGTCGCATGGGGAGGTGCGTAATGCACACAACAACACCAACAGACGAACAAATGCTCGCCGCTTTCAATGGCTGCGAAAAGGTTATTGACGGACTACACGCAGTTTTGGATCTGGCCGCTTTAAGCACCTACGACCAGCAGGCAATGGATTTGTGCAATGTCTGCGGATGGAAGGGAATCTTTCCTGGCGAAGATTGTTTGGTTTGCAAGATGGCCGCTCCAAGCACTAGACACATGGAGGAACAACCTGATGGGACACTAATCGAAGTGCAACCACAGGCCGCTCCCAACACTGGCCCTGAGCCGCAAAGCCAATTCGGTAGCTCTGATTTACAAGCATTGATCCTTGCAAATTTGACTCGGCAGGCCGCTCCAAGCACCAGCCTACCATTTGCACCGTGGTCCAAAGAGGCTGAGATGATGGAGGCGTGGTCCGCTCCAAGCGCCAGCCTTGCAACCGAGAACGCGGCACTACGAGCAGGGGTTGACATCAGCACGTTGTGCGCACCAAAGGAACCAACATGAAACACGATGAATTTATGGCGCTGGCAGATGTGCTTGCGCGAGCAGCCTTTAACGACCAGACGAAACAAGAGGATGCTCGCGCAGCCCTGTCCGATGCGCTCGCGGAGGCACTTGAGCCTGCTGGCTACGAATTTCGCTGGACAAATCCCGGAGGCAACCCAGATGCGGGCGGACAAAAATGGACGCCTATTGAGGCGCGTATTGGGTCAACCGTGAATGAAATAGTGCGGGAACTACAAGCGTATCGCTACATGGGGAAAGCAGTGTACGAAGTCCGCCCTTTATTCGCACCAAAGGAGCCGACATGACCGCAACAACAGCACAAGCACGAGAGGCTGCAACCCTTTGCAAGATGACTGGTACGCCCGTTAGCGTTGCCATGGTGAACAAACTATGTAACCAGCTCGACGAAGCCAAAGAAAGCATCAACGCCTTGACCCTTGCCCTAGAGGTAGAGCGCGATGCTGCAAACCTGTACGCAAAGCAAGTAGCCCATTGGGTTGGAAAACACGACGCGCTGCTTGAACAGCAGCTATCAACCTCAGTGCCAGCAGAAACGCATTACAAGCGCGGCTATGGGGTTGCCCTCTCGGAAGCAGAAGAAGCGATTGACGATGAATGCCGGGAGCGCGTTGTTACCGCCAGCGACTGCATCGAGCTTATCCGTAATTTAGGCGCACCAAAGGAGCCAACATGACCCACGAAACCCTGATGATGCTGGCATATGCATATGCGTCCGCAGCCGTACAACTCTCGGAAAACCAGCAGGTTAGGTGCTGCGCTTGTCGTAGAGGGACCAAGCAACACCGGCCAGCGTTGTGACTGCGCCGACTACGGCATCAAGCGTTGTTCCGGTGATTCCAAATGACACAAGAAAGCCGCCGCCAACGGTTGTCATGAGGTGGCGAACAATGGCTTGGATGATAGTTGAGTTCATAGGTATTTCCTTGGTAGTTGAAAATGTGGGCCGTCTTTGAAATTGCGCCAATCGCCGCCCCACTCGATTGGCACATTGACTTGCTTGGCTGCCTCTTTCATGGCTGCCGCCAGCTTATGGTACAGAGGCCAGTCCCAGCGCACTTCATCCTCAACCCAAGCGCCCAGATCCACGGCATGGCCGGTGATGTGGCGTGAGTTGAGGATCTGGCTTGCTCCTGCCTCCATAAGCGTTTTTTGGCGCTCTGGTGTGCGCAGGCCTTCCAGAACTGTGAAGTCAACCGTGCTGATTTCAATGGCACGCTCGACGACTTTTACCAGGTCTGGGTGCAGGCCTTTGAGCCGCTGCTTAGAGCGTATGCCGAGCTTGTACATGGTTATCTATTGAGCCAGCTCAGGGCGAAGCCTACGCCGCTGGAAATGAAGGAAACGAAGGCCATGCCCATCCAAAACCCGCCGCGACCTTTGTTGGCCAGCGCCAGCAGCTCTTCGACGTTGCGTTCCATCTTGTCCACTTTCTTGTCCATGTCCTGGACTTTCTGCCAAAGCACACCATACTTGACCAGATCGATCTCGTTCCCATCCGCCATGACTTCGGCCTCCAGCATTTAGATTAAACGTCTTCACCAAACAGTGAATAAATTGCATCGACATAGACTGTTTCTGTTGCAGCCCATACCCACCGGAAACGAACTTCATTTCCACTGAGAACAACTTCAAACACGTTAGTATTTCCTGTGCTTCCACCGAGCAGTGTGACTGTAGTTCCGCAAATCAAATACTTGGCTGATTGACGGCCAACACCGGACAAGACGCTTAACGTGATTTCAGCCACGTTGTCAAATGTTGACGCCAAGTTGAAAAGCAAACGCACATTGTTTTGAGCAAGTGTGTCAGCGATAGTTCTAACTCGATCAGCACGGAGGCGCATCGGGTATAAAAGACCGTTTGTTGGGATAAACACATCGTTGGGAAATTCAACCTTTCTGGCAATGGTTCCAGTTCCGCTGATGTCGGTGATGTTGACGAATGGCGTGACTGTCACGTCCATATCGAAATACTGTAAGTTGGCCGATGTGTTTTGACCAAAAAACCCGCCACCGCCTGCTTTTTCCCAAGCGTTGAAGATGTGACCACTGCCTGAGATGATGGCAATATTAGAGTTGTCTTGCTTGAGGTTTGAAACTGTCAGGCGAGTGGTTCCTGTGGCTTGATTCGTGAAGATGGTGCCAGAGCAGTCTTTGAATTCAATGCCGTCGATACTGATGGAGTCGACGTTTCCAAAAGTCTGGAACGCAAAGTCTGGAATATCACGCAAGATGACATTCGAGAACTTGATGCGCGTGGCCTTCGTTGCGTTGCCACTGTTGGTGATGTAGATTCCGTTGCCGCAAGTTTCCACAATCACGTTGTTGACGATGATGTCGCTCATTGCAGCGCCACTTTGGTCGTTCATCAAGATGAAGCCACCGCTACGCGCACGTAAGTTTGTTTGCAGATTGACGTTGTTGATGAAGCCGTTGTTGCAAAAGGCGCCAGGGGAGAATCGCGCTGTGAATCCGTAGGTGATGGTGTCGTAGCTGGTGACATCATTCACGAAGAAATCCACGGCCTTGATCGCAAAACCCTGAATACCACCGTAGGATGTGAATCCGTTGGTGCTGGAGTTTTGAACTTGTTCGATTAGGCAGCAGTGGTTGTTCGTGTCTGAGCCGATCACGGTGACGTTTTCAAGCACAACGTCTTGGCAGTTCACGATCACGATGCCCTCTGTCAGAGCAGCCAGCTTGGTGTCGATACCAATGTTTTTTAAGCTGACGCCATCACAGCCGTTTGATGCGATGGTGGCCTTGATGACTGGCCCCGATGTGAATGTGTTGTTTGTTTTGTTGACCGAGACAGTGCCAAGACCAACTAAAGTGAAGTTGTCATGGTCAAGGCTGATGACTGTGTTTCCGCAGTCGAATATTCCCTCTGGGACAGTCACATAGGCAGCTCCGCTGGAAAAGGCGGCTTGAATCGCCGCAGCGTTTGTTGCGGTGGATGCTGTTGGACTTGCACCGAAGTCCAAAATGCTGACGAACTCTTCAAGTTTTACGCAGACAGGTGTTGGCACTCCGCCGACAAATGGGGGGTCATATTCAACGCCACAAGCATTGGGGCTGATGCCGGTGCCATCTGGGAAGTTGTAGACCATCGAGCCTTTGCTGTCCTGCACCAAGATGCTGAAATTCACGGCATTGACGTAGATCTGGGCTGGTGTGCCTGCGCGTGAGATATAGCCGTTAAGCGTGCGCAGTGGCTGTGGTGCTGGGATGGTGAGGGCTGCATCGAAATACACCACGACTGGGTTTGTCTGTGGGTTCAGGTTGGCTACGCCAATCCAGACGTAACCGTTCTCCAGTGGCTGCCCATCACGGCCTTGAAAGACCGGAAATGGGACTTGGATCGAGAGTGCGGACATTTATTGGTTCTCCTGGATGGTGGATTGTCGCTCAAGGCTGCACGGGTGGCAATGCGTCATCTTGCTGCCTCTTGCGCCTTGGATTGGATGGCTTCGCTTTGTGTCTGGATGGCTTCGCTTTGTGTCTGGATGGTGGTCAACAGGCGCTTTGCAATGGCTGCTTCTTCGGCTGATCCACGCTTGGTAGTGCCTAGCTTCATCATCAAATTTCGCACTGGCGCAGATTCGTAGATGCGAGCTGTCAGGCCAATACCACCAGCCGCTGCCAAAGTGCCGCCAAAGCTGCCCAGGAAGCTCTGCAAAGCGCTTCCTGCGACAAATGGCACTGTCTCCTGGCCTGTGGCTGTTGCCACCCCTGCCTCGCCTGCCCTGCGTGTCAGGTTGAGCACGCGAGACAAACCTTCAACTTGCTTCAAGTCGTCGCCACGGAAGAAAATGCCGATTTGTGGCTGCAAGCGTTTGATTTCGGCGTTGAACTTTTCAGGGCTGAACATCTTAGTTCCGTCTTGAAGTTCAAACTTGGCTTTGTCGGCAGCTTGAGCCAAGATTGAGGCGCGTGCATTGGCTCGGCCTGCTGGTGTCAATCCGTTGTAAAGCTGGCGGATTTCACTTGGCTTTTGGCCAAACAAAAGTCGATTAACAACCTCAGGTGTTTGATCTCCAGACTTGAGAACAGACTTGAGAGAAGCCATCTTCAACTCGTTTGCAGTTTCGCTCAGGCGCTTATTGGCGACCATGAATTTATCAACATCACGGCGCTCGCCAGTTTTCTTGATGAAGTCAATCATGTCTTCACGAACTGGCCCGTAAATCGCACGCAGTGCCTTTTCACCAGCATCACGCGCTGCAATGCTCATTGGTCGAGCCGGGTCATCCATAAAAATTTTGGCCAACTCATCTTGGCGATAGGCTTCTATTTGAAACAGGTCACGATCCTGCACATCTGTTTTGATTTGTTGAAGTCGTTGAATTGCTTCGTCCGAGCCATCTGTGCGTCGTCTGGTCAAGTCGGCAATCTGATCATCAATGGCCGCCAATGCGCGAGGCACAGGAACCTCGCCTTTGTCTGCCAAGCGATTGATGACTTCCTTTTTGGAGTTGGCATATTTTTGGATTTCAGCAGATCTTTTTGTAGCCAAGTCCTTCATGATGTCGTCGCTGAGGTTGGCCGCATCGTCTGCCCCGAAGTCCCGCAGCACATTGCGCACGGCCTCAATCCTGGATTGCTGTTGCTCTGCTCGGAGTGGGCCAGTGCCTGCAACTGGAATGCGCTCGCCCAGGCGTTGTCCTGCTCTGCCAATAAAGGTTTCTGGTGGTACAACGTCAGAGGTCATGACAGGAACGCCACGGCGACTAGCTTCTTCCACAATGGGTTGAACTGTTGGCGTTGTTGGTGCAACTCTTGGGGCCATTGCTCGGGATGCTGCTGCACCACCGGCTACACCGCCCAATAGACTGGCCGCAATCTCACCGGCTGGTGTGCCTCCGGCTTCACGGACTGCTTGACCTGCTGCGCCTGCGCCTGCGCCACCGGCCATCTGTGCTACCGGCTGCGCGGCCAACATTCTTCCGACTTCGCTTGTCACTGGTGCTGCCGACATTTGAGCGACACGACCTGCTGCGGCCATTCCGCCGCCACTTGAAACCCCTTGAACTGCTTGGTTCACCATGCGCTCTACAGCATTTCGTGGCTGTGGGAATCCTGCCGTATCCAACACTTGGGCTGTGGCCTGCTGCATGGTTGGGATCTGTGCAGTAGCAGGCAATGCAATGTTTGCAAGCCTTGTTACCGGGTCGATCACGATTCCAGCCAAGCCTGTAACGCCTTCAATTGCCCCACGTCCTGTCAGGCCGACTTGTCGGCCAATCTCCTGCAAAACACCTGGTTGCTGAGTCTGTGGTGCTGGAGCTGGCGCTGCCTCTGGAAAGCGCACATCCACTGCAACGTTTTGCCCTTGGGCTGTTTGCACGTTGAAGGTTTGACGCTGGGCAAATGCGGCTTGCGCTGCTTGTCCAATTTGGGCGTCAGTTGCATTTGCTGGGCCTTCCAGCTCAATGATGCTGCCGTCTGGTGCTTCGACTTTGTAGATTGCCATTTATTGGCCTCTTTGAATCACACGGAAACCTGCTGGCATACCTGGGACGGCTGCTGCTGGCGCTGCTTGCGCTGGTGCCGCCGCTGGTTTTGGAGCTTCTTGCGTGGCAAGTGGTTGCATGTTTTCCAGAAACATTTGTGCGGTTGGGCTTTGTTTGGCTGCCGACTCCAGCAATTTCCGGCTTTGGTTGTACTGCGCTTTGGCTGCACGATCAGAAACGTCAAAGATGGTTTTCAGTTCACCTTTGGTGAAATCAATGTCACCGCTTCGAGCCTTAATCAACAGCTTTTGCTCGCCCTCTGTGATCTGGCCTTGGCCTGTCAGCATGGTGCGAGACTTCAAAGCCATTTCAGACAAGCCTTGAATTACCTCTCTGGTGGCGTTTACAGCCTTGTCACCAGTAAAACCTAAGGCGCTGGCAACACGTGCAGTCGAAAGCCTTTGCTCTGCAAACGGACCGGTAATTGCCGCATCTAATGCAGCCTTGTAGCGTGGTAGATCGCTGAGTTGTATTGCTGCCGAGTTTGCCTGGTTGTAAAGATCAGGAACCAGCTTTCCAAGCTCTGCTGCTGCTGTCTTGTCCACGTTTGACACGTTGACGTTTGTGACTGCCGCTGGTGGCTTTTTGAGGATTTGCAGCGACTGAAATGTTTTTTGCTGCTCTGGTGGCAAATTAGAAAAGTCGATTGATTCTCGAACTGATGGTGCAAGCGTTTCCGCCTTGGTTTTTGCAAGTTCAGCAACTGCCATTGGTCGAGCAAACTCTGCCGCCACTCCAGCTGAAAGTGCTTTGGCTTCAAGTTCTGCCAATTTTGGCTTGGCTTCAGCTTCTGCCCTGCGTTCGACGCCCAACTTACCTGCGCTTTCAATTACCTTGTCGCCGCCAGGAATTTGCGAGATGGTGAAGCCGAAATAATCTTCGGTGGCCTTTGGGTTTTCCTTGGCCACGTCGCGCCAGGTCTCCAGGAACATGGCCCCTTCGTTGTCTCCGCTGTTGCGCTTGGCTTCGATCTGGCGCTCAAGAAGGCCGATGGCGATCTCCGGCTTGCCTGCTTTGAAGGCAGAAAAAACCTGGCCAGATTGTTGCAGTGCGTTTTGCTGGCGCTCGCCAGACAACATGCTGAAACTCTCGCGCACAGCTTTGGCCTGTGTCTCTGGCAAGACCATGGCAAGGTTGGCGTAATCGGCTGCTGTTGCACCTGGCTGGCGCAGCTTTGCAAAGCCTTCTTGGATCAGCTTCTGATTGGCCATCTGCTGCTGTTGCTGCTCTTGCTTGAGCCTAGTGTCCTGGATGGCCGCGCCAGTTTGGAAGGCGCTCAAAAACGATTGCGTTGGGTCTTGGATCTCGACACCGTAGTTGATGGGTTGCATCAGAATTTACCTCCAAGTCCACTGAATAATCCGAGGCCGCCTGAAATTGCCGATGGAATTGCGCCGAATGCTCTGCCCTGGGCGATCTCAGCGCCAGCTGCTGCTGCGCCTTGTTGCCCGAGCAGGTTGGTCACGTTTGTGCCCATGGTCTGTGCTGCTGCTCCAGTGCCTGTTGCTGCGTTTTGGCCAAGGGTGGTAAGACCACCGAGGCGGCCATATTGCTGGTCGATCAGGCTGGAGAGCAGAGCTGGCCTGAACTGCGCCAATGCGCCTTTTAGGTTGCCACCACGTAGGCCTCCAGTGGCGGATGCGGTTTGCAAAAGTGCGTTTTCACCTTGCTGTTGCAAGGCCTGGAAGGTTTGACCGCCTTGGATGCGCTCGATGGCTGCACGCTCTGCCTCTGGGCCTTGCAGACCCAAGAAGGCTTGCTGCGCTGAGAGTGCGCCTGTGCCTGCTTCTGCGTATGGTTTGAGCAGCTCCTGAACTTTGTCGAACTGGCGACGCTGTTCTTGGATGCCTGCCTCTGATGCTTGGCCTTGAATTGCTGCTGCATCGCTTGCTGCTTCTCCTTGCATGTAACCAGAAACGAGAGTCGCGCCACCGACGGCAATGCCTGCCAGTGCTGCGCCAGATAGTCCGAATGTCATTTTGATTCCTCCAGGTGCGCTGTTTGGACAACCCCGTGGGCTGGTGCTGGCGCTGGAATTGTGAACATGTCCCACAAAGCGTGCGGGTCTTGTTCGTTGGTGGGGTTTGCGTGGAAGGTGGTCACTTCGACTTCTGTCAGAGCAATGCCAGCACGCTTGGTGTTGATCTTGGAGACGCTCATGTCGCCTGGGCCAAGGGTGCGTGGGCCGTTGTCTGTGCTGACGATCAGTTGGCCTTTGCGCACCAAAAAGAAGGATTCCTCTTTGTGCACTGCGCCAGTCAGGACTGTGCCTGCTGGGATGTGCATGGTGCGAGCGTAGAGGCCATTGCAAAAGGCGTGATCGATCGGCATCTCAACCTGTGGGAGCTTGAGCAGCTCGGCTTCGAGGCGATAGATCGGCAGGTGCGCGGCTGACACTTGCTTTTCGATTTCCTGAGTCGTGATGTTGCTCATTGGGCACTCCTGTGAAGGGTGAGCCACTGGCAGCTCGGTCAGCTCAGTGCGGCGATTGTCCCACATTTGCATGGCGTGTTCAATCCATCTCGAATTCGCGCTCTTCCCAGGCCTGGCAGGAGCGCAGGTCGTGGCAGATGAAGTCGAATTTGTTGCAGTAGCCACGGAAACCGGCATCGGTGTCCCAATCGTTGCGCGGGATGCGCTCCATCTTGGCCTGGGTCATGGTGCTGTTGTCGTAGTACTCGCAGTTTGAGCAACGACGGCGACGGGCTTCTTTCTCGTCCACTTGCATGGCGTTGCCCAGCGCGACCCAATAGACCTTGTTGGCTGTGGGCTCGTTGCTTGGTTTCTCGGGACCAAGCATCCAGTCGTCGATGACCATTTGGGTGTTCTTCTTGTTTTCGGATGCGGTGATGAATTCCTCTGCGACCGGCAGGCCCATAAAGCCCTTGGGCATCATCATGAATTTGTCCATGCTGTTTCTCCTTTATGTGATTTCGCGGCCCGAGGCGCGAATAGTCAGCGAGGTGGCTGCGCTGGCGATGGTGCTGATGAAGCCGCCAGGTTCGAGTGCTTGGCCAACCAGCTCGGGGCAGGTGTAGGTTTCATCGGGTGCGATGGCACGGGTGTCCATGATCAAGTTGGAAGCGCCTGGACTGCCGCCGCTGGTCACTAGGTTGACGCTAATGGTGACGTTGACTGCGCTGGTGTTGGTCACGGTGAACTTGTCGATGATGGCCTTGCAGTTGGTGGCGGTGTATTGTGTCGTTTGTGCATTCTCGGCCTGCTTTGCTGGGATCAGAACTTTAATGGATACGGTCATAAGACACCTTCAATGTTGTTGGCAACTGTGAGAATGATGGATGGAATGCCTGGGTGGGGTGCAGCCGCAGGAAATGCAGCAATTTCGACAGTGAGGTCGCTCACCGAAAACATCAGCTCAATATAGTCATTGGCTTTGAGATCAAAAAAGTAATTCAGCGATGAGAAAATTTCAGCGTTGTTGCCCTGAATTCTGATTTGACTGGCACTCTCTGGCACGTCTACGCCATTGAGCCTAAACCAAAAAAAGAACTCACCCGTTCCGCCTGCTGTTTTGTCCAGTTGAAACGAGGTGTCGAAGTTGTAGATGCCCGGCGTGTCCACGTACACCCTCGATGTCGGGGTGCCAATATACACGCCATTTCTCAAATCTGTGTTGTTGAACGTGATGGCCTTGGCCGTGTTGATCGTTGTCGCAATTTGGGTTGTGGTGTCGTAGAACGAGCCGTATCTTGAGCGTTTGAATTCCCTTGGCGGGGGTGCCATTTGCAAGCCCTCTACAGCCTTGGTGAGGTTGTCGAGTAGCTCTAATGCCTGATTTGCTTTGTTTTCAGCCAAGGCGGAATTGATGGCCGATTCTTTAGCAAGTGCCACTAGTTGAGCCAGTGCCTCGTTTGCGGTGGCCGCTGCTGTGTCTGCCTGGTACTCGAAATCAGTGCCTGTGATGACTTGCAACTGATCGACTGTGGCAAACAGCAGCTCGAACTGGCGGATCTGCTGCTGGTCGGTCAGGAACGCCGCGAGCTGGTCGCGGGTTAGGTTGAGCCTGCGGGATGTGGGTGCGGTAGCCATCAGTACGCCAGCGCCTCGATCTGTGCCTCAAGGCGCACGAAGGAGATGTGAGCGTCACTGTCGCCACGGAAACGCTGGATGCGCCAGTTGCGCATGTGGCCCTGCTGAAACCACGCGAGGCGCTTGGCGGTGTTGCCTGTCGTGCCAACTGCGATGCTGCGATCTTGACTCCATGCGAGGCCGTTCACGCTGTAGCTGGTGCTGATTTGTGGGTTGGTGCCAAGCGCCACGCTGCCGGTCAAGCTGACCAGCTCCAGGCGGTTGAAGATTGCGCCGTTGCCTTCGTTGTAGGCAATGATGGTGCCAAATTCCCAGCGCACTTGCTGGCCCCAATGGTGGCCGGTGTCTTGCACCAGGTAGCCGATGGCGCTGCTTTGTGGGTCGCCCACCAGCCACTTGTCGTAGCACCAGACCAAATTGCGTGCGCGGTATTGGGTGAAGCCGACCACCGTGCTGGTGAGGGTAAACCAAACCTGATCGCCAAGTGCCTCGGATGCCGATGCATCATAGACCACGGTACGGTCTGGCAGGTGGACGTAGAGGTGCTGGTGGTTCTTGTCGTTGAGTGCTTCCAGCTTGACCAAAGCCAGCTGAGCCTCGGTGTAGGTCAAGAGCAGGTTGTCGATTTCCTGCGTGCTGATCTTTTGTGTGGTGGCGGCTGCGCCGATGTAGATGCCTGGGGCTTCGTTGCGTCCACCGCCCAAAAATGCGGGGCGCTCCAAGTAGATGCAGCAGGCATGTGTGCCAAGACAACCCTTTTGGACTTGAGCGCCGTCGATGCGTGCGAAGGGAAACAGCTCTCCGCCTACGTTGTCAAAGACCTCTATGGTGTTGCGGTTGAGGGCATAGATTTCGTTGCGCAGCTTGATGAGCGCGACCACTGGATCTGGGTCGATCTCTGAGCTGCCGTATTTCAGAGGGTTGACCTGGGTGGGGTCTGAGAGTTCGGTGACGACCAAATTGGCCCCGTCGGTGGTCATGAAGTAACCGTCCACCCATGCCACGTCCAGCACAACTCCAAGATCTGGATCGGTATTTTGTGTGAGTGTGAATGCGACCGGATCCCAGAAATACAGGCGGCCACCAGATGCAATGGCCAGTAGGTCGAAGCTGTAGTCCATCGTCACCAGCGTGTTGACCGGGCCACCCACATCGCCCAAGACTGTCACCGCCCCGTTGCTGGCCACGGACACCAGCTTGGTGCCCATGACCCGGTAACAGATGCCGTTCCAGTTGATGCCGCCACGGTCTGTGCCTGGGCCTGTGCCGTTGGCGACGATGCCGTCACCAGGGCGCAAGAAGCCGTTACTGATGCCTGACTGCTTTGGGACTGGCACCATGTTGACCGGGTAGGAGGTGCGCAACTCTGGGGTGGAGTCAGCATAGATGCCGTTCAATATCTGAATTTGCATTACTTCGCCTTGTTCCGTGCGGAGATTTTCTTTGCCTTGGCTTGTGCGTCAGCCTTGCTCGATGCGCCCCATGCCCTCAGACTCAACAGCAGCCGGGTTGGTTCACCATCTTTGTACTCAGGGCCAGCATTGCCACCCATACGGGCCAGGAACGACGCCCTGCGCGGATTGTCACCAGACTTGACAGGAGGCTTTAGATTCATGCCCTCGGCCTTTGCAGCGGCCCTTCCCTTTGCGTTCAATCCACCTTTAGGGTTCTGGCCTTCTTTTCTGGCGTAGGCTGACATTATCCAATCCGATACCAGGAATTTGTGGCTTGATAAAAGCGCATTGTGAAAAACCCATTTGCTGCCAATGCGGTCGGTGCGCCGAAGGCTGCTGCTGCGCCGTTCAAGGCCAGCGTGAAAGCAGTAATGATTTGAGTTGTCGTAACCAGCACTTGTGTGCCATCAGGCACACCAGTATTCAATGGAAGCGTGATCGTCCCAGTTGCCAAAGTTCCGGCTGGCTGGATCACCATCCATTGCTGTTCGCTGGTGGGCGTTGGCACTGTGATATTGAAGCCGGTGCCTGGCGTGTACAGGTTGGTGGCCACGGTCGGGGCTGCGAACGTCTGCTGGAAGTATTGCAGCAACTGCGTGATCGATACCTTGCGTGCGTCGCCGTTGTTGGAGACATAGACCGGCAAGAGATCGCCGCCAGAGACTTGGCTGATGCCCGAGAGCTGGTTGATGGTTGGCATTGTTTTTCCTTAATTGAATTCAATTGGCCCATCTTGGCCAGCTAACAGCGGATCGACGGGCGGACGGATGAATGGGTTGTCATAGACGCGCCATGGCTTGTTTCCAGACCCACTCGGCATGGTGCTGGGCAGTTGTTGCTGCACTGGCATGGCTGCGCGTGACAGGAGCGTGTTGTAGGACTCTTTGGCAGTAGCCTTGGTGTCGGGCATCACCTGCTTGCCGTAGCTCGGGGCGAGCTTGATTGCCAGGTTGCTGTAGATGGCCTCGTTGGAGCTGTCGGGCACGTTGGTTTGCTCGTCGAGATCGCTGTCCTGGGGGCTGGATGGCAGAGGATAGCCGAGGCGGATGCCGAGGGCGTTCCATGCGGCAATCATGGTGTCCAAGCGCCGAAGGGCAGATTGCATTTGCTCTGGCCCGAGGTCAAAGGCGTAGGAGGCCAGTCCGATCTCGTCGAAGGCCTGCTCGATAAATTGGCGCTTGCTATATCCCATAATCTACAACCTCCGATGGAAACCACGCCGGGTCATACGGCTCGACTGTGTAATCCACAACGTCACCCATAAGTGAGTCATCAGGTTTTACGAACACCCATGAGCCGGAAACAGTTTCCTGCGCAACTGCCCACGCGGTTGTATAGCCATGTTCAGAATCTTTTATGCCAGTTGCAGCATTAACTCCAAACACAGGGAAATGACGGTCATCAGCGCTAGTTTTCACCGCCTCATCGGTGGTTAGATCGTCTTTCTGCACCACTTGGCCCGTCTTCATATTCAGCGGGTCAGGTGCATTAACGGCCCTAACCATGTTGGCATAGATCGTCTCAAGCGCTGTGTTAGCAGCGGCCTCTGTACTAAAAACTAGGTAGTCGGTCATACTGTTGGCGGTGTGTTTTTGTACGGATGGCCCACTGGGAGGTTGGCTTGCAGGCCCCATTTCCAAGCTAAATAGCCTTCGAGTTTCTGACGGTCTGTGGTGGACAACGTGGTCGGCACGACTAACACTTCGTTTATAGCGCCAGCAAAAGCGGAGTTGTTGTTACTGTTAGCTGATCCGCCAATT
>Ga0315289_10006100_pt1 | contig 17748 bp, 11 predicted proteins | sample YL17G11_40_MG_FD_203452 | JGI IMG/M metagenome (GOLD analysis project Ga0315289, IMG submission 203452) | Sediment microbial communities from Yellowstone Lake, YNP, Wyoming, USA - YL17G11_40 | ecosystem: Environmental > Aquatic > Freshwater > Lake > Sediment | place: USA: Wyoming | collected... | reverse complement strand
TAGCACGACGTTCCAGATTGTCATCCACGGATTCTTCCTGGAAAAACTCGAAAGGGATACGAACCAGGGAAGAATCGAGTTTAGTCGAATACTCTTGCCGCGCGACATGATGTCCAATCACGGGACGTTGATGGAACCGGGGAGGCCGGAGCTTCCGGTGATTCGGCGGTTCATTGCGATTCTCTCGGACGCCGAGGAAGCCGTGATTCTGCCTGAGGGGTACGAGATAGACGAGCTTTCGGTCGGCGCCGTCGAAGGAGTCGTTGTCTATCCGTTTCAGCCGCTCTCGTCGGAACAATATCCGAAGCTCCAGTTCATCTTCGACGAAAAAGCGTACGAGTCGCCTGCCTGCGCCCCGTTCGATTACTCTGCTCCGCCGAGGTTGACGTTCGAGCCGGCAGTGTTTCATCGCCTGAAGGTGGTCAGGGTGGACATATATCCGTTCACGTATGTGCCCGCGGAGCGATTGCTGCGAGTTTACGGACGGTTCAGGGTCAGGGTCGCGCATCCGGGGGAAGTTTCGGAAGTTCTTCCGGTTACTGCTTCCTACGAAAGGACGTACGCGAGTCTCCTTGCGAACTACGGCTCTCTCAAGCCCCTATTGCCGCCGACGCTCCCCGGGCGCTGTGGCGCCTATCTCATCATTGCCCCGGACAAGTATTACTCAAACGTTCTGCCTCTGGCTTCCTGGAAGAGGGCGAAGGGGTTAAGGGCGACAATTCAGACCATGCCCTCCCAGTTTCCCAACACGGCGACGGACATCAAGAAGACAATAGCCGCTTTCTACAAGGAAAATCCTTGCGGCGACTTGTTCGTCTTGCTCGTGGGAGACATAGAAGACGTGGCTTCGCCGACGTGCGAGGCTTACGAATGGAACGCCTTGAGAAGCGATTGCTCTTCGGACATTCAGTATGCGAGGGTTGCGGGGAACGACGCAATCCCTGACCTTTTTGTCGGTCGAATACCTGCCGACGACGCAGAGGACGTGGACAACGTCGTAGGGAAAATCCTGGCTTACGAGAAAATGTCCGCGGGGGAGGACAAAGAGTGGTTGCGAAAGGCGCTGCTTGTCGCCCATAAGCAGGACTATCCGGCGAGGTACACCGCCTGCAAGGAATCCATTCGTTCGTATCCCTACTCCTTCGCTACGCCCATTTTCGACACGGCTAACGGAGGGGAAGGAGCGACAAACTCGGTCATCAGAAACGCATTTGAGGAGGGGAGGGGGATTGTGAATTATCGCGGGCATGGCGGCACGGATAGCTGGTGGACGTGGGCGCCCGCGGGGCAAAGCTGGTACATAAGCCCGGACGTAATCAATCTGACCAACGGCGAGAAGACCCCCATCATCTTCGGAATAGCCGACCTCAACAACCACCTCAAGAGCAACGACAGCATCGGCGAAGAATTCGTGGAGACGGCTGGCGGGGGAGCGGTAGCTTACTACGGGGCTTCTGCGGATACGGGGACGGTGGCGAACGACCACCTGGACAAAAGTCTCTTCAAGGCTGCTTTCGACGAGCAGATTGAGACGCTGGGGGCGATTGCCAACTGGGCGCAGGTAAGGACGATGGAAGAGCTTCCAGGGGCGGGTGCTTTCTCGTCGGAGTACAACGCCAACATCTACCTTTTGCTGGGCGACCCGGAGATGTCCATCAGGACTCGGCCGCCGCTGATTTTCGGCTCGGTGGAATACAAGGAATGGGTGAATGCGGGTGCTCAGGACGTGCAGGTAGCGGTCAAGAACGAAAACGGTGGGCCGATTCGGAACGCTCTGGCGATTGTGCGGAAATTCAGAGGCGCCTCAGCGTCGCCAGACGTGGACGCAAGCGGATATACGGGCGGCGACGGAAAGGTAACGCTGGGCATCTCGCCGACGACACAAGGCGGGCTCACGGTGACTGTCCTCAAGCAAGACTACGTTCCATACGAGGGGGACGGCACGCTGCGGATTATTCATACGGAACGCATCGCGGAGGACGGCAGCTTCTCCTTGAGCTGGCAAATTGACCCCGGCAAGAACTACGCCGTGTACGTTTCGGAGACGCTCGGAGCGGACGCCAACTGGAGGCTTCTCGGGATCGCTCCAAGGAAGGACGGACTGACGATGACCTTGACTGACACCACATCCGGGCTTGTCCAATCGAGATTTTACAGAGTCCAGACGCAGTGAGCCGCCGCAGGGACAAACTCCCCTGCAACAGAGATTCCGCACGATGGTGGGCTTCGGGGTGGGGGGCCTCGTCGGGGTGCGTCCCTCAGGGGTTTTCCAGTATCCGATAGAAGCGGCGAGGGACAAGGGAGAGCGGGCCGCCCGTCTTCGACCCGTCGTCCAGCCAGGAAGTGGCCCCGCTGTCCTCTTCGCAGATACACACGATATTTCCTCTTTGCGCCCTCTGCGTCCTCTGCGGTTGCGGTGCCGTTTGCAGCAGCCGTCATAGATCCTCCAGAGTTCGGTAGAAACGGCGGCGGACCAGGGAAGGCGCAAGGCCCGTGAGGGAGCCGTCGTCGGTCCAGGAGGTGGTTGTGTTGCCGGAGGAGGGGAAGGTGGGGAGGGCGAGGCGCCAGGTGAGGAGGTCGGGGGAGTAGAAGATGGAATAGGTCTTTTCGGCGAGGGAGCTCCAGGTGAAGGTCGTTTGCTCGGGGCTCGGGCCTCTGGTCAGATCGTTGATGTAGAACTCGTATGCCCCCATGTCAACCGTGAGGCTCTTTCCCCCGAACATTATCCTGTGCATCCCGACAATATCCGTCTCCGGCAACTCCGGATCGTTGAACCCCGCATCAATGCACGCCGAATCCGGCAAAAGCCTGAAATCCCCATTCTCCGCATCCGAGAAGATGGGCTGAGCATCAATGTTGCCGTCCCCAGGGTAGCCCGCTCCGACAAGACTATAGGTCACCGGGACGCTTTCGGCTGATTCAAAGTCAGGGGTGTTATGCCAGAAGACCGAGTTGACGACAGCAGGGGGGAACGAGCCCCAGTCTCCGGCGAATATCGCGGGATGGCAGTCGTAGAATGTGCAGTTTACCACGCGGGTGTCATGGAAGTTGGGGTGGACGTCGAGCGCCCGGTAGGGGATTGCGTAGAAGAGGCAGTTCCGCACGACTGACCCTGAACCATCGATCCACAGCACGGCACCGTCCCCCGTGAAGGTACAGCGGGCCGCGTGCCCCCCCGCGAGGCCCAGTTTTGCCCCGACGAACCGGCAGTCCTCTACCACGCCCTGGGTGCAGTAGGCCCCGTAGCCGTCAAAGGTCAGGTGGCCCAAGACGCCTTGCCACAGCCTCAGGCTGTGACGGAGCACTGGGCGGGATGAACCATTCCCCAGAACGTTGCATCCCGGGGGAAGGGTCACGCTGGGCCCACTGTAGGTGCCAGGGGCGACTTCCATCGTGACCGCCAGGCTTCCCGACCGTTCAGCGAGAGGTTGGTCTGTGTAGTAGCCGATAGGTTGAAGCTGCTCTCCGAAGCCGCCGTGCCCGAACGCTCCTACGGCGGGCGAATCGGCCGCCAGGCGAAAGTCGAAGGAATAGAAGACGTCCTGAATGGACCGAAGGGGCCGGTCCTTCGTTCCGTCCCCCCCGGGTGCCGCGGAAGCGTCCACGTGGATGGGATTGTCTGTATTGTTGAAAGGCCCCCACCCCACGAAGCCCGGATTGTCGGTGAGAAGCAGCCCGGGCGACTGAAGGGGGTCCTCGCTGTAGCACTGTCGCGCGAGGGTGGCCATGGTTCGGGTTATGTTCTCTGGCCGGACACAGCCCTCGATCGCACCGAATGGGGGCGACCACACTATGGAGCGGTCAACGGCGACTCCGCTGTCCAGCACGGCGAGGCCCCAGTGCCCGTTAAGGGCCATTGTGCACCGGGAGACCGAGCCGGCGCATTCGGAGTCCATCCCCAGGCGGACCGCGTAGCCGTTGAATACGATGAGGCACCGGTCCACGCTGGCCCAGGGGCCTTCGACGATCACGCCCGCTCCGTTCTCCCTTATGATGCAGCCCGCTACGAGGGGCGTCGCCCCGGGGGCATCGCACCATATCCCGATCCCATTCTCGCCAATCAAGCACTCGAGAATCGCCGGGGAAGCGAATCCGTCGGCCGTGACCCCGCAAAACCGGTTGTTGACTATATCGCACCGGGCTATTGTGGGCGAACCGCTGCGGCATTCGACTCCATTGTAAGCATCGGAGATCCGGCAGTCGGCGAGGAGGGGCTGCGGCGCATCGAGCGCGATACCGCAATACCCCCCGCTGACCGTCAATCCCTGCACGGTCGCATCTGAGGTAACCAGGAGAGTGAGGTTGTCATAGCGAAAGGACGGATCCGGGTTCACCAACCTGCACAGCTCCTTGCCCTCGCCGATGAGCGTCACCGGCTTCTCGACGCGAACCTTCTCCTCGTACGTACCGGCCAGGACAACGACGACATCCCCGGGGGCGGCGCAGTCGAGCGCCGTTTGAATGCTGTCCGCCGCCGTCTCGGGGGTAAGATAGGGCACTTCATCGGTTCCCTCAGGTGATACGTAGCGGACGGCACCTGCGGCACAGGATACCGCGGTGAGACCAGTTACGCATGAAAGCAGGAATCTGCAAAGCATGTCTGCACTCCTCATGAACATCGGGGCTGCGGTTCGCGAACGGACTCCTCCTGGCGCGCCGGTCGGCGAAATGCCTTAAAGATAGCCGAAGTGACAATTGCCCCCTTTGCTAGTTTGGCGCCCTTCATGGCTTCTCCTCCCCCCACTTTCGGGTTCCTTTCACACAGGTCCCGGAAATCTGATTCATAGCACATAATGCGCACACCTTTGGCCAAAGTCGAGACATTTTTGAAGAATTCTTCGCTCCCGGGAACTGCTCAAATCCGAACTCGCCCCCCGCCGGTCGTGGCTCACAAACCCCCGGACATCACCTCGTTGGGCGCCGACCGGAAAGCAACATAGGGAATCGCCGCCCCGGGTATGGCCTCGGTCTCGGGTGGAGGAGGCTGGGCCTCTTAGTGTCTTGGTGGTTGAGATGTGCTGGCCGAGGGGATTGTAACCACCAAGACAGAAAGGCACAAAGGCGGCCTCTCGGCGTTCTGTGCGGGAACGGGCCGGCATGAAGACGAAACCGTATAGCCCACTAAAGCACGCGCCGCCCGAGAGTGAGGGGTTACTGCCCCGGCAAAATATTTATTGAGGAGAGGGGGGAAAGATGGTAGAAAGCGGCGACGAGCAATTAGACCGCGTGTATGGCGGTAAGACATCATAAGGCTGTAAAGCCCGGCCCGGCGGCGGGCGAATAGAGGCCGGGTTTTGTGGCGGGTAGAACATCGTGAGCGAGAAGGAAAATATCGCGCAAGCGACAGTGTCTCGTCCCACCGTTCGGAAGAAGAAGGTTCCTTTCCCGGAGAGGATGCGGACGGAACCGATAGACATTTTTGATGCGTGGTGCAAGAGCTGTGGTCTGTGCGTCGCGTTTTGTCCTGCCGAAGTATTCGCCTCCCTGGAGACGGGGAAAGTCGTTGTGAAATTCCCCGAGAAGTGCAAGCAATGCGGTATCTGCGCCAATTTGTGCCCGGACATGGCGATTCTGCTCCTGCCAAAAACGAAAGGGGGGCAATGAAGTGAGCCGGAAGCGCAAGAAAGTCTTCGTGCAGGGAAACGAAGCGATAGGTCTTGGATCGCTTGCGGCTGGCGTGAAGTTTTTTGCGGGGTATCCGATAACGCCGTCCACGGAAATCGCCGAAATGCTCTCGGAGGAACTGCCGAAGGTCGGGGGAAAGTTCATTCAGATGGAGGACGAGATTGCCAGCATGGCAGCCATCATAGGCGCTTCGATGGCTGGCTTGAAATCCATGACAGCGACCTCCGGTCCGGGTTTCTCGCTGATGCAGGAGAACATAGGGCTGGCCTCCATGCTGGAGGCGCCGTGCGTCGTCGTGAACGTGCAGAGGGGCGGGCCGAGCACCGGCCTGCCGACAAGAACGCACTCCGCGGACATGATGCAGGCAAAGTGGGGTTCTCACGGAGACTATCCGATAATTGTTGTGATGGCGTCGTCGGTGAAGGAGTGCTTCGAGCTGACGATAAGAACGGTGAACCTTTCGGAGCAATACCGTGTCCCTGCGGTTCTTCTGACGGAAGAATCCATAGGGCACATGCGCGAGAACGTGGAGCTTCCTTCCCCCGATGAAATCAAGACAGTGGAAAGGCCAGCCCCGAGGGTCGGGCCGGAGGAGTACATGCCTTATGACGAGAGTTTCGGGGACGTGCCTCCCTTCGTGAAGTTCGGCGTCGGGTATCGGTATCACGTAACGGGTCTTACTCACGACGAGTCCGGGTTTCCGACGTCAAGGCCGGATGAGATCGAGAAACTCATGCTTCGCTTCCAAAGGAAAGTGACGGAGGACAAGCCGGGGTTGAGGGACGTGGAAAGCTATCTGGTGGATGACGCAGACGTTCTATTCTTCGCGTACGGGTCATCCGCGAGGGCTGCGAAAGGGGCCGTCAACCTGGCCAGAAAAGAGGGCATCAAGGCGGGTCTTTTAAGACCGATTGTCATCTGGCCATTTCCGCGAAGCGTCGTGGCAAGAGCAGCTCGAAGAGCCAAGCACATCATCGTGCCGGAATTGAACTTAGGGCAAATCATCGGAGAAGTCGAGCGTGCGGCACAGGGAGCGGCGATGGTTCACGGAATGTCGAAGGTCAGCAGTGAGCTGTTTTCACCGGGCGAGCTTCTGGAAGAAGTAAGGCGCCTCGTCAAGAAGAGCTTCTGGAAAGCGGTCGTCGCCTCGGCGGCGAAGTGAAAGGCGGGTTGTGCCGAGGGTGCGGCATAGCGGTCGTAGCGACACAGGTTAGCGGTTATAAGACGAAAAGGCACGCAGATGTCAGTTGAGTTGCAGGACAAGTTAGCACCGGCCAGAGACTACCTCCGGAAGGACAAAAAGTTCCCAACGGTGTGGTGCGCCGGGTGCGGGATCGGGATTGTGCAGACGGCGCTTCTGACGACGATTCATGAGCTTGCGATACCGCGGGACAGGGTAGTCTTCGTCTCGGGGATAGGGTGCACTGGAAGAGTGCCGACATACGTTGACTTCAACACGATTCACGTAACTCACGGTCGGGCGTTGCCGTGCGCGACTGGGCTGAAGATTGCCAATCCGGATTTCGCTGTGTTCGCAATTATGGGAGATGGCGACGCCGCGGCTATAGGGGGAAACCATTTGATTCACTCGTGCCGCAGGAATATTGACATGGTCGCAATCATCGTCAACAACAGCATCTATGGGATGACCGGGGGGCAGTATTCCCCGACGACACCCTTAGATGCTCTCGCCTCGACGGCGCCTTACGGCTGCCAGGAGCCGCCGTTCGATCTTTGCAAGCTGTGCATCGGGTCCGGAGGGACGTTTGTCGCGAGAAGCACCGTCTATCACTTCGCCATGATGACGAATCTCCTCAAGAAGGCGGTCGAACACAAAGGCTTCTCGGTGGTGGAAGTGATTTCAAACTGCCCGACTTGCTTCGGACGCCGGAACAAAAGGGGGTCTGCGGTCAAAATGATGCAGTACCTGAAGGACAATGCCGTGCGGCTGAAGAACTGGGAGGAGATGTCGCCGGAGGAACGGAACGGGAAATTCTCGATTGGCACTTTTGAAGAATCGGAGAGAGAGGAGTACACGAAAAGGTACCAGAGAGCGGTTGTTGATAAGGCAACGGCCGCGGCGCCCGCAGCCGTTGAGGAGGCGGAGGAGGCTGCGGTGAGGGACGATGCCGTGGCGGACATTCCCGGGACGGTCGCGGTGAGGCTAAGCGGGTCGGGGGGACAGGGTCTGATTCTGGCCGGCGTGATTTACGGGCAAGCAGCGTCAATATACGACGGGAAGAATGCCGTTCAGACTCAGAGCTACGGCCCGGAGGCACGTGGAGGGGCGAGCAAATCCGACATTGTGCTGAGCGACGGACCGATTGATTATCCTTTAGCGGAAAGGCTGGACGCCTTGCTGTGCCTCAACCAGGAGTCGTGCGACAAATTCTTTCCGGATTTGAAAGAGGACGGCATCCTGATGGTTGATTCACTTTACGTCAAGAACATCCCAACTCCGAAAGCTTACTCGCTACCCTTCACAGAATTAGCGAAAAACGTCGTGGGGCGGGTGGTTGTCGCCAACGTAGTGGCGCTGGGCGCAGTGTGCGAACTGACGCCCTACGTGTCCCGGCGAGCATTTGAGGAGGCCCTTCTCGCAAGCGTCCCAAAAGGCACCGAGCAGATTAACCTTCACGCTTTTGAGGAGGGCGTCAGGGCTGCCAGAGAGCTCAAAGGCGAACGGCACGGGCAGTAGGCGGGGACGTCATCTGCGTCTCCGACAAAAAAAGAAAAGGGAGTCGAGCACGCGGTCGCCTCTTTAGGCGGGGGTGCGAAGGAACTCCGAAGAATCATTCTTGAGGAAGGAGGGTTAGGATATGTCGCAGCCAAAGTACGTCGGGAAGATGGAGTGGCCGGTGTCCGTACAGCTCAACAAAGGGCTTGAGGGGGCCATCACAAACGAAACAGAAATCGGGTATGTGGATGGAGAAAAAGGGTGGCTGGTCTATCGTGGATACAACATCTTCGACCTTGCAGACCATTCCACCTACGAGGAAACCGCCTACCTTCTCCTCTTCGGGAAGCTACCGACGCGAAACCAGCTCGATGAGTTCAAGCAGAAGCTCGTGCGTTATCGTGCAGTTCCCGGCAGGGTCATTGATGTTCTGCGGATGGTCCCGAGAGAGACCCATCCCATGGCCGCGTTGAGGACGGGGGTATCGGTGTTGGGTAACCTCGACCCGGACGCTGACAGGGGGACCCTCGACAGCGAGACGGAAATCTCGATCAAGCTGATTTCTCAGATGGCGACGATAGCAGGGGCGATCGCCCGCGTCCGGAAGGGACAAAAGCCGGTTGATCCCGATCCGAGCCTCGACCACACCGCGAACTACATGCTGATGACCACCGGGCAAAAACCCGATGCTTTCACGGAAAAGGTCATGGACATTGCGATGATCCTCCACGCGGACCACGGGATGAACAACTCGACGTTCACCACCATGTGCATCCACTCCACGCTCTCGGACATGTACTCAGCCATCGTCGGCGGCATTGGCAGCCTCAAGGGGCCGCTCCACGGCGGAGCAAATGAGCAGTGTCTGGCGGATCTCCTCAAGATTAAGGACGAAGAGGATGCCATGCGCTACGTCAAGGAGTGCATCGCTCAGAAGAAGAAAATCATGGGGTTTGGACACCGCGTCTATAAAGCCTATGACCCGCGAGCCAGAATACTCGGCAAGTTCTCCCAGGAGATAACCGAGAAGATGGGTATGGGGCACCTCTACCGGATCGCCAAGAAGGTCGAAGACGAAGTCATCGCCGCCTACGGAGGGAAGGGCATATTCCCGAACGTGGACTACTACTCCGGGACGGTGTATTATGCTTTCGGAATAGAGCCAGCGATGTTCACGCCGATTTTCGCGGTCAGCCGGATTGCCGGGTGGTGTGCTCGGGTACTCGAATACATCACCATCAACCGGATATTCCGGCCGCGTGCGATGTACGTGGGAGCGCGCGACTTGCAGTACGTCCCCATGGACCAGAGAGGTTGATGTCCTCAGCAATAGTGTCGCGCGTCCGACAAAGCACAGCGGAGGACGCCGAGAGCACAGAGTCGCCGTGAACGCGGCCTGAAGGGAGCGCGGATGGCGGTGTGTAAAACTCCGCGCTCTCGGGGGTGAGCGGTTTGTCCGGTCGCAAAGACACCGGCGAAAGTGAGAGGTTCTGTTTGTCTGGCAAGGCGAAGGAGAGGTGCGCCATGAAAATCAAATATCTCGGGCACGCAGCATTTCTTCTGACGTCGCAGAAGGGAACGAAAGTCGTCCTGGACCCCTTCCAGGTTGGAGCGTACGGCGGGGCAGTGGGTTACCCTGCCATCAACGAGACGGCTGACGCTGTGCTTTTGAGCCACGACCACCCGGACCACAGCTACTCCAAGGCCGTGAAGGGGAATCCGCGGGTGATTTCGTCTGCGGGCCCAAGCTCCATTCGCGACGTGAAGATTAACGGCGTGCACACCTACCACGATGAGTCCCGTGGCTCCGAGAGGGGCAAGAATACCGTTTTTACCGTCGAGATTGACGGCTTGAAGGTCACGCATCTCGGCGACCTCGGGCACGCCCTCTCCGACAAGGAGGCGAGCTTCATCGGCAAGCCGGACGTTCTCCTCATACCGGTCGGCGGTTTCTACACGATTGACGCCGAGACGGCCACGGAGGTCGCTGACAACTTCGAGCCGCGGATTGTCATACCCATGCACTACAAGACCGAGTGCTGCGGGTTTCCGATTGCTCCCGTTGACGACTTCCTCAAGGAGAAGGAGAACGTCAAAAAGGTCGGCCAGGAGGTCGAAGTCGCGGCGGATAAGCTGCCCCAGGAGACCGAAATCTGGGTGATGCAGCACCCCACAACCTGACCGGGATAGCAGTCTCACTGGAAAATCCCCGGCAGAATCTCGCTGTTTCGGGGAGCGAGGGAGAGGGGGCGAATCACGACCGGCTTCTGACATGTGGTACTTTTTGACCACTCATCTGCCGGCGGACAGCTTCCATATCCACGCCCCAAAGGACCTGTTCGCACGTGGGGATGTCAGGATGACAAAGGGTCGGAGGCCGGCGGTTGCGACAGAACCGCTCATAGGTTCTTCAAGAGAAGAAAGAACGGGGTCCTATATCGCAAGACTCGCGTCGCGAGTGGTCTTGTAGCAAGCAAGATAATCCACAGGTGGTCGCGGCAGACTCAATAAGGAGCAAGTCATGTGGGGAAGGGGAAGAGTCAGACCGAGCAAACCGTTGTCTCTCGTCCTGATGATCGTCGGAATAGTCTTCATCGGAATCGGGGCGTTCATGGTGATTCCTCGAGCTGGCGCCTTCGGGATACTCTGGACGCTCTTCGCGGCTGGCATGACAGTATATCACGCGGCCAACATTTTTTCCGAAAGAGGCGTTGCTCACGAAGTCGTTGATTTCGAAACAAGTATGGGACCTGACACGAAAGAGCCTGACGTGGAGAGCAGGTTGCAGAAGGTGGAATCCCTCAAGCGGCAGCGACTGCTGACCGATGAGGAATATAAGCAGCAACGGAAAAGAATACTCGACGAGATATAAGAACCACACAAGAATCGCAGCCTGGCTTGAGCCATACTACTGCACAAAAACACGTCGGCACCCTGGCGCATGGTGGTCTCTCCCTTCGGAAGCCTGTCTTGCTACTTTTCAATCCATCAAAGACAATTCTGCCCTGACTATCGGCACCTTCATTTCGCAAGCAAGCGGTTGATGTTCTGGAATTCTGTGTTGAACTTCCCTTCGTGCAAGGCTATCCTTAGCAAGGAGCCGACTTCGCGACAGGTCCTGCGCCGAGGCCGAAGCAATGGCGTCGAGACGGTAGTCTGGCGTAAGAGGTGTCGGGCAAAACGAGAAGGGCGCTGAACCGGCTGGCATGTTCTTGAGATAAGATGACGAGGCCTGCCCGGGGGCAATGGGTTGAAAGGGAAGCCGCCGGGCCTCCAACACGCGGGGCTTTCGTTGCCGTAGGCGCGAAAGCTCGGCGAGCCGCGCGAGGCGCACAGAGCACGTAGAGGACCGAAGAATGAGCCAGGAGAGTGTGGGAGTTGTTGTCCCGCAGGAAGAGACGAGAATTCAGACCCCGCCTGCGGAAAGCGGGAGGGAATATGAGTTGATCATCGTCGGGGCGGGCCCCGGGGGGTTGACGGCGGGCGTATATGCGGCTCGGAAGATGCTCAGGACGCTCCTCATTTCCCAGGACATCGGCGGGCAGGTGCTTCTGACTTCCGAGGTGGAGAACTACATTGGGTTTTACTATATCGAGGGGATGGAACTTGTCAAGAAGTTCGAGGAGCAGATTCGCCGGCATCCCATTGACATGGATTTGGGCCAGGCAGTTGTGAGAATCAAGCAGGACGCTGCCGGCTTTCGGGTGTTCACGGAGGGGGGGAAAGTCTTCAAATCGGCAACGGTCATAATAGCTACGGGAAAGAGGTCCCGCGAGCTGAGCGTCCGGGGGGAACGGGAGCTTGTCGGAAGGGGCGTGAGCTACTGCGCGACTTGCGATGCTCCACTGTTCTCCGGGAAGGATGTCGCGGTCATCGGCGGGGGGAATTCTGCGTTGACCGCCGTGAACGATTTGCTCAACATCGGCGCCTCCAAGATGCATGTGGTCAATATTCGTGATTCGCTCCAGGCCGATCCGGTGCTGATAGAAAGAACAAAGAATCCTCAGAAGGTTCAGTTCCATCTCGCCCATGAGGTCGTCGAGATTGGCGCGGTAGGAGGGCGAGTCGGAAACATCACAGTCCGCGACCGGCGAACCGGCAAAACGAACATTCTTGAGGTGGAAGGAGTGTTCATCGAGATTGGGCTCGTCCCCAACTCCGAGTGCGCGAGGGGGCTGGTCAAGATGAATCAGTGGGGGGAGATTATCACCGACTGCTATGCGAGAACTACGACTCCGGGGGTTTTTGCAGCAGGGGACGTAACGACAGTCCCGGAAAAACAGATTATCGTCGCCGCGGGCGATGGCTGCAAGGCGGCTCTTGCCGCGTATGCGTATCTGCTGCACCGGTAGGGAACTGTCGCAAGGGGCAGAAAATGGCAGTACTGAACGACACCGTCAAACGGGAACCGCGAAAGAGGCTTGTCGGACTTAAGGAGCCGGTGAGGTTGATTGTCTTCACGCAAGAGTTTTAATGCCAGTTTTGTCAGTCCACGAGGGAGCTCATCGAGGATGTCGCGCGACTTTCCAAGAAGTTCTCGCTGGAGGTTTCCGATTTTGTGAAGGACAAACAAAAAGCCGAGGAGTACCGGATTGACAAGATTCCGGCGGTCGTCGTGGCGGGAGACCTTGATTACGGGATTCGGTTCTTCGGGATTCCTTCGAGGTACGACTTTGTGTCGCTGCTTGAGGCGATAACCGTCGAGTCCAACAGGGACGCGATGTTTTCCCCCGAGACGGCGGAAATTCTCAAGCCCCTCGATAGGCCCGTTCACATTCAGGTTTTTGTAACGCCGATGTGCCCATACTGCCCGGTAGCGGTTAAGACCGCTCACAGGTTTGCCATCGCCAAAGAACACATCCGAGCGGACATGATTGAGTCGGTCGAATTCCCTCACCTTGCGGCCAGGTACGGGGTCATGTCTGTCCCGAAAACCGTCATGAACGAGACTTTCTCCATCGGGGGAGCCCTGCCGGAGAAGCAATTCGCCGAGCAGGTGATGAAGGCAGTCCGCGGCGGGTAGGAGCGCAGCGAGCACTTGCGCGGGCCCAGAACCGTTGCGCGCGCAACTTCGGCCTCGCGGCGCCAACTTGCTTATGGTAGATTTGCGTTACAGCCGGCCCGGCCGTAACCGAGGCCGGCACGGGATGGAAAGGAGTACCGTTCCCATGAGCCTTCTTCAGACACCCCGAGTTTTGCTGGGGGCGCCCCCCGGCGCGCCATCAGGGGCACAGAGCGGTGGTCCCCTGAGCATACTCTGCTCCGTCCTGGCCATCATCGCTGCGATTGTGACCATCGCTCGGGGGGCACGAAGGATGCGGCAGGACAAGCCCGAGCGGCCGGACGACTTGCTCACGCTTGTCCGTCCCCATCTGCTAACCGACATCTCGACGGAAGATGTCCTCCGGATCCAGAAGGAAAAACAGCATTACGAGAGCGCACGCGAGCAGCAGCGCAAGGGACACACGTCGGACCTCGGATGTTTCATTGGCTTTTTGGGGCTTGGCCTTTTCGACCGCATGCTCAAAATTGACGAGGCTGTGCTCTTCGCCACCTTGGGGATCTATGTGGTGTTCCTTGTGCTTTTCGACCCGGCCGTGCGAGCGCGCATGGGCGGTGCTGTCAGAGGCTGGTCCGTTAACTGGGGACTCTTGAGCATGAAGTTGCTTTCGCTGGCATTTTTCGTAGCAGCCGCCATCCTCCTCCTGCACGGTTTAGGTGTACTTTCGGCTGAGGTGCTCGGCGCTATTCTGGTCATCTGCTGCCTGGTGTGGTACGGCGTCTGGGCACTGGTCCGCAGGGCGGTGGAGCAGCCGCCCATTTGGCCGCTTATCTGGCCGCCCAGACGCTTTTGACGACGCCATGTCTAAGGGTTGTCCGCGCCCGGCCACGCTGGCGCCTTCCGCGTGGGAGAGGGGTTCAATCTGGCTCGAGACGGGCGACACTCACTCAAAATAAAAGGAGGAAGAATGGCGAAGAAGATTCTGTACGTTGTTTTGGACGGGCTTGGAGATAGACCGATTCCGGACCTCGGGAATGAGACTCCTCTGGAGGCGGCCGACACGCCGGGGCTTGACTCCCTGGCGGCGAAGGGAATCTGCGGCGTCGTGTATCCCGTCGGCAAGGGCATCGCTCCCGAGTCGGACATAGCGGTCATAAGCATTCTGGGCTATGACCCGCACAAGTATTACACGGGGCGGGGTCCCCTGGAGGCACATGCCGTCGGGGTGGAGGTGCGAGACGGAGACCTTGTCTATCGAGCGAATTTCGCGACAGCCAACGAGAAAATGGAAATAATGGACCGGCGAGCGGGGCGAAACCTCACGACGGAGGAAGCCACCGCCTTGAGCCGCGAAATCAATAAGAAGGTGAAGCTGACAACGCACCCGGCGACTTTCGTTTTCAAGAACACGATCGAGCACCGGGCAGTGCTCGTGATTCGCAGCAAAGAAAGACCGCTCTCCGGGCAGGTCGGCAATACAGACCCCGCTTACGGAAGGGAAGGGATGCTTGGCGTGGCGCTCAGGACGTACGATAAGAAGGTGCAAAAGTGCGTGCCTCTTGAGGGGGCGACGGACCCGGAGGGGGCAAGGATTGCCGCGGACCTCACTAATGAATTCACCGAGAAAAGCCACAAAGTGCTCAACGAATCCGCCGTCAACAAGAAGAGGGCCGCGAAAGGAAGCCTTCCCGCCAACATAATTCTCAACCGGGACGCTGGGGATGGTCTCCCGAAATTCCCGTCAATGATGGAACGATATGGGATGAAATTCGGGTGCGTCGTGGAGATGCCCGTCGAGAGAGGGATCGCTCTTCTGACGGGAATGCAGCCGATTGAGATTCCGGTCTCTTCGGAAAGCCTCGAGGCACGCTACACGACGGTTGTCTCGGAAGTCTTGAAGAATCTTCCGAATTTCGACGGAATCTACGTGCACATCAAAGGTCCGGATGTCCCCGGGCACGACGGCGATTACAAACTCAAGAAGGAGATTATCGAGAAGATTGACCGGTTTTTCATCAAGCCGGTCGTCGCCGGGATTGACTCGCGGCAAACGGTCATCATCGTCACGGCCGACCATTCGACGCCGTGCCTGATGAAGGTTCACTCGGACGACCCTGTCCCGATTCTCGTCAGCGGCGGCCCGATTCAGGCGGATTCAGTCAAGGAGTTTTCGGAGAAGGCCTGCCCGAAGGGCGAGCTTGGGGAAATGGTCGGGCAGGACATCATGCCGACAGTCGTCAACCGCTTGAGAAGCCAATAGTGCCGCATCCTTACGTCAAAACGCGGCCATTGGCGAGGCTCCCGGGCCCTCTGGCCCGAAAATTACCGCTATGCGGCGAGCGCCCTGCAGGACTCTCGCAAAGACGCAAAGACCCAAAGAAGCACGCCCTGTGAACCCCCTGCGTCTTGTCGCCTTGGCGAGAGAAGACACAACCGGGCTTGTGCCATGAAAGTCAGTGCTACGCAGAGCGGATTTTCATGGTCTCCGGGTGTGTGAGGCTCATGAAGGACTGCCACGTAGAGAAACCGCCTGGGGAAACGACTTCAGCCCGCAAGACTCCCCCCAAACGGGCGCCAACCAGCCAAACCCCTGTGTCTGCTCGCCGCGCATTACCCTGCGAAGGCAAGGACCTCCGGCGGGAAGTACGTATCAATCACGTCGTTGAAGACGTGGTTCTTCTGGTCGCCGAAGTAGAAATGGAGGTCCACAGGGTTGCCGCAGCGAGACACCTTTAGCAGAAGCCTGTTCCAGCCACGGTGAACCTGCACGTCCGTTCGGTAAGCGGGCGGTCGAATTGGATAGTGGCTGTGCCTCGCGAGCACGAGCCTGTCATTGAGCCAGAGCTTGACGCCATCGTTGCAACTGACGAAGAGGCGAAGGTCTCTTTTGCGGGAGCTGTAGAACCACCCGAAGGCGTAGATAGCCCCTTCCTTCTTGTGCCCAAAGAACTGGTTGACGTTCATCGAAAATCCGGGGAAGGAAGCCTTCTTGAAAGCGACCCGGCCGCTGGGCTTGATTTCGGCAAGCGCTTTCTCGGGGAGATACACTCTCTCGTGGGCGCGTTTCCCCTTCTTGCCATAGGGGCCCGCGACGAGCCAGCGTCGCTCGCCGACCAGTAAAAATGGCACGGTGACGGGCTGCTGTGCTTTCATGGCGACGCGCGCCGAAAGCGGATTGATTGGGAGAAGCTGGACGCCTTTTTCATCTACGCGAAGAGTGACCTTCGTGGACGAAGAGCCAGCTTTCTTCTTGATTGAGAAATCGAACCCAGTTGCCGGTTCGACCTGCCACCCCCAGGGAGCCACGACGTCAATGTGCCCCTCGATTCCCTTCTCAGAGGTGTTGGCGACGATAAACTCTATCTCCGTGGGCTTGTCATAGTTTATCGTGGGAGAGCCCTGATAAGAGATTTTGAGGGTTGCGGCTCCGATGGGATGCTCCTCGGTGAATCTCTCCTGGTCGGTGAGGTTCATGGGCGACGAGATGCCGAAATCGGCGGGTGACGCCTTGCGACCCTTGGCCTTGGTGGAGGTTAAGCGCACGCCGACGTCGCGTCTCGCGAGGACAGCTTTTGCAAGACCAAGAGATTGCTGGGCAAGGGCCTCGATGTCGGTTGGCGGCTCAAATCCGACTATCCCGTGCCCGGGGGTGATTTTCCCCTTGATGGGGGCTTGCCACTTGACTGGGATGCCGTCGCGTCCGCCTGTGATTCCGAGGATGGAGCCGACTGTGCCCGCATTGCAGTCGGCGTCCAGGCCGCAATTGACGGCGGCGAGAAGGCCCTTTTCGAAGTCGCCATCTCCGTAGAGCAAGCCGAGTGTGATGATGCCGATGTTTTGCGGGGTGTCGCTGAAGTTGTCAACCCCGTGCTTCTCTAAAAGCCTTCGGCGTGTTTCCTCTCCCGAGACCCTATCGTGGTGCCACTGGATTACATCCCGGACGGCTTTGCTCACTCGACATTCCGGCGAAATGACGGACAGACCAAGCTCTAAGAGCTTATGGGCGTCCGACATAACGAAAGCGGCGCTCTCGATGGCAGCTAAGAAAACTTCGCCGTAAACGCCCTCGTCGGTGTGGTCAATGATGGCGTCCTGGTAGGCGTACGCAACGGCCGTTTGGGGCGAGCCGGGGGAAATCAGCGCCCAGATTTCCGACCGGATGGGAGAACGCATGGAATCCTTGAACCAGTTGTTAAAGCAGCCGCTGATGGGAGGGACAAGCCCTTTCTTGAGGTTGGCCGTTGCGAAACGATACTCGTCAAACCAGTAGATGATGTGGTCGAGCCATTCCTGTGCCAGCTCCCGGGAAGTGATGTCAATGCCGTGCTCGCGGAGAGCATGAAGCCAAACGAGTTGGATGTCCAGGTCGTCGTTTTCGATGGGCCTGTGGGGAATCGGACGATAGAAGGTTAGGCGGTGAGGTCCCCTTTTTCCTTCCAGAGGG
>Ga0315289_10006099_pt1 | contig 17751 bp, 15 predicted proteins | sample YL17G11_40_MG_FD_203452 | JGI IMG/M metagenome (GOLD analysis project Ga0315289, IMG submission 203452) | Sediment microbial communities from Yellowstone Lake, YNP, Wyoming, USA - YL17G11_40 | ecosystem: Environmental > Aquatic > Freshwater > Lake > Sediment | place: USA: Wyoming | collected... | reverse complement strand
TGAATTGGCGCATCAAGCAGGCAAGTTCGACTCGCTGCTAGAAGAAGGGGTGGCGGAGGAAATTCGGCGCATGGACTACAACGTCATCCCTAAAGTCGGTTACAGTGTTTACCCAATCGATATTGGAGTGGTCGACCCTGCCAATACTGGATGTTACCTTCTTGGAATAGAATGTGATGGCGCAACCTACCGCGCTAGCAATAGTGCAAGAGATAGAGATAGACTTAGAGAACAAGTGCTCAAGCAATTAGGATGGAGAATTCATCGTATATGGTCGCCCGATTGGGTCGCGAGACGAGACTCTGAAATCAGACGACTGAAAGACGCCCTTGAGCAGGCTTGCGAGTTGCAGCCAGAAAAAGAAATCCCCCAAGCAAACATCGAACCTGAAGAGCAGCACGAATCCTCCTCCCAGAGAACTGATGTGAAGCAAGTTCAGTTTGGCGGTATCGAAAAAATCGGTGTTCCATACAAGGTTCATGTTCTCAACGCCGTATTCAATCCTTATGTGAGAATCCCGCGTTCTAGATATCCATATACTTCAGTTCAGAAAAACGAGTTTCACTTTCAACAAAATCGGGTTTTACAAAGCCGCCTTTTGGAGGAACTTGTCAGGGAAGAAGGCCCGATTCACTTTGACTACGCAGTTCAAAGACTAGCAACCGCATGGGGACTAAAACGAACGGGGCCTAGGGTTATTCATGCTGTAAGAGAAGCGCTTAATCTCTTACTCCAAGACCACAGGTTAATAGTCAAAGGAAACTTCCTTTGGCCAAATACCCTCGTAGAAGTGCCAGTACGCATTCCCGTTCCAAGCATACCTAATTCCATGAGACTGCCTGAGCATATTCCCCCTGAAGAAATCGAAAATGCCATGAAATTAATCGTTCAATACGCCTTAAGCATAAGTGCCGAGTCGCTTATTGTTGAAACCAGCAAAGTTTTTGGGTTCAGTCACGCAGGCGAAAAGGTCAGAGAAGGGATCCGTGAAATCTACAAAAAAATGCTGCGAGAGAGAAAACTGATTAGCACTGATGATATGGTTACTCTCCCTTAACCGAAACAGTAAAACCAACGACATCGGGCTTTCGAGAGAAGGTAAAACTAATGTAGAAAAGTTTTAGGTAGTTACTTGTGAAATTTAGGTTATTGAGGTGGGCTTTTTCGTTTTTTGAAATAGTTTTTTAATGGTTTCCAGTAGAAATCGGTCCATCCCTGCTCTAGTTCGTTCGCTTGTTCTGCAGGGACATTTGAATGCACCATTATTAACTCGGTGTTGCCGTTGACTCCGTTGAATGTGAGTTCCAGTTTTGATGGCGGATAGTCTTGGGGCCACTCTGTTGTGACCCACTCCTGAACTATTTTCTTTCCTTTTTCCAGTTCAAGATTCCTGCCTGAAATATATTCGTCCCATGCCGTGAACTTTCCCCCAACAACCGGATTGCAGGTCGCTTTGCTGCCGGTAACTTCCGAGTGCTTCTTGGCATCCATAAAAACAGCATAAACCTGCTCCGGCGCAGCTGGAATGGCAACTTTTTGTCTTATTGTGGTTGTTTTTGGTTTCATAGTTACTAGACTCCTATATTTTAACTATTGTTGACTTGCCTTATAGCTTAACTGTATTTGCAGTTTTTGGTAAAGGCAAAAAATTTTCCAAATCAGCAAAAGCAAACATAAGCTATTGGTTCATGCTTTAATATCCCGTTTTAGATTGATGCCGTTGGCTGAGTGGCGTACTTTTTGTACACCCATGCGGGTATACATTTAGCCCCGTTTGTGCTGACGAGCGTTAACCTCGTCTTTTTCGGATCTATCGTCAACGCTCTCGCGTGCCAATTCTTCACCGCTTGCCCTTTTCTGCTAAAAAGCTTCATCAAAAGCCTTTCTCCTTTCTCCGCAGCATGCCAAGTTGCTGCAAAGTTTATAAAGCGTATTTTCGTAGTCGCAATATATCATACGAGAAATTGTGCATGCGCCGGGCATGGTCAAGTGGTACGCTTAGACTGAGATGTTTTTCAAATATTTGTTCCAGAGATACGACGCGGCGTAACCCGCCACGGCGCCGCTGACGGGGCCCATGAAAAGCACTAGCATGTCCAGCATCAGATTAAATGGAATAACCATCAGCCCCAAACTGGTCACGTAATAGCTCAAGAATGCGATGAGCAGAGTGCTGAAAGCCATTGCAATCATTAGTCTGTTGCGGTTCACTCCATCCGTCGTAGCGTTGACTTTGAAGAGGAAGAAGAAAACGTCCACGATAATGCCGTATAAAAAAGTGAAGATGAAACTGAAAGGAAGAAAGGAAGGTCGCCACAAGCCCGTAAGCACGCCGCCCACAGCCCCAACGTGCGTAGCCCCAATGTTCTTTATGAATAGGGCGCCCAGAGCAAGCAAAACAGCGTCTACAACAATTAATAATTTATCAATCGGAGGGGGCACAAAAACTTTAGTTACAAATATTATCGAACCGAATAGCGCAGCAATTAACAACCGCTTAGCTTTCTGCACAGTCGCCCACTCTTTCCAAATAAAGGCGCGTTTCAATTTAAAAAACCTTGATGTAACAAACGCAAAATGAGTAACATATTTCGGTATTCGCAGGCTTGTTCGTTGGAAACTTTATCCTTAACAAATGTTCCGTTTCTCTTGAAAGGCAAATTCGTTTTTTAACGGAAGCTATAAATTGGCAAGAAACAATAAAAAGTAAACGCTTTAGTATTTGACTTATCGGTGTGTAAGAGGGGATAAAGATGAGCACTCATGCAGAAGATTTAAAACTACGCTTGATGACCATCGAGCTTTTAAGAACTGCAAAGTATAAACGAAATATTACGTACCGCGAATTAGCCTCGAAGACAGGGTTACCCGTCACGGTTCTAAGCAGATACGCGAAAGGGCATGTTCTGCCAAACACGACAAGAGCAAAACAGTTGTGGCGGGTGCTGACGAAAATCGTCGGTCTGGAAACAGAATTGCGAAGTAGAATAAAATTCGACGAAACAGGATATTTTGACAACACTGAGATAATCGGAGATTACAACATACTTCAACAAGCCGCAAACTATGCCTTGGCGAATTTTGCTGGAAAACGGGTGACGAAAATCTTGACTGCAGCCGTTGACGGAATTCCCTTGGCTACGATGGTTGCCAACTCTCTCGGAGTTAACCTCATTGTGGCGAAAAGAAACAAAGAAGTAGGCGTCAAAGCGTTTCTGGATGAGACTTACATTCTGGGGAAAGACTCAGGAGTAACTGTAACGCTTTTCATTCCGAAAGAAGCGATCAAGAAACGAGACAGCGTATTGGTAGTGGATGACATGATTAAAAGCGGAGAAACTCAGGAAGCGCTGGTTAATCTTGTCCGAAAGGCGAAGGCTGAAATTTCAGGCGTTTTCTCGCTTATTGCTGTGGGCGACGAATGGAAGAAAAGATTGAAGTTCAGCAACGACGCCCCAGTTGAAGTGGTTACCTACCTTAAATCACCCTTTGACTCAGAAACTCGCGCTTAAGTTACAGGAAACTTTTCCCGATTGCTTCAAAAATCTTGATAGCGAGGCTCTCGAATGCGAACCATAAAATGGTGCAACGGAATCGTGCTCACAGTAGATCAGACAAGGCTTCCCCACGAAACAGTAACCTTGGAAATTAAGACATGCGATGAGATGGCTGAAGCTATAAAAAACATGCGAATTAGAGGTGCGCCATTATTAGGCGCGGCAACAGGTTTCGCTTTGGCGTTGACGGCTTATCACTCAAAAGCAACCAGCAAAGAAAAACTTTTAGCTGAACTGGAAAACTCGGCAACAACTCTGAAGAGTACAAGACCAACAGCAGTGAACCTTTTTTGGGCTGCAGACAGGATACTAAGCAAAGCCCGAGTCTTTTCTGGAAATGCTGAAGAGCTGAAGTCGCTCGTAGTCCGTGAAGCCCAGAGAATCGCAGACGAAGACGCCGAAGCAAATCGTGCAATCGGCAAGAACGGCGCAGAACTCATCAAAGACGGCGATGTCATCTTGACACATTGCAATGCAGGCGAGTTGGCAACGGTTGAGTACGGTACTGCGCTGGGCGTAATTAGGGCAGCTTGGAAGCAGGGGAAAAAAATCAAGGTCATCGCCACGGAAACGCGTCCATTACTTCAGGGAGCAAGGCTAACGGTTTATGAGCTTAAACGCGACGGGATACCGGTGACGTTGATTACGGATAACATGGTTGGCTACGTCATGCACAAAGAGCTTGTTAATGAGGTTGTGGTGGGCGCGGACCGCATAGTTAAAGACGCGGTGATTAACAAAATCGGAACCTTCACCGTTGCAGTTCTGGCTAAGGAACACGGGGTGCCTTTTTACGTTGCGGCGCCAAAATCTACTTTCGATTTAACGCATACATCAGCCGATGTCATTATTGAAGAGAGAAAGCCCTCAGAGGTTACGCATGTGGGTTCTCAGCAAATCGCCCCGAGCGGCGTAGACGTTCTTAATCCGGCTTTTGATATTACTCCGCTGAACTACGTGTCAGCCATTATATGCGAAAGCGGCATCTACTACAAAAAAGACTTTGCTAAGTTTGAAGCCAACGTCTCTCCATAGACAAACGCGTTTTATGCGCGGTTTAATCTTATTATAGAAAAAGAAAAGTATAACGTTAAAGAGTTAACTATTCTAAAATTGAAAGGGTATGGCGGTTGACGAGTAATGAGCGATAATGAAATGAATACGTCGAGCGGTTCAGAACTTAAAGCCAAGGGTTTGCTTGTGGAAAAAGGCATCAGAATACCAGAGAAAAGCAGTGTTGACGCGCTTTCTTCACGTGGATATGGCACGGCGGAAGACGACGTGTTCACGCTTTCCTTTTATGAGGCACTCTATCTGCTGGATAAGAAAATGCTGGAAGTCAAAGATGAAAACGGAGAGGAAGTGGATTTTCAAAGCCTTCTCCGATGCTACGAAGGAGTTGATGAGAATGCCTGGGTTAACTATTTGGTTTATCGCGATTTGCGAAGCAGAGGTTACGTTGTCAGAGAAGGCTTCGGCGCTGGGATTGGTTTTCGGATTTATGAACGAGGCGCCTATGGCAAAGACACCGCTTCATACTTGGTCTTGGGCGCCCAAGAAGGTAAACCAGTATCAATTGAAGATTTGACAAACGCGTTGTTGCAGTGCCAAAGCCAAAAGAAAGAACTAATCCTCGCGGTGATGAACCGCAGAGGAGAAATAGTTTACTACTCAGTCTCTCCATTAACATTCAAGTAGCAGGGGAATAAGCCATGCCTTCGCGTCATTTCTTATTCTGTCATACTTGAGGAAAGAACTTATGAAACCTCAAGAATTAGGGCAAAAGAAATTAGAGGGTTGTTGTTGCATGGGCACAGTCACATATTTTTAAATTATTTAATTCACAATCATTCTGACAGCGCCTTTGCCAAGTGCAAAAGATGGAGCTTTAGCGTTTTCTGTTTTTTCACTTGAACAAAACGCGCAAAATTAAAGGTGATAAAAGAATGAAAAATAGAACGATGACTTTTGCAACTATAATGCTGCTCGCAATCTTTGCGGTTACAATCGTTATCAACACCAACACAGTCAAAGCTCAAGATGAACCAACACTAGACCCAACTACAATACCAAAATACGTTGACCAGCTAGTAATTCCGCCAGTATACGTTCCAACCTATTCGATAGACTGGAAAGCACACAAGATAATTCAAAACTACCATGTAGACATGAGCGAGTTCTACGAGCAAATACTGCCCACTGTTGATGCTAACGGCAATCCCACGGGTTTTGGTCCAACGAAAGTATGGGGCTATGGAGGTAACGTCAAAGACGCAATAACTGGAAAGTTCTTAGGCTACATCCGCAATTCGCCAGGTCCAACTTTTGAGGTTATACGTGGAATACCAGCAAGAGTGACATGGCAAAACAAGATAACCACCCCACACATGTTCGCAGTTGATCCTACCTTACACTGGGCGAATCCGAATGATATGCCGATGATGCTTGACCCGCCATACCCGGGATTTCCACCTGGCTTTGAAGCCGTGCAGGCAAATGTAAGCTTAGTTACCCACTTGCACGGTGCCGAAGTTAGATCAGACTCTGACGGAGGTCCCGAAGCTTGGTGGACTGCTAATGGAATACGCGGATCTGCTTATTCCTCAGTTATCCCAGCTGCACCCGATTCTGCCGTGTACTATTACCCCAATGAGCAGTTGCCGACAACACTGTTTTATCACGATCATGCCTTGGGCTTGACCCGCATTAACGTAATGTCTGGCTTAGCTGGCTTCTACCTAATCAGAGGTCCATTTGACCCAGTAGAATGGCTGCTACCAAAGGGCAAATACGAAATTCCTCTCGCAATCCAAGACAGATCCTTCAACAGCGATGGCTCAATGTGGTTCCCATCAGTAGGCAACAACCCAGATGTCCACCCGTACTGGCAACCAGAATTCTTCGGCAACACAATAATGGTAAACGGCAAAATCTGGCCAAACCTGAACGTTGACAAAGGACAATACCGCTTAAGAATAGTAGACGGTTCTAATGCGCGCTTTTACAACTTTAGTCTAACAGTCGCTGGCACAGGAGCTACCCTGCCATTCACTCAGATCGGGAGCGATGGAGGTTTCCTCAGATCAGCCGTCAATCTTAACCAGCTGGTCATCGCGCCTGGCGAAAGAGTAGATATTCTCGTTGATTTCTCGTGCTTAGCTCCAGGAACAAAAATCATCATGACAAACACGGCTGCAGCACCATTCCCCGATGGTGACCCGGCGGATCCAAACACAGTTGGCCAGATAATGCAGTTTACTGTCACCGCGAAAAGTGGATTCAAAGCAAAACATTTGCCAAGCATACTAAACCCAACTCTTAAAGCTGGCTACCCGACCCTTCCGTCCCCAGACCTGACTAGGACGCTGCCTTTCTTTGAGGAAATGAGCGAAGCAGGCGAACCACTTGGAGTTTTCCTAAACGGACAGAAGTGGGAGGGCACAATGACTGAAACCCCCCGCGTCGGAGCTACTGAAGATTGGTGGTTGGTTAACCCCACAGGCGATGCACATCCCATACATACGCACTTGACTCAATTCCAACTGTTGTACAGAATACCTTTCAACGCCACTCAATACGAAGCCGACTGGATAGCCCTAAACGGCATGCCACCACTGCCAGTCGATCAGGTCCCATCCGAATTGTCAGTAATTCCATACCTGACTGGTCCGCCCATACCGCCCACTGCAAATGAAAAAGCTTGGAAAGACACTATTCAAACACCGCCTGGATATGTCACAGTAATAAGAGTTAGATTTGCACCACAATACTCGCCGACCAGTGGACCCAACGCTCCAGCACCCGGAATCAACAAATATCCATTCGATCCAACGTACGGACCTGGGTATGTCTGGCACTGCCACATCATCGACCACGAAGACAACGAAATGATGCGACCATACAAGGTTACGCCGTAAGCATCAACTACTCTCCTCTTTTTTTAGAGAAAACAAAAAAAATGGTCTCAATATTGGATTTTCGAGCCTGTAACTTGAACCCGGAAGCTAATGGCAGAGTTTAAAAGTTGATATACAGCTTCTTCACTACTCAATCTCGCAATTAGCTTTAAAACAGACAAGGAAAGAACTCAATGCCAACCTTTCAGACTGTCCGCGGAATGAGGGACTTGCTTCCCGAAGAAGCAGAAATATTGAACTTCGTCATCTGCAAAGCTAGAGAAACAGCGGAGCTCTACGGTTACAAGGAAGTCATAACGCCCGTGGTCGAGCCATACGAGCTCCTCAGCGCAAAGTCAGGCGAAGAAATCCGCAATCGCATGTTCGCCTTCAAAGATTTGGGCAACCGAACAGTGGCGCTGCGGCCAGAATTCACGGCTTCAATAGCACGGTTAGCCACAACAGCATTGAAAAACGAGCCTAAACCCTTAAGAACCCTTTCCATAGGCAGCGTCTACCGATACGATGAACCTCAACGTGGACGCTACAGAGAGTTTTGGCAATCAGACTTCGAAGTAATCGGTTCAAACAAACCCGAGGCTGACGCAGAAATAATACTGCTAACCGACAATCTAATGAAAACTGCGGGTTTGCGAAACTACGCTTTCAAAATAGGCCACATCGGCGTAATAAGGGGGATCCTCAGCCAAGAAAACGTGGACGACAAAGTTCAAAACGCGGTTCTCCAACGCATGGACAAAAAAGAGTATGACGAAGCATTTAACATCTTAAACCCGCGAATAAGCCAAACCCTTCAAGGATTGGTAGGGCTGAAAAGCAATAACGCATTCGAAACCGTAGAAAAGATGAAAGCGCACGTGAAAGACTTTGGTGAGGCTGCGGCTGCTGCTGACAATTTGTCCGAGATTTTGAAGCTCGTCACCGAAAGTGGATGCGAAATCGAAACTGTGGATCCTGGCTTTGGCAGAGGGCTTGAATATTACACGGGCATGATTTTTGAAGTGTACATACCAGAGCTGGATATAGCCTTGGGGGGCGGCGGACGATATGATAGGCTTATTGAAGTTTTTGGGGGCGAACCGACCCCAGCCACGGGCGTCGCGCACGGATTGGACAGAATAGCCCTCGCAATGCAAATGCAGAAAACAGTCCCGAAAAGTGAACAAAAGAAAAGAGTGGCGGTAGTTCCTGTCAGGGAAGAAATGAAAAGCGAGGCGCTAAGAATTGCGCAAAAGCTCAGGGAAGCGGGGATATCGGTAGAATTCGAAGTGATGGGTCGAAAAATGGCTAAGGCTTTGGAAGACGCCGATAGGCGACGACTGGACTACGCGGTGATAGTGGGTGAAAGAGAACTGAAACAGGGCACAGTGGTTATTCGAGACTTGGCAAAGCGGGAGCAAACCGTTGTCGCGATCACAAAGTTACTGGAAAAAATTAGAGGTTAAAACCAAAAAAAGTGTTTGTCTGAAGCCTCGGAAAATGAGGCTTGTTTTTTTAGAGTCTTTTGATGTATCTGTTGACTTCCCAACTGGAGACTTGCATTCGGTAGAGGTCCCATTCCTTCCGTTTCTCTTGCAAGAAGTTCTCGAAGGCGGTTTCGCCAAGAGTCTCGCGCATGAGTTCGCTGCTTTCCATTTCGTCTAACGCTTCTTTCAGCGATTCAGGGAGTGAGACTATGCCTCTGGTTTTTCTTTCTTCGTAGCTCATGTGGTAAACGTTCAGTTCCACTGGTTCGCCTGGGTCCGTTTTGTTATTAACGCCATCCAATCCTGCCGCGCAGAGAACAGCAAATTGAAGGTAGGGGTTTCCAGCCGGGTCAGGGCAGCGTATCTCGCATCTTGCAGCAGCTTTTCTTCCTCCAAAGTCGGGAACTCTGATCAGCGGCGACCTGTTCTTGTGCGCCCACGCGAGGTAAACAGGCGCTTCGTATCCTGGGACCAATCGTTTGTAGGAGTTTGGCCAAGAAGCCAGAACCGCGCACATTTTACGCCCGTGCGCTAGCTGTCCGCCTATGAGATGCAAGCCTACTTCTGAAATGTACCCCGTCTCTGGGCTGTCGGCGTAGAATTTGTTCGTTGTTACGTCGGTGTTCCATAAGCTTTGGTGCGTGTGCATGCCTGAGCCGTTGATGCCGTCGAAAGGTTTTGGCATGTAAGTTGCAATGTAACCGTTTCTTGCAGCGACGACTTTGGTCGCCATTTTCATGGTTATTGTTCTGTCAGCTGTCTTTAAGGCTTCATCATATTTGAAGTCGATTTCGTTTTGTCCCAAAGCGACTTCGTGGTGGGATTTTTCGATTTCGATGCCGAATTGTTCAGCGGTGTCGGTGATTTCCCTTCTCAGGTTGTCGGTGAGGTCGCTGGGGTGAAAATCAAAGTAGCCAGCTAAGTCTATTGGCGTTGGTAAGCCGCCAGTGTCGTTTTCTTTCACTATGAAGAATTCCAGTTCTGGGGCGCATATGTAGCTGAAGCCAGCTTCTTTGCATTTGGTTAGTTGCCGTTCAAGTATGTATCGTGGGTCGCCTTCAAAGCGTTTGTTTTGTGGAGTGTATACGTCGCAGATCAGCCTGCAGGAGGATTTCTCTTTTGGTCGCCAAGGTAAAACCGCGAAGGTTGTTGGATCAGGGTACAAGACCATGTCTGATTCTTCTATCGGTCTGTAGCCTGTTATGGATGAGCCGTCAAAGGACTGGCCATCGTCAAAGATGCTTTCGATGTCCCTGGAGTTTACGGCAAGGTTCTTTATGATGCCATTTATGTCAGTGAATTGGAGTCTAACGAATTTGATATCTTGCTCTGTAGTTTCCTTAACGACTTTTGTCACATTTTCTTTCCAGACAGCGTCTTTGAAGTTTTTCATTTTTTATCCATCCTTACATTAAGCTTCGGTCTTTGGTTTTCATATGTTATGGAAATGACATTCAACATAAACATATATAAGTTTATCGCTTTGTATGGTAGATAAACGTTCAAGGTATGTTCAAATTACTGAAATAATGTGCGGCGCGCTTTATATGATTGCCCAACAAGAAAAAAGCCGTGTTGCATATGACTAGCCACTTGCATGTTGGAATATTACCCTTCTCTGCGTAAAAAATCCCCAACATCTGAAATGTTCTTTACGACAACCTGAGTCCCTTCCGCCTCCAAGCTGTGCGTTATCTTGCCAAAGCCCAGACACTCGCCAAACTCGTTCAGCACCAGAGTGTGATCACCTTTTCGCTGTGACCCATGCACAGATAGTACTCCTTTGCGGAAAATGTCTCTGCCGCAAATGAAGAGCCACGCGGCTTTTTTACCGACAACAATTTTGTTTGCTTCGCCCTTTGCAAGCATCGCGAGCAAGTTAAAGCTCGGAAAGAATCTGCCATCCTTGACTTTCCCTAAGTAGGTTCCTGCGTAATAGAAATCTTTTCGGATAAGCCTGTGCAGGTTCGCGTTTAAGAGAAAGTAGCGCCCGTCTTTTTTCACTGTGAATTCGGCGTTTAAGGCAATTTTTGCTCCTAACTGAAGTGCAAAATCCATTATCGGTTTCAGCGTTTACTCACCTGTTTTTTGAGTTTGCATACGAAAAAGCCTTGGGTTTCGGCGGGCCAGATTCGCTTGCAGTTTGCCACTGAGATGTCGAGTTGGCTTCCGAAAACGTCAGTTAATCCCTTTTGTCCATAACAATTAATCGTTTCGATCTGAAGGTTTAGGTGTTTTATTGCCCAGTTCATGTTCACTTCGTTTTCTTCTGGCTCCAAAGAGCATGTTGAATAAACGATTTCCCCCTCAGCGCTTAGGCACGCTACGGCTTCGGTTAATATTTCTCTTTGGAGTTTCGCGTTTCGCTCTACATCCTTCAGAGTTCTTTGCTTAAACCAGTTCTTGTCAGCGGCGAAGTTTCCAGAACACGGAACATCCAAGAGGATTCTGTCAAACCTCAAGTTTAGCTGAGAAGCCCTTCGCGCGTCAAGATGATAAACTATTGCGTTGCTAACATTGCAACGTTCTAAGTGATTAGACAAGGCAACTAATCGCCGTTTTTCTATATCTAGCGCCGCTATGGTGCCAGTGTTGCCCATCAGATCAGCTAACTGCACAGTTTTCCCGCCTGGAGCGGCGCAGGCATCAAGCACGGTCTTGCTCTCTAACGCTGTGAACAGTGTCGCTGGAATTTGAGCTGCAGTCTCCTGAATTGAGTATAAACCCAGCAGGTATTCGGCGGTGGCGCCCGCCGAGACTTTTGAGCTGCAGACCCAATAGCCTGTTTCGAGAAAAGGAATACGCTCAAGCTGCATTCCCAAGGATTGCAGTCTCTCTTCCAAGTTTTTCCCCTTAGCATTTGTAACGTTTATTCTGATGGCTCGTCTGGACTCAACATCTTTGAATTTCCAGCCTAATTGTTCATAGCGGTTTACAAAAAAATCCTTGCCAGACATCAATCGTAGATGAATGAGCCGCGAATAAAAGCTTTTCAACATTTTATAACAAGCGAGTCTGGGCGATCTATGTCTAAGGAAAACGGGATGCCCACATAGACCAGCACTTCACTACGCAATTCAATGTATATATAGAGGGGGTATAGTCTTTTCCACGCGCTAGATTGCTATCGTAACAGAAACCTGAGCACGCCAAAAGCCTGCTTAACCATTAACCATAATAGGCAGAACGTAGACTCTTCCATGAGGTTCAGGCTAAGATAATGTTTAGAGACCCAGTCTGCGGAATGGTCCTCGATGAAAACACAGCAAAGTTCAAAATCACTTATGACGGCGAAACCATCCATTTCTGCAGCTTAACCTGCAAAAAAAGATTCAAAAGACACCCCGCAAAGTTCGTGAAGTAACAAGCTCAACAAACAAAAAAAAGAGACGCTGAGAGCGCAAATCTCAAATGCACTTTATCAAAGACTACTCGATGAATCTCCACACTGCTGCTGCTAGAAGTCCCCCAATTATCGGAGCCACCCAGAAAAGCCAAAGCTGATTTAAAGCAGTGCCACCAACTAAAAGCGCTGGACCTAAACTTCTCGCTGGATTCACTGATGTGCCAGTTATCGGTATGCCCACAAGATGTATCAAAACCAGACTTAGCCCGATAGATATTCCCGCAAAGCCTTTAGGAGCTTTTTCGCTAGTTGAGCCATGAATAACAAGCAAGAATACGAAGGTCAAGAGAACTTCAGCTATGAAAGCCGACACCATTGAAAAGACAACGTACTGGTTCTGCCCCAAACCATTGAACGCTAAACTGTATTTTGAATTCCCGATTGCGATCGCATAAACCGCTGCCGCCCCAACTATTGCTCCTACACATTGGGCTACTATGTAAATCGCAGTGTCCTTTACGCTTATTTTGCGAGCAGCCAACATGGAGATGGATACAGCAGGGTTTATGTGGCAACCAGAAATGCCGCCTATGGCGTAAACCATGGCAAGAACAGCGAGCCCAAATGCGAAAGATATTCCAACGTTTCCTATGTAATAACCCGCGAGCACTGCGCTTCCGCAGCCCATCAGCACTAGCACAAATGTTCCAAGAAATTCAGCGACATACTTTTTCGCAGCACCACTTTTATTCACGCTACTTCCAACATCAACATCTTCGTTTACATCACTTTCGTTCACATTAAGACCTCACTTACTGTTGTACATGAGATTCTGGTTTCTATTTTAGTCCTTATAATTGTTTCCATAAAGCGAATACCTGCAAAAACCAAATTGAATATCTAGGGTGGAAAGAATATCTCAAGAAATGGGAAAAACCAATAGGGCCGATTAGAGTTTTTCTTCTGGCGAAATATCCATCATCATCAAGCCAGAAACTGGTTTCGGGTAAAAATCCGTGGATTTCTCGGGCAATCTCCAACTTTTCTGAGCTATTAGCCAAACCGTTTCAGGATTTATCGGATTGACCAAAAATGCCAGTTTGGCTTCCCCACTATCAACTTTTTCCAGAGCGGTCCTCGTCGAACCAACGTAGAGTATATCTTCATCCATCCTTAACTCTCCAGTCTTCATTATGATCTTGAAAACTATATCTCGAAGTATCACAACGTCCAGAAGACACACTTCCTTCGGACAACCAGCATTCACAAGTTCATAAACGGTTTGCTCATCCTTTAAGAGCAAGCCATAAGCTTTTACTCCATCATAAATACAGAACGCATGGTCGCTCGTGTGACTTTTCAGAAAATCTTCTAAGGCTTCAACTGTTGGAGTCATTTCCGAAACCATGAAAAAACGTTTAAGAGCCTCTAAAGTGTTGCTGGTTAGCTCAAATTCCTTTAGAAGTCTGTGAGTGGGTAAAACAACAAGCCCTTCATCCTGAACTGGAACCATGTAACTCATATGAAAATTGAAGGCTGAATCTTCCGTCCACGCTTCTTGTCTGCGTCTTTCATCTCGGTAAACAAGGGCACTTTCGTATCTGTGATGACCATCTGTGATTACGAGCACTTTACCTTCCAAAGCTTCCTGTACGAGCCTTATCTTCTGCGGATCAGCTATTCTCCAAACAGCATGCTTAACTCCGAAGGAATCTTCAACCTCCATCATAGGCTGAGCCTTTGTGATTTCCGCAAAAAGGTTTGTGGTTACATTCTCTGGGTCTGAGTATATTAGAAAAACGGGTTCAAGATCCCTCTGGACCGTTCGCAGCATGTTCAAGCGATCGGCTTTTGGTTCTTCATACGTAACTTCATGAGGAAAAACCATGCCTTCGCTATAGGAATAGAGACGCAAAGCAGCGATTAACCCAGTGCGAATGCAGGTTCTTCCGAACAACGTGAATTCTTGTCTGCAAACAAAAACTGCGGGTTCATCATCCTTCGCTAATATGCCCTCAAGCATCCATTTTTGAATTCGTTGCTGCGCTGTTTTATACTTGTTTTCTTCCATTGGTAAAATCAGGCGACAGTAGTTGTACGCTGATTTTTTGTAGTATTCCTTTTGCATGCCGTTGTCAATTTTGTCGTAAGGTTGAGTTATCAGGTTTTTGGGTTCGCCAGCTTGTTCAGTGTACCGTATGGCTCTAAAAGGCTTAATATCACCCATCCGATTCAGCTCGCAGGTTTTTCCAGCGCTTCAATCACTTTTTTAGCTATATGTGTGCTTGCTCTTAATTGGGCTTCTTGAGTTTGGGCGCCAATGTGCGGCGTTGCAATCACGTTCTTAAGCGTGAGTAGTTTGCTGTTCTTTGGAGGTTCCTCTTCAAAGACGTCAACAGCTGCAGCTTTCACTTTTCCCGATACGAGAGCTTGGTACAACGCTTCTTGGTCAACCACGCCGCCACGTGAGCAGTCTATGAACATTACGCCGTCTTTCATCATGTTGAACTCTTTCGTTGACAGCATGTGCCTAGTGTGAGCCGTAAGCGGGACGTGAATCGTGATGAAGTCAGCTTCAGGTAACATTTCATCTAATGGAACAAAGCGGTCGAAGACGCATTCTTCTACTCCGAGCACTTTCATGCCTAGGGATACAGCGAGTCTTTCCACGGTCTTTCCAATGTAGCCGCAACCTATGACTCCAAGGGTTTTTCCGTTGACTTCTACGCCCATGAGTTCTTCTTTCGCCCATTTTCCCTCGCGAAGAGTAAGCGTTCCTTCAACGATGCCTCGTGCAAGAGCCAAAAGATGCGCTATCGTTAATTCAGCAACGCTCATATATGACACATGCGGCGTGTTCACCACGTCGATGCCCAGTTCCTTAGCCTTGGTTATATCAATGTTGTCTAGGCCTTCGCCAGCGCGCCCAATTACCCTGAGTTTCTTTGCTTTTTCAATTAGTTCTGCTTTGACTCGGGTTGCAGATCGCACAATGAGCGCGTCGTATTCGCTTATTATCTTGGGAAGCTCGGTTTTTGGCATGTCCCAAGCTTTTGTGATTTCGTAGCCTTTTTCTTCCATTAGTCTTATGCCTTCGTCGGCGATTCTGTCGCAAATTAGAATTTTAACTGTCACTTTTCTAACCCCCAAATTTCCTCGATAACAGCAAGAACTTCCTTGATTCCCATGAGATTCCATTCGCCCATGTGACCGATGCGGAAGGTTTTTTCAGCTAATTTGCCATAGCCGTTGGAGATTGTGAAGCCTTTCTCTGCGAGTTTCTCGTTTAGTTCTTTCACGCTTTTTCCCGGAGTGTTTTGGATGCAGGACACGGTGATTGACTCGTATCCTGGTTCTGGGAACAGTGCGAAGTGTTTTTTTGCCCATTGTTGGGTGTATTCTGCCATGGTTTTGTGTCTTTGATAAACGCGGTCATAGGTTTCCTCCAGCAGCAGATCCATTCGTTTATCTAGCGCGTAAAGAAGTGGAATGTTCGGTGTGTAAGGCGTCTGATGGGTTCGCTCGTAATAATCAAAGATTTCAACGGGGTCTGTGTATGTGCCTCTGTTGGGTGTTTCTTTGGCTCGTTCGAGTGCTCTGTCGCTGACGATTCCAACTGCTAATCCTGGTGGTAACGCGAAGCATTTTTGGGTTGAGGCGAAGATTACGTCGCAGCCGATTTCTGATGGGATTGTTTTGTCGCCTGCCATTGCTGATACGCTGTCGATGGCTAGCATTACGTTGGGATAGTTGCTTCTTACCATTTTTCCGATTTCGTAGATTGGGTTTCGCACTCCAGTGGAGGATTCGTTGTGGCATATGATTAGCGTGTCGTAATGGTCTGAGTCAAGTTTCTCTGTGATCATGTTGGGTTTGACGGCTTTGCCCCAGTTTACTTCGAGGAAGTCGGCTTTTTTGCCGCATGCGCGTATGGTGTTGCCGAAGCGTTCGGAGAATGCGCCGTTAATGCAGATGAGGGCTTTGTCTTTTACGATGCTTCTGCCGACAATGTCGAACCATAGGGTACCTGAAGATGTTGTGACTGTTGCTTTGTAATTGCTTGGTAGTTGAAAGTAGTTGTCAAGTTTTCCGATTATTCCGCTGTACAGCGCGGTGAACTCTTTGCTTCTGTGGCTGATAACAGGGCGAGTTTGTTCGCGGAGTATTTCTGGGCTTACTTCCGTGGGTCCTGGAATCAATAGTTTCTTGTGCATTTTCCTCATTTCCTTTTATGATTGAACTTTTCCGCGGTTAAGAGTATTGATGTGTTTAATCTTTTTGTTTCATTTATTCGTTTCTTCCCTTGCACTTTTTTCTCACCCAGAACCAACCAGCACCGAGAAAAGAAAACGAATACAAACGAAGGTTAACTCGTCTAGTTTTGGTTGTATCCGCGACTGCAACTGGACCGAGAAACACATGTTTCAAACCTTGAGGTCACTACAGTTAACCACAAGAGCAAGCAGTGGTTTTCCTTCGGAATATAAGATTTACGCTGATGACGTGGATATTTTTTTCACGACGTTTTGGTGGTTTTTCTGGAATGTTTTGAGTTTTCGCGAGAATTAGCGTTCAAGGAATGGAATGGCAATATGAACAAAAGTGCAGAATTGTCTATAAGAAATGTCTTATAAATAATCTCATGATGCATTTAAATATTGAAATCGATAACACATTAGGCGGGGCAACACACGGTGTCCAAGATTGCGGTGATTCTGGAGATTCTCAGCGATGGAAAATGGCATGGGATGGAGGAACTGCAACAGCGGATGGAGCTAAATGAGCATAAAGTGCGCGAGATCACAGCGTTTCTGAATGAATATGACTTGGCGAAGTTTGATGTTGCTAACAGAAAAGTTAAGATTAACAGTAACTTCCAGAAGTTTTTAGCCCATACTAAGACTTAACCGAAGCTTGTGTTACACTTGCCTCAAAGATATTGTTGAGTGTTTGTTGCGGGCGGTTGCGTGTTCTCTAGTGCGTGAAAAACAGTCTATACCCCCTTATATATAGAGTCAACTTGTGTTTGACTGAAGCAGAATTAGCAGAAGCGAGAAAAAAGCGAATATGGACTTTTGATTGGATAAGTTGCTGAAGAAAATAATCACCGATAACTTTGTAGTGTTTGCTTCAGCTGTTTTTAATGAGCTTTCAAAAAATTGTGGCTTAAATTTTAAACGCAAAAAATGGTGTGGATAGTTTAGTTTGGCTAGGGTGAAACTCTTTTTGAAATGTCGGCGTGGTCTGCGTTCTTTTCCATGAATATGCTGATTTTGTTTTCGCCTATGGACATGCAGAGCACTTTGATTTCCTTGCCTTCGATGAGGATATTTTCGATTTCGCCTATGTCGAATAGTTCTGAGATTTCTTGGCTGGAATCTAGCGCTTGTGAGGATAAGATGGCGTATTCAACTAGTTTTGCTGGGTCTTTGAGGTCTATTGTGGCTGAGGTAGCGTTTCTCAGG
>Ga0315289_10006098_pt1 | contig 17751 bp, 13 predicted proteins | sample YL17G11_40_MG_FD_203452 | JGI IMG/M metagenome (GOLD analysis project Ga0315289, IMG submission 203452) | Sediment microbial communities from Yellowstone Lake, YNP, Wyoming, USA - YL17G11_40 | ecosystem: Environmental > Aquatic > Freshwater > Lake > Sediment | place: USA: Wyoming | collected... | reverse complement strand
GATGCCCAGCGGGTGACTCAAAGTGCAGCAGCTTAAGCCCTGCTCGGGGCGCTTCCGGCCCACCAGGGGCCCAAACGGGTAGACGGCGCCGTCGCGCGGATCCTGCGTCCCCAACAGGTGGTTGTAAACGGTTCGCTCAAGCTGGTCGGCGTACTGAGGCTCGCCGGTCAGGCGCAGTAGATGCCAGTTCAGCAGCATCCAGTTTACCGTGGCGCAGGCTTCACCGACGCCGGCGCTCTCCTCGCCGGGAAGCACGTAGTCGTCCCGGAAGCGCTGCCCGGCGCTTGTCGTCCCGGTGATGTAAAGCCGCTTGCCGGCGATGTCCCGCCAAGCCGCCAGCACCGCCTGAAGATACTGTTCTTCGCCGCTGAGCCGGTATAGCTCCAGCAGGCCGGCCAGCGTCGCCAGCACATCGCTGGCCTTGCCGCCCGAGACCCCGTTGACGCTGCGGGTCTTGAGCAGTGAGTTGATGAACCGGGCTCCGCCGGCCCGCTCGGAGGATCCCACCAGGTAGCTGGCCAGGTTGCGCCGTTCCCCGCTGTAGCGGTACAGCAGACACACCGACTCGAGCAGCGCGACGGCGGGCATGGACCCGTCGAGAGGCGTCCGGAGGAGGTCTCGCTGGCCTTCTCCGCGGTTAAAGGCCCCGGTGAGCAGGTCCCCGATCTTGCGCGCGGACTGAAGGGCGGCCGCATCGCCGGTGGCCAGGTAGTAGGCCAGCAGCCCCGCCAGGTGGTGGCCGTGCGCCGAGACATCCCATCCGGTCCACCGCTGGCCGTTCGCGTGGACTCCCAGGTAGCCGTCAGGAGCTTGCGCGGCGACTAGGGCCTGCGCCGTTTGGTCCAGCAGGGTCTTGAGCCGCGGGTCGCCAGAGTAGGCCCAAGCCCAAGCGGCGGCGCGCAGAAAATCCCCGGCGTAGTGGCCGGCCTCGGGCTGCGGCGTCGGTCGTGTTCGCAACCCGGTCAGCAGGGCGTCCAGGTTGGTGCGCAGCAGGCGCTGCTCGAGGCTGGACCGGAGGTATTCACCCAGGAGGCCCCCGATACGCTGCTGGCCGTAAGGTGCTGGAATGAAATGGTCTTTGACTTGATCTGCGACTGCGGGCCGCGGCGCGTTTTCCACTCGCATGGCAGCGGCATGGCTCGCAAGCGTGAGCAAGACGATGCTCAAAGCTAGCCCGTACTTCATTGGGAGTTCCCCGCGGACACAAGGCAGGGGAGTGGTCTTCAGAAGCAACTGAAAACGGACTCCGCACGTGTCCCATACCCGCTCGCCCCAAAATCGAACCTCGTTCTGAGCGGCCGACCCCGGGCAACGTTAGGCCCGGGGGTGCCTGGCTCACCCCTGGTAATCGGATGCCGCGGTCAACTCGGCAAATACCCTATGATTTCCTGAGCAGATCCCCGGCGCGGATGGTTCACGGGGCGCAGACAAACCACCCACTCGGTTGCTGCACTATGATATATATGCTATAAGTAGGCTCGGGAGGGGCAGAGGGCAAGCGGTTAAATGCGGTGCCGCGTTTTGTCACACCTTGTCGTGCCACAAAATGGGCTATTCCAAGGATTCAGCAGCCGTGGTAGACTAGCTTAGATTAGTTCGGGGAGCGCGTTGTGTCGCACGAGGATCGAGATGAGCTGACCTCTTGGAAGGACATCGCCGACTATCTCAGCGTCAACGTGCGCACGGCTCAGCGCTGGGAACAGGAGCGAGGACTTCCGGTCCGCCGGTCAGGGGGATACCGGGGCCGCGTGTTTGCCACGATCGGCGACCTGGATGCGTGGAGGCGCTCGGCTTCACGCAAACCTGGCTGGTGGAGTAGCTTGAGAGTTGTCCGGGCCTACGCCGTCACGGTGACAGTGCTGTTGTTGCTCGGCCTGGGGGTCGCCCTGGCGCTTTTCTTCCGTGTGCGCCCGTAACGTGAAGATAATGAAGGATCTAGCAAGCTGCTGAACAGCGCCGCCCCAGACCGCTTGCGAGCCTCCTGACTACGGCCCGTAGGCGGCCAGTTCGGCGCAGCTTGAGAAGAAGGCGCCGGGGCGGCCGAGCACCCGGACGCCAACCACTTTGAGGGGCTCCTTGAGCCGCACCTCGAAGGGCTGGCCGTCGCGCAGGTTGGGGATGTCCTTCGAAGTGGTCTCGGGGTAGCTGTCCAGAGGGCCCACGGTCTCCCAGTTGCCCGTGCGGGTGCGCTTGAGCTGGACGACGGGTTTACCCCCGACGGTGTTGAACCAGCCGCCGTTCTGGAAGACCCGGCCGTGGCGGTAGACCACCCGGGCGATCAGTTCCGGGGCGTCCATCTCGACGGCGTACCAGTCCTGGCGGGCCGGCGCGCCTTCGAAGGTCACGCGGAAGGTGTCGGGCCGCTCATCGCAGATCGAGCCATCGATGTTGCCGGCGCGCGAGAAGGTTTCCAGGCCGAAGGCGGTCACGGCGACGGGGCCGAAGGGGATCTTGTCGGGCTTGATCAGCCAGACGCGATAGCGGCGGGCATCGGCGAAAGGCACCAGGAGGAGTTCTTTCTGGCCGACGGTCTGCTTGCCTTCCGGCGTCCGCTGCGTGGCCATGCCGGCGATGGCATAAGCCTGGTTGCCGATCCAGCCCTTGGGGAGCCGGACGGCGGCGTCCGCGAGCTGGACCTCGGAGGCGGAGACGGGCGCGACGCGGTGCAGGAAGGGGATTCCGGAGTTAACCGCGGCCTCCAGCGCCAGGACCTGGGGGCCGCGCTGGATGGCGACGTGCTCCGGGTAGCTGGCCGCGCCCGGCAGCACCTGGCCACTCATCTCCATGTCGATCTGGATCCGGTCTCCGGCCTGCCAGGTCCGGTCCAGGCGCAGGAACTCACCCGGCTTGCCGGGCGTGGTGGCGCCCGCAAGCGTGGCGGTGAAGCGGCGGCACCAGGAGGGCACGCGCAGGAAGAGAGGGAAGCGCGCCCGGCGGGCCGGCTTCAGGGTCAGCGAGACGCTGCCGTCGAGGGGGAAGCGGGTCTGGGAGGTCAGGCCGACTTCGAGGGTGCCGCCGGCCATGACCAGCGGGATGGAGGCCTCGCCGGGAGCGTACAGGACGACGGCCACGCCTCCCTCGCGGGCCCCCCAGACCATCTGCGGAATCAGCGCGAGGCCGCGGGATTCGCTCGAGACGCAGCAGGTCAGGGTCCGCTCGGCGCGCTTGCGGCCCTCGAGCGGCGGCGACGGGCAGACGGCGCCGTCGCGCGGATCCTGGCTGGCGAGCAGGTGGTTGTAGACGGTGCGCTCGATCTGGTCGGCGTAAGGCGTCTCGCCGGTCAGCCGCAGAAGCTGCCAGTTGAGCCGGAGCCAGCTCACGGTCACGCAGGCCTCGCCCACCTGCGCGCTCTCGTACCCGGGCAGGCTGAGGTCGTCCTTGAAGTACTCCCCGGCGCTCGTGGTTCCGGTGAGGTAGAGCCGCTTTGAGACAATGTCCTTCCAAGCGGTCTGGGCGGCCTTCAGCAGCGTGTCGTCGCCGCTGAGCCGGTAGAGGTCCAGCAGCGCGACGAGGTTCGACAGGATCTGGTAGGCGTTGGCGTCGGCGGTCTTGAAGACGCTGCCCGTGCGGGAAAAGGACCGCAGCAGGTGCGGGCCGTCGGGCTGCTCGTAGGCGCGCAGGATGTAGTCGGCCAGGCGGCGCTCCTGGCCGGTGTGGCGGTGGAGCAGGCACACCGGCTCGAGCACACCGGTGGCCGCCAGGCCCAGGTGCGCCCCGGACTTGATGAGGTCGCGCTGGGTGGGGCCGAAGGTACGCGTGAGCAGGTCGCCGATCTTGCGGGCCGCCTCCAGGGCCGGACGGTGGCCGGTCACCTGGTAGTAGCTCAGCAAGCCGGCCAGCACGTGGCTATGCACCGAGACATCCCAGCGCGTCCAGCGCTGGTCCGCCGGGTAGGTGCCCAGGTAGCCGTCCGGCAGTTGGGAGGCGATCAGGGCGGCGGCCACGCGGTCCAGGACGGTCTTCAGGCGCTCGTGGCCCGAGTAGGCCCAGGCCAGGGAGGCGGCGTCGAGGAACTTGCCCACGTGCTCGCCAGCCCTGGGGCTGGCGAGCGAGCGGTTCTGAAATCCGCCGAGCAGCGCCGTTTCGTCGGCCGCCAGCAGGCGGGAGTCCAGGTTCAGGCGTATGCGCTCGCCGAGCAGGCCGCCGAGGCGCTGCTGGTCCAGCGGAGCCGGAACGAAGAGGTCTTTGATCTTGTCCTCAATGACGGGCCGCGGCGCGTTGTCCAGGCGCGGGCCGGCGGCCAGGGCGGTCGAGATGAGCAGCAGCAGGCTCCACGGTCTCAGCATGGTCGAGACCCCCACAATACCCTCATAGCCATCTATAGTATCCTGGGAAGCCGGAAAGTCCATAGGGTTTTGGAGTCGCTCATGGTGACCGCCTCGCAAATGCGCGCCGGCATGGCCATCCGCTACGAGGGCCAGGTGTACAAGGTTCTGGCCGCCGAGTACCATCCCGGGCAGGGCAAAATGGGCGGCGCCACGCACGCCCGGCTGAAGAACCTCTCCACCGGCTCCCTGTGGGAGCACCGCTTCCGCTCGGAGCTGAAGCTGGAGGAACTGGCCGTGGAGAAGCTGTCGATGGACTTCCTGTATGCGGACGCCGGCGAGTGCTGCTTCATGAATCGGGAGACCTTCGAGCAGGTGGCCGTGCCCGCCTCGCTGATCGGGCCGCAGGCGCGATTCCTGCTGCCGGAGATGCGGGTGGCGGTGGAGTTCGTCGAGGGACAGCCGGCCAGCGTGGTTTTCCCGGACATCCTCGAGGTGCGGGTGGCGGAGACGGCGCCGCCGGTGCACCAGCAGCAGGAGAGCGTGTGGAAGCCGGCGCGGCTGGACAACGGCGCCGAGATCCTGGTGCCGCAGTTCATCAAAGTGGGGGATCTGATCCGGCTGGATGTGGCCAATCTGAAGTACATCGACCGCGCCAAGGGCGCCCAGAAAGGGTAGCAGAGCATGTCAGCACTGCCGCAGCCGCGCGTCCAGATGGATAACGCGCCAGAGTACCGCGAGAACTACGCCAACAGCGTGCAGATCCGCGCCAGCCTGTGGGACTTCTTCTTGATCTTCGGCCAAGTCACGCAGACCGCTCCGGACGCCGTGAGCATCCGCAACTTTCAGGGCATCTACGTGAGCCCGCAGCAGGCCAAAGCGCTGCTGAGCTTCCTCCAGCAGCACATCTCCCAGTACGAGTCCGCTTTCGGCGAGATCCGGCTGGAGCCGCAGGGCCCGGCCGGCGTGATTCAGTAATGGAGGCGCCGGCGGGCCGCCCGGTGCGGCGGGTGCGCCCGGACACCTATCTTTTCTTCTTCGCCTGTTTTGCGCTGATCCTCGCCGCCACGCACCTGCCCCACCTGGGGCTGCCCTTCTACTGGGACGAGCTGGGCTACTTCGTTCCGGCGGCGCGGGACCTGCACCGGCTGGGCCTGTGGATCCCGCACTCGGCGATGCCCAACGTCCACCCGCCCGGGCTGATGCTGTACCTGGCGGGCGCCTGGAGCCTGTGCGGGTACTCGATCCCGGTGACGCGCGCGGCCATGCTGGTAGTGGCTGCCGCGGCGGCGCTGGTGATCTTTCTGCTGGCCATCCAGCTCTGCCGGGGGTTGCGCGGCGCGCCGGCGATCCACGCGGTGCTGCTGGTGCTGATCTCGCCGCTACTGTATACCCAGGCGATGCTGGCGCAGTTGGACCTGCCGGCCATGCTGCTGACCTGCTGGGCGCTGCTGGCGTTCCTGCAAACGCGATTCCTGACCGCAGCCCTGATCTCGACCGCCCTGGTGCTGGTCAAGGAGACCGGCGTGGTGGTCCCGGCGGTGTTCGCCTGCTGGCTATGGCGGGAGGGCAAGCCGCGCCAGGCGCTCTATTTCCTGCTGCCGCTGGCGGCCTTGGCGGGCTGGCTGGCGGCGCTGGCCGCCTCCACCGGGCAGCTTTTCGGCAGCCGGGAATTCACCCACTACAACGTATTCTATTCGCTGCACCCGGTGCGCGCCGGGGCGGCCCTGCTGCGGCGGCTCTACTACCTGCTGATCGGCAACTTCCACTGGGCGGGGTGGCTGGCCGTGTGGTGGGCGGCGCGGCGAGAAGGGCTTTACTCGCACCAGGCCTGGAAGGTGGCGGCTTCGCTGGCGGGGGCGCACGTGCTGGCGGTGAGCCTGCTGGGAGGCGCGGCCCTGGAGCGCTACTTGCTGCCCGTGCTGCCGCTGGCCTACATCGCCATGGCGGCGGCTTGGTCGGCGTCCGCCTCGCGCTGGATGCGGTTGAGCCAGGCCGTGGTAATGGCTGGCCTGGTGCTGTGCCTGTTCGTGAATCCGCCATACCCGTTCCCTTACGAGAACAACCTGGCGGCCGTGGACTTCGTCCGGCTGCACCAGAATGCCGCCCAGTTCCTGGAGCGACATCTGGCCGGGCGCGCGATCACGACGGCCTGGCCGCTCTCGGCGGCCTTGCGCCGCCCGGAGTACGGGTACGTCAGCCGGCGCCTGGCGGTGCGCGAGCTTCCGGATTTCGCGCGGTCCAAGGTGGCGGCGCTCGATCCCGGCAAGGTCGAGGTCTTCGTCCTCTACTCGCGGGACTGGGACTCCGGCGTGAACCTGTGGCGCTGGGGCTGGTTCCGCGCCTTGCGGGAGCGCTTCTACGGCTGGGAGCCGCCCGTCACGCCCGAGGAGATGGAGGCCCGGTTCCCACTGCGTCAGGTGGCCCGGTGGGACCGGCGGGGGCAGTGGATCGTGGTTTTTGTGCGGTCCGAGGCGGCTCCCAAGACGCTCCGCGCTGCTGGGGAGCCGCGAAAGGACCGTGCGCCCAACCGCTGGCTGAGAACGCGTGAAGGAATCCGGGGACAGTCCACCCGCGCCAGGAGCACGCCCCCGTCCGGCATGATCGGCCGCCGCAGGCCCGGGTAGCGTGCCCCGCGCTTTCACTACAATGGGTCGAGTAGCTTGATCGACCGACGCGCACTGCTGCTGGCTCCGGCCGCGGCGCTCGCCGGGTGCCGGCGCCGCAAGAGCTCTGGCTTTGCCGGATTCGCTTTCGTGGCCAACCAGGAGGGGCGGGCTGTCGCCGTCGTCGATCTGAGCACCTTTACCCTGGTGCGCCACATCCGCTTGGACGCCCCTCCCTCTCAGGTGCTGGCCGGCGCAGGCGGCGTGTACGCGCTGACGCCCGAGACCGGCGCGGTGCACGAGATCAGCTCCGGCGATCTGGCGCTTCGCCGCAAGGTCCGGGTGGCGCGCGCGGCGGTGTCCATGCGGCTGGCCCCGGACGGCGGCGCGCTCTGGGTGCTGTGCCGCGAACCGAAGCAACTGGTGGAGCTGCGGCTGGAGGGCCTGCGCGGCGAGGCGCGTATCGACCTCCCGCTGGAGCCTGCCGACTTCGACCTGGCGCCGGGCGGGCAATGGGCGGCGGTGAGTTTCGGCGCCAGCGGGTCGCTGAGTTTCGTGGACCTGGAGCAAAGGCGCTGCCGGCCGCCGGTAGCGCTGGGGCGCCAGGCTTCCGCCGTGCGGTTTCGCTTCGATGGCAAGCTGGCGCTGGCGGCCAACCCCGAGGAGCGGAGGCTGTCGGTCGTCGAGGCGCCCGCGGGGCGCCTGCTGGTGCATCTGCCGCTGGCCGTGCGGCCCGAGCACCTCTGCTATAAGTCCGACGGCGGCCAGTTGTTCATCACCGGGGCGGGCATGGACGCGGTGGTCATTGTCTACCCTTACAGCACCGAGGTCTCCGAGACCGTGCTGGCGGGGAAGGCGCCCGGAGCCATGGCCGCTTCCAGCGCGTACTTGTTTGTGGCCAACTCGCCCACCCGGGACGTCACCATCCTGGACATCGAGACCCGCCGGGCCATCGCCGTGGCCGCCGTGGGCGACGATCCGGGCTTCATCACCATCACCCCCGACGATCAGTTCGCGCTGGTGCTCAACCGGCGCTCGGGCGACATGGCGGTGATCCGGCTGGCCACCATCACCGCGAAGCGCGCGCGATCCGCGCCGCTGTTCACCATGATTCCGGTGGGCTCGCGACCGGTGAGCGCGGCGGTATGCAGAATCTAAGGAGCTCGGGAGCCACTCGTCGCGCGTGGCTGGCGCTGGTGACGTGCAGCGCCGCGCTGGCGGCCCGCCCCGCGCCCCGGCTGCTGCTGACGGCCGAGGACCTGGCGCGCATCGAGCGCCTGGCGCAGGCGGCGCCCTGGGCCGCTGCGGTGCGCACCGGGATCGTGCAGGCCGCCGAGAACTGGCCCGCGGCGCACAACCAGCGCTACGGACTCGAGCGCTGGGAACTGCCTCCCGAGGGCGGGCAGTGGACCCTCTGGTACATCTGCCCGCGTCACGGCGTGCGCTTGCAGTTCCGCAGCCCCGACCAGAGCGTCTGTCCGGTGGATGGCGAGAGATTCAGCGGCTGGCCGTACGATCAGGTGATCTACGCGAATCGCCACAGCGACTCGGCCAGTGCGGCGCGCGACAATGGCCTGGCCTACCGCTTCACCGGAAAGAAGCAGTTCGCGGAAGCCGCGGCCCAGATCCTGCTGGCCTACGCCGACGTCTACTCCACCTACGCCATCAAGGACACCAACAACCGCGCCAACGCCACCAGCGGCGGGCGCGTGACGGCCCAGACCCTGGATGAAGCCGGCTGGCTCATCCCCATCGTCTGGGCCTACGACCTGATCGCCGGCAGTGGCCTGCTGGATGAGGCCCAGAAAAGCCATATCGAGCAGGACCTGCTGCGCGCGGCTGCCGCTATCATTGCTCGCAACAGCGCCGGCCAGAGCAACTGGCAGTCGTGGCACAACGCGGCCAGCGGGGCGGTCGGCTTCGCGCTCGAGGACGCGGGCCTGATCGCCAGGGCCCTGGACGATCCCAAGGGCGGCTTCCGCTTCCAAATGCGCGACAGCGTCCTCGAGGACGGAATCTGGTACGAGGGCGCCTGGGGATACCACTTCTACGCCCTGGATCCGCTGTGCCAACTGGCGGAGATGGCCGCGCGGGCGGGCATCGACCTGCACGCGGAGCGTCCCCTGCGCCGCATGTTCGAGGCGCCCCTGCTGCTGGCCATGCCCGACGGGGGCCTGCCGGCCTTCAGCGACAGCGGCGCCCAGAACGTCTTCTCCCAGGACCGGCTCTACGAGATGGCCTACGCCCACTACACGGAGCCGGCCTTCGCTGCGGTGCTGGGGCGGCGGGCGCGGGGCCGCGAGGCGCTCTTCTGGGGCGCCGAGACGCTGCCGCCGGGCGCGCCGCCGGCGCTGGGGAGCACCCTGCTGGAGGCCTCGGGCAACGCCGTGCTGCGGGCCGCGGCCAGCGACCACTACGTGGGGATGAAGTTCGGCCCGCACGGCGGCTGGCACGGCCACTACGACAAGCTCAACTTCGTCTCTTACGCCCGCGGCGGGGTGATGGCGGTGGACCCGGGCACCCAGTCCTACGCCGCCAAGACGCACGACACCTGGGACAAGGTGACGGTGGCGCACAACACCGTAGTGGTGGACGAGCGGAACCACGCCGCGGCCACGGGCCGCCTGAGAACGTTTGTGTCCCTGCCGTCGGTGAGCGCCGCGCGGGCCGGCGGCGGGGAAGTCTACCCGCAGGCCGCGCTGGAACGATCCCTGATCCTAGTGCCCGAGTACGCCGTGGACGTTTTCGACGCGCGCTCGAGCGACGGCGCCGCGCACCGTTTCGACTGGGTGTATCACAACTACGGCCAGCTCTCGACCCCCCTCGCCCTGGCCCCGTACGCGGCCTTTCCGAACGCCAACGGCTACCAGCACCTGAGCCATTCGCAGGCGACCGCCACGGGCGAGGCCTGGCAGGCCACCTTCGACATGAACGAGGCGCTGAACGCCAGCTTCGGCTCGACCTGGGCCAACCTCGCGGAGATCCGCGCCGGCTTCCAGTACTCGCGCGAGCAGGCCGCCTCCGGCAACTTCTCCGGGCGGATGAGTTACGATTTCAGCGCCGCGCAGGGCTACATCCTGTTCCAGATTCCGGTCCCGGCCGGGCCGCCGGCCGAAGTCCCGGCGCGCCTGTCGCTCCGGGTCTACGGCGACGGCTCCGGCCACAAACTGGCGCTGCGCCTCTACGATGTCACCGACGAGCGGTTCGTCTTCACGGTCGGCCCCATCAACTGGACCGGATGGCGCCAGATCGAGGCCCGCGATCCTGCGCGCTGGTCGCACTACCTGGGCAACAACGACGGCATCCTGGACCTGCCGGTGAAGACCGTGTGCCTCGAGGTCACCAGCGTCTCGGGCGGGCCGGCGCAGGGCGCGCTCTACGTCGATGACGTCCGCCTCGAGCATCCCGGCGCGGGAGAGTTCAGGGTCGCGGATTTCGAGCGCCTGCTGCGCAACCTGCGCGTATGGATGCTCGGCGAGACCGCCACGACGGTGGTGGCGGGCAACGGTTTGGGCCCCGACCTGTTGAAGCCCGTACCCTTCGTGATGGCGCGCCGCCGGGGCACGGAGACGCGCTTCGTGACGCTGCTCGAGCCGCACGGGGAAGCGGCGGGCGTGACCTCGTTCCGCGGCTCTCCGGACGATGGGCTGGAGATCAGCGCGGCGCAGTTCGACGACCGGCTCTCCTGCGACGCCGGCGGCGTGCTGCGCTACGTGCGCCGCGTCGAAGGCGCGCTGCGGCGGCTGGCCCTGGCCGGGGCCGCGCGGCTGGAACAAGGCGAGCAGGTGCTGCTGGAACAAGGTCTTCCTGGCACGGTGCAGGTCGATTTCCGGGCGCAGCAGGCCCTGGTGGAAGTGGTCACGGCCGAACCGCTACAGGCTCCCCTGCGGGTGCTCGCGCCGGGTGCGCAGACCGTCACGGTGAACGGGACGCCAGTGGCCTTTCGCCGGGAGGGCGACTACTGCGTGATTCCGGCGCCGAAGCCCGACTAAGCTGCCTCAGGCGTTGACGATGCGCGCCTTGCTCCGGTCCCAGCGCACGTATTTCTGCTGGCGGAAGCTGCGCACGCCCATCTCGCAGGCCACCACGCCGTAGAAGCCCAGCCGGCAGTCGCACTTGAGCGCCTCGCCCTGCCGGATGGCGCGGGCCAGGTTGCGGTGATGCAGGGTGAGGTCCTCGCCGCCGGTCTTCTGGTGGACGATCTCCTTCAGTTCCTTGGCGTACTGCCTCTGCGGGCGGATGACGAACCCCGTCCGGGTGAACTGAAGGGTGGCTTTGTGGCCGCGGAGCACGTGCTCGACCGGAGTGTCGTTGGCCATCGAGGAGACCAGCAGCACGGTGGGGCCGCCCGGGTAGTCCAGCATGATGTTGAAGGTGTCGGGGATCTCGGCGGCGCTCTGCCGGTAATGCCACTTGCCGCCGCAGGCCGCGCCGCGCTCGGGGAAGTTGAGATCCAGCGCCTTGATGATGCGGGTCACGCGGTGGATGAACAGGTCGGAGGCGATCCCGCTGGAGTAGTCCCAGTAGCGCCGCCAGTGCTGGAAGCGGTCGGCGTCGAAGGGACGCTGGGGAGCCGGTCCCAGCCAGGCTTTCCAGTCCAGGTTGACGCCGGGACGCGCGTCGGGATCCAAGGGGCCGACCCAGAAGTCGCCCGTGTAGTTCCGGGAGTAGTCGATCTGGGCCAGGACCACGTCGCCCAGGGCGCCGGCCTTCACATGCTGGTTGGCGGTCTCGTAGGAGTCGTCGGACATGCCCTGAACGCCCACCTGGAGCCTGACCTTGGTGCGGGCGATCTGGGCCACCACACGCTTGGCCTGAGCGGAGGTCTGGGCCATGGGCTTCTCGCAGTAGATGTGCTTGCCGGCCGCGGCGGCCTCCAGGATCATGCGGGCGTGCCAGTGTTCGGGGGTGGCGATTAGAACATAATCTATGTCCTTCGTTTCTAACAATTTACGGTAATCTTGATACGGGGTGGCGCGGGTCAGCTCCACGGCCCGGTCCAGGTGCTTGCGGTAGACGTCGCAGACGGCCGCCACTTCCAGGTTGTCAGATTCCCTCATCTTCATGAGCGCCTGGAGGTGGCTGGTGCCCATGCCGCCGCACCCGATCGCCCCGACGCGCAAGCGCTCGCCGGCGCCGGAGGTCTGGGCGTAACTGCGGGCGGTGAGGGCGGCGGCGGCCAGAAAGGTTCTTCGAGAAACGGGTTCCATAGCTCGATTGTACGCTGTTTGTGGGGGGCGGCGGCGGTTATCGTTGGTTAATGTAAACCATTAACCTGTGGGCACTTGCGGGTCACTCGCCCTTCACCTCATAATGGTTTCGTCGCTATCGCCCCTGTAGTGTCGGTGTAAGACATTTCGTTGCCGGCTGCGGCTGAGGAGTTCGTCGAACCCCCGAGGAAGCAGTAACGGAAGGGGAGTTGTCGGCGCTGCGCGCGAGACGGAGAGGGCACGAAAGGGCGAGGCGTCATTGGCAATCGGCGAAAGGGATTCATGTATCCGCTGTCCGCCGCGGTGCTGATCGCCTCGGGCGAGCTGTCGCAGGTGGTGCACAACTGCCTGCGCGAGGCGCGCACGCGCCTGGTGTTCGAGCAGGGACACATTCAGCGCTGGGCGGAAATCCTGCTGCAACTGGAGCGCGCCAATCCCGACGTGGTGATCATGGATCTCGGCCAGCCGCGGCTGGAGGAATCCATCCGGCGCATCCGCACGGTGTCGCAGGCGCCGATCATCGTGATCCACGATGCCGTGGACGCGGAGACCATTCTGGGGGTCATCCGGGCGGGGGCGAAAGAGTACGTCTATCCGCCGTACGAGCCGGGCCTGTTGCAGGCCCTCGAGCGCATTGCCCGCGACCGCGCGGGACAGCAGAGCGCCCAGGGCGCCAGCGCGAAGATCGTCGGCGTGCTTTCGGTCAAGGGCGGCTGCGGCGCCACCACCGTGGCCTGCCACCTGGCCGCCGAGCTTCAGCGGATCACCCGGAGGGAGATCCTGCTGGCGGATCTGGACATGACGGCCGGGGTGGTGGGCTTCGTGATGAACTCGAAGACCCCGTACTCCATCCTGGACGCCACGCAGAACGTCGCCCGCCTGGACCTGAGCTACTGGAAGGCGCTGGTCTCCAACGGCCACCCGCGGCTGGAGGTGATCTCCGCGCCCGTGGAACCGGTCCAGGACGGCGATCTGGATCCGGAGCGCTTTCGCGAAGTGCTCCGCTTCTTGCGTTCGAACTACGACTGGATCATCGCCGACCTGGGGCGAGGCTTGAGCTACCTCACGCTCAACCTGATGGAGGACATGGACCAGGTCTACCTGGTGACGCACGCGGAGGTCCCGGCCTTATATCAGACCAAAAACGTCATGCAGACCCTGCGGCAGATCGGCTACCGCGACGACTGCGTCCGCCTGCTGGTGAACCGGGCGCCGAAGGACTCCGACTTCACCATGGAAGAGGTGGAGCGCCTGATCGGACTGCCGGTGCATGCCCGGCTGGCCAACAGCTACCCGGAGCTGTACAAGGCCTACGCCCAGGGCCGCCTGCTGGCGCCGGACACCCCGCTGGGCATGCAGTTCACGCGCCTGGCGCAGAACCTGCTGGGGATCCAGGAAGGCAAGACCGGCCCGGCCTTGCCGCTGTTCGGCGTCAAGAAGGCCGTCGCCGGCTGGGAAGGCGTGTAGGGCAGTGGCGGGCCGGCCCGCCGGTGTTGTAAGATAGAGAATCGTCACCCGCGGCGTGAGGGCTTTTGCGCGCCGCGCGCCGGAAACGGCCCCCGACACGAAGCAGACGGAAGAGGCGCTCTCATGTACGCAGTCATCGAGAAAGGCGGCAAGCAGTATCGCGTGGCCCCCGGCGACGTGATCGAAATCGACCGGCTGCCCTGGCCGGTGGGAACCGAGATCGAATTGAACCGCGTGCTGGCGGTCTTCCACGAGCCCGACCAGTTGCTCGCCGGCCCGGAGGTGGGAGACGCCAAGGTGCGGGCCACCATCACCGAGCACCGCCGCGCCAAGAAGATCATGGTCTTCAAGTTCAAGCGCAAGAAGCAGTACAAGCGGACCATCGGGCACCGGCAGAACCTGACCCGGGTGAAGGTGATCGACATCGTTACGGCGTAGGAGCACAGCCATGGCGCGCAAAAAAGGTGGAGGGATTTCCCGCAACGGTCGCGATTCCAACGCGCAGCGCCTGGGAGCCAAGGTGTTCAGCGGGCAGCTCGTCACGGGCGGCTCGATCCTGGTGCGGCAGCGGGGCACCCGGTTCAAGCCCGGCGAGAACGTCGGCCGGGGCAAGGACGACACGCTGTTCGCCAAAGTCCCGGGCCTGGTCGAGTATCGAGACCGTGGCCGCATGGGCAAGTTCGTCAGCGTGCGGGCGGGTTCTTAGCTGAAGAAGGGGTCAGACCGCTCTGCCCCCACCTGCGACCTCTCATCAAGCTGAAGGGGACCCTCTTCGGGGCAGAGCGGTCTGACCGCTTCTGGCCATGTTCATCGACGAAGTCATCATCTCGGTCAAGGCGGGCGACGGCGGCAACGGGTGCCTGGCTTTCCGCCGCGAGAAGTACGTGCCGCGGGGCGGTCCCAGCGGCGGCGACGGCGGCCGCGGCGGCGACGTGATCCTGGTTTCGAGCCAGCATTACAACACGCTGCTGCACCTGCGCTACAACCCCGAGCACCGGGCCGAGCGGGGGCGGCACGGAGAGGGCAGTAACCGCACGGGGCGCGACGGGACTTGCGTCCCAGTGCCGGTGCCGGTGGGGACGGTGATCTATGATGCCGCCAGCGGCGAAATGGTGCACGATTTTACCCGGCCCGGGGAGCGCTTCGTGGTGGTGCGCGGCGGCCGGGGCGGCCGCGGCAACGCGCGGTTCGCCACGTCCACGCACCAGACGCCCACCGAGCACCAGCCCGGGCGCCCGGGCCAGGAGCGGCGGCTGCGCCTCGAGCTGAAGCTGCTCGCCGATGTCGGCCTGGTGGGCTTCCCCAATGCGGGCAAGTCCACGCTGATCTCCCGCATCTCGGCGGCCCGCCCCAAAATCGCCGACTACCCCTTCACCACGATCGAGCCGCACCTGGGAGTGGTCAGCATGGACGACCAGCGCACCTTCGTGGTGGCCGATATCCCGGGGCTGATCGAGGGCGCGCACGAAGGACACGGGCTGGGCACCCGCTTCCTGCGGCACATCGAGAGGACGCGCCTGCTGGCGCACCTGGTGGACGTCTCCGAGGCCAGCGGGCGGGACCCGGTTCACGACTTCGAGGTCGTCTTGAGCGAGCTGGGCAGCTTCTCGGCGGAGCTGGCGCGCAAGCCGATGCTGGTGGTGGCCGCGAAGATCGACGCCGCGCAGGAGCCGGCGCGCGTGGAGGCGCTGCGGAAGATGGCGGAGGAGAAGGGCCTGCCGTTCGCGGCCATCTCGAGCGTCACCGGCGCGGGGATCGCCGAGTTGAAGCGCGCCATGGCGGAGCGGGTCCTGGCGGGTCCAGGCTTAACGCAGCAGCAAGCGCAAGCCCTGCTGTAGGCTGGCGGCTCCGGCAGCGCCCGCCCCTGCCAGCCAAAGCGCCGGTGCGCCGCGGCGCTTCCAGTCCCCGTGCGCGGCGTGAAAACCGAGGTACAGGAAGCTGCCGCCGGCCAGGGCCAGCGCGTATTGGGTCCAGCCACCGCCCAGGCGGGGTCCCAGCAGCGACTCGAGCAGCGCTCCCAGGAAGGTCGCTCCCTCGGCCGCCGCGCACAGGGCCAGAGCTGCCAGCCGCGCAGGCAGCGCCGCGCGCAGCATCACGCCGAGTGCGATGCCCTCGGGCACCTTGTGCAGCATCACTGCCACCAGCACGGCTGTTCCCAGCCCCGGTGCGCTCTCCTCGTAAGAGGCGGCGATGCCGACCCCGTCCAAAAGGGCGTGAATCGCGGCGGCCACTGCCACGGGCGTGGCGAAACCGTGCAGAGCCGTCTCACACAGCTCGTGCCGGTGGGTGTGCGAGCAGGAGGGACAAACCGGGTAAACGTAACGTCCGATCAGCCACAGCAGGGCCACGCCGGCAGACACCAGCGCCACGGCGCCGCCCCAACGATAGGCCTCCGACAGCTCCGGCAGCACTCCGAACAGCGCGATGCCCACCAGCAGGCCTCCGCTGAAGGGCACCAGGCCCGCCATCCGGGCCAAGTCCGCCCGCCGGCCGAACGCGGGCAGGGCACTCAAGATGCCCACCGCCGTGGCGAGGAGCGAAACCAGGGTCCCCGAGGACCAGCTCCAGGGCGAGGACAAGGCCGCGCTCACAGCTACCGCGCCGTCTCCAGCTCGAGGCGCTGGCGCGCCCGCGAGGCTTGAAGGCGGTCCCGCAACTCGCGATGCAGGGTGCCGAAGCCGGCCCAGAAGTACCCCGCCACAAACAGCAGCAGGAAGGGCAGCGCGAAGAAGTTGTAGGTGTCGATGGCGTACGCCACCATGGCCAGGAAGTAAGTCCCGATACCGATCTCGAGGAAGGGCAGCCAGCCGCTCCGGCGGCGGTAGCGCAGGCGGGCGGACTGCTCGGCGCGTTTGCCGACCGCGAACTTGGGCGTGCGCACGAAGCTGCTGCGGATGCCCAGGAGCGCTTCCAGCACGCCGCGGGTGTTGATGACCGTCAGCCCCACCCCGGTCGCCAGCAGCGCCGGAAGCAAAAGGACCGACCGCCTCCACCTCTGCGGGTACAGCTCCCGTTGCGCCACCACGTAAAAGAGGGACAGCGACAGGAAGGAGGCCACGATCAGGGGCAGATCCAGGTACACCATCTGGAGCCAGCCCATGTAGAAGCGCACGATCATCACCGGCAGCATCAGCGCCGAGACCAGCACCATCATCGGATAACTGAGGTTGGGGGTGAGGTGGAAGAACGCCTCCAGCTTCTGCCGCAGGGGAATCCGGGCGCGGAGAATGCGTGGCAGCAGCTTCATGGCCACCTGGGTGAGGCCCTTGGCCCAGCGCGATTGCTGCACCTGGAAGTCGTAGATGTCCACGGGCAGCTCGGAGGGGCAATCCACCGCCGGCACGTAGACGAACTTCCAGCCCTTCAGTTGCGCCCGGTAGCTGAGGTCGCAGTCTTCGGTGAGGGTGTCGTGCTCCCAGCCGCCGGCGTCCTCGATCATCTTCCGCCGCAGGATGCCGGCCGTGCCGTTGAAATTGAAGAACAGCCCGCGGCCATGGCGGGCGCCGTGCTCCAGCACGAAGTGGCCGTCCAGGAGCATGGCCTCGACTTCGGTCAGCAGGTTGTATTCGCGGTTCAGGTAGCTCCAGCGCCCCTGGACGGTGCCCACCTGGGGGTCGGTGAAGAAGTGGATGGTGCGCCGGAGGAAATCCGGCGGCGGCAGGAAGTCCGCGTCGAAGATGGCGACAAACTCGCCGGTGGCGGTCTTCAGGCCCGCCTGGAGAGCGCCCGCCTTGAAGCCCTCGCGGTGGTCGCGGTGGAGGTACTCGATGGGCAGGCCCTGGGCGAGGTACTGCGCCACGAGGCGTTCGGCCACCACGCGCGTCTCGTCGGTGGAGTCGTCGAGCACCTGGATCTGGAGCAACTCCCTGGGGTAGTCGATCTTGCTGACTTCCTCGAACAGCCGCTCGACCACGAAGCGCTCGTTATACAAGGGCAACTGGACCGTGACCCGGGGCAGTTGCTCGAAGCGCCCCGGCGCTTCCCGGGGCAGCTTCTGGCGGTGCTTGAAGTAGGTGCGGAGGATCACGTAGCGATGAATCCCGTACAGGGACAGGATGCCCAGCAGCGTGAAGTAGGGGAGCAGCATCGCCCAGTCGAACCAGCTCAACTGGTGGATCCCGGCGAAGGTCTCATCGGACACGGCGCGCCGGAACTGCTCCAGGGGGGAGAAGGCAGCCCAAGCCAGCAACGGGATGTACGAGG